>Ga0105250_10000844_pt1 | contig 18167 bp, 8 predicted proteins | sample KBSS54metaG_FD_80425 | JGI IMG/M metagenome (GOLD analysis project Ga0105250, IMG submission 80425) | Switchgrass rhizosphere microbial communities from Kellogg Biological Station, Michigan, USA - KBS S5-4 metaG | ecosystem: Host-associated > Plants > Roots > Rhizosphere > Soil | place...
AAATGGTATCGCCGGGCACCAGAATGTCCGCGTCGGACGGCTTGCGGCAACGGTTGATGACGTGATTGTTGATGCGATGGTCGAGGATCAGCAGCGAGCCTTTCGCCGGGAACATGCGGATCGAGAGGTCGGCATATTCAGCGATGCGCTGGCCCCAGATCCCGGCTGCGTTAACCACCACGTTGGCATACAGCTCGCTGTGTTCGCCGTAAAGCGTGTCATAGACGCGCACACCCCGCACGGTATCGCCGTCGCGGATAAGGCCGGTGACCTCGTGAGCCGTCAGAACGATCGCGCCATGCTCGCGCGCGTCAAGCATGTTGGCGGCGGTCAGGCGGAAGGGATCGACGGTTCCGTCGGGGACTTTCACTGCGCCAATGAGCGCAGGATTCACCGAGGGTTCAAGGCGTCTGGCGAGCGCCGGATCGAGCGTTTCGGCACGAATACCCGCTTCGGTGCAGGCCCGGACAAAGGTCTGCTGAAACGCGAGATCGTCTTCGGGCAGGGTAATAAACAGGCCGTCGGTAGGCTCAATGCAGTGGCGGGCGATGCGTTTGAGAATTTGGTTTTCTGCGATGCACTCGCGGGCGGACTCGTTGTCGGTCACCGCGTAGCGCGCGCCGCTGTGCAGTAAGCCATGGTTTCGCCCGGTCGCACCGGTGGCGATATCGTGACGCTCCAGCAGCGTAACCTTTAGCCCGCGCAGGGCGCAGTCTCGTGCGATACCAGCCCCTGTTGCACCGCCGCCGATGATAATCACATCGCTATAACGAGGATCGCGCAGTGTCATTATCTTCCCTCATGTTCGTTTTTTACTATTCAGCCACATTAAGAGTGTGGTTTGTTTGATTTCGAACATAATCGAGCGCAATACGAAACTAAAGCGTGATCCCATGCGCTTATTTGCTCATTTTGTCATATTTCTGTAACAATTTGTGCGTTGATTCACAGTAACAATCGCTGTGATTTTTTAACATCGCGGCCTCTGGAATCGGGGTGGCTACACAACCTCGTAAATTTATGACATGGCCACGGAGGCTCTAATGCTCAGTATCTTCAAACCTGCGCCGCATCAGGCGCGCGTGTCAGAGGCAGAAGTCGACCCGCTATACCGTCGCCTGCGTTGGCAGATTTTCCTCGGTATTTTCTTCGGCTACGCCGCTTACTATCTGGTGCGTAAGAACTTTGCGCTGGCGATGCCGTATCTGGTTGAACAAGGTTTTTCACGCGGTGATTTAGGTTTCGCACTGTCGGGTATTTCGATTGCCTATGGGTTTTCCAAGTTCATTATGGGGTCCGTTTCGGATCGCTCGAATCCGCGCGTCTTCTTGCCTGCCGGTTTGATTCTGGCGTCCGCCGTGATGTTATTCATGGGCTTTGTGCCGTGGGCAACGTCCAGTATCGCCATCATGTTTGTCCTGCTGTTCCTGTGCGGTTGGTTCCAGGGAATGGGATGGCCGCCGTGCGGACGTACCATGGTGCACTGGTGGTCGCAGAAAGAGCGTGGCGGGATTGTCTCGGTGTGGAACTGTGCGCATAACGTTGGCGGCGGTATTCCACCGCTGTTGTTCCTGCTGGGGATGGCGTGGTTTAACGACTGGAAAGCGGCGCTGTATATGCCTGCTTTTGGGGCCATCGTTATTGCGATCATTGCCTTTGCTCTGATGCGTGATACCCCGCAATCGTGCGGTCTTCCGCCGATTGAAGAGTATAAAAACGACTACCCGGACGATTACAACGAGCAGCATGAAGAAGAGCTGACGGCAAAACAGATCTTCATGAAGTACGTTCTGCCTAACAAACTGTTGTGGTACATCGCTATCGCCAACGTGTTTGTCTATCTGCTGCGTTACGGCATCCTCGACTGGTCGCCGACCTATCTGAAAGAGGTGAAGCATTTCGCACTGGATAAGTCGTCGTGGGCCTATTTCCTGTATGAATACGCCGGTATTCCAGGCACGTTAATTTGCGGCTGGATGTCGGACAAAGTGTTCAGAGGCAACCGTGGTGCAACGGGCGTGTTCTTTATGACGCTCGTGACCATCGCCACTATCGTGTACTGGCTGAATCCTCCAGGAAATCCCGGCGTGGATATGGCCTGTATGATTGTGATCGGCTTCCTGATTTACGGTCCGGTGATGCTGATTGGTCTGCACGCGCTGGAACTGGCGCCGAAAAAAGCCGCAGGCACTGCCGCGGGCTTTACCGGTCTGTTCGGCTATCTTGGTGGTTCAGTCGCGGCCAGCGCCATCGTGGGTTACACGGTCGATTTCTTCGGCTGGGATGGTGGCTTTATGGTGATGATTGGCGGCAGCATTATGGCGGTATTACTGCTGATCGTCGTTATGATTGGCGAAAAACGCCATCATGCGGAGATGATGCAGAAACGAGGCTAAAAAAATGCCCGCGTAAGCGGGCATTACATTTCGATTTCGATATCGCCTTTTGCCCGGCAACAGCAGGGCAAAATTTCCCCATCGTTGATAAACGCCAGCGGTTCCGTTAGCCAGTCCACTTGTCCTGCCACTAAACGACAGCGGCATGAGCCGCAGTAGCCCGCGCGGCACTGATACTCAACTTCAACCTGATGCGACTCCAGAGCTACCAGCAGGGAAGGGTGTTCTTCCCGGCACAGCACTTCTGTACCGGAAAGGCTTAACGTTACGCGGCTCATCAGAGCTGGAAATCGCTCAGATCGTCAGTGTTCACTTCGGAATCAATCTGACCGACCAGATAAGAACTCACTTCCACTTCCTGCGGCGCAACTTGCACGTTATCGGACACCAGCCAGGTGTTGATCCACGGAATCGGGTTGGAGCGCGTTTTGAACGGCAGCTCAAGCCCTACCGCCTGCATGCGGATGTTGGTGATGTATTCGATGTATTGGCACAGAATATCTTTGTTCAGGCCGATCATGGAGCCATCGCGGAACAGGTACTCTGCCCACTCTTTTTCCTGCTGGGCGGCCAGCACGAACAGGTCATAGCATTCCTGTTTGCACTCTTCGGCGATCTCGGCCATCTCCGGATCGTCCACGCCGCTGCGTAAAAGATTCAGCATGTGCTGAGTGCCGGTCAGATGCAGCGCTTCGTCACGGGCGATCAGACGAATAATTTTGGCGTTACCTTCCATCAGTTTGCGCTCGGCAAAGGCAAACGAGCAGGCAAAGCTGACGTAGAAGCGGATCGCTTCCAGCGCGTTAACGCTCATCAGGCACAGGTACAGCTGTTTTTTCAGCGCACGCAGATTGACGGTCACGGTTTTACCGTTAACAGAATGCGTGCCTTCACCCAGCAGATGCCAGTAGCTGGTCATTTCGATCAGCTCATCGTAATAGTGGGAAATGCCTTCCGCGCGTTTCTGGATCTGCTCGTTGGTAACGATATCGTCAAATACCACCGCCGGATCGTTAACGATATTACGGATGATATGGGTGTAAGAACGCGAGTGGATTGTCTCGGAGAACGCCCAGGTCTCCACCCATGTTTCCAGTTCAGGAATCGAGATCAGCGGCAGCAACGCCACGTTTGGGCTACGACCCTGGATGGAATCCAGCAACGTCTGGTACTTCAGATTGCTGAGAAAAATGTGCTTTTCATGATCCGGCAACGCGTGGAAATCGATACGATCGCGAGAAACGTCCACTTCTTCCGGACGCCAGAAGAAGGAGAGTTGCTTTTCGATCAGCTTTTCGAAAATGTCATATTTTTGCTGATCGTAGCGTGCCACGTTGACCGGCTGACCGAAAAACATCGGCTCTTTGAGCTGGTCGTTTTTCGTCTGTGAAAAGGTGGTATATGCCATGAATAGATGTCCTGTCTTACGAAATAAAGGCGGGGAAATCCCCGCCCTTCATTAGATCTTACATGCGCCGCTTTCGCAGCCATCGTCCTGAATAGAAGGTGCCATATCGTCCTGCGCATCTTCCGCACCGTCACGGGTGTTGTGATAGTACAGAGTTTTTACGCCAAATTTATAGGCGGTCAGCAGGTCTTTCAGCAACTGCTGCATCGGCACTTTTCCTGACGGGAAGCGCGTTGGATCGTAGTTGGTGTTGGCAGAGATCGATTGATCGATAAACTTCTGCATGATGCCGACTAGCTGGAGATAACCGTCGTTATTCGGCATTTCCCACAGCAGCTCGTAGCTGTCTTTCAGCAGTTCATAATCCGGGACCACCTGACGCAGCACGCCATCTTTCGACGCTTTAATGCTAACGTGACCGCGCGGCGGCTCAATACCGTTGGTGGCGTTAGAGATCTGCGAAGAGGTCTCTGACGGCATCAGCGCAGACAACGTGGAGTTGCGCAGGCCGTGGGTCTTGATGGACTCACGCAGCGTTTCCCAGTCGAGATGCAGCGGCTCATTGACGATCGCATCCAGGTCTTTTTTGTAGGTATCGATCGGCAAAATGCCTTTCGCGTAGGTGGTTTCGTTGAACCACGGGCACGCGCCTTGCTCTTTCGCCAGCTCGTTAGAGGCTTTCATCAGGTAATACTGAATCGCTTCGAAGGTTTCGTGCGTCAGGTTGTTGGCGCTGCCATCGGAGTAACGCTTGCCGTTTTTCGCCAGCCAGTAGGCGAAGTTGATCACGCCAATACCCAGGGTACGACGACCCATAGCGCCACGTTTTGCAGCCGGAATTGGGTAATCCTGATAATCCAGCAGGGCATCCAGTGCACGAACCGCCAGCACAGCCAGCTCTTCCAGCTCGGCCAGGCTCTTGATCGCGCCCAGGTTGAATGCAGACAGCGTACACAGCGCGATTTCGCCGTTTTCGTCGTTAACGTCGTACAGCGGTTTGGTCGGCAGAGCGATTTCCAGACACAGGTTAGACTGGCGCACTGGCGCAATCGCCGGATCGAACGGGCTGTGGGTGTTGCAGTGGTCAACGTTCTGAATGTAGATACGGCCAGTAGAAGCACGTTCCTGCATCATCAGGGAGAACAGGTCGACGGCTTTAACGCGCTGCTTACGGATGCTGTCGTCTTGCTCGTATTGCGTGTACAGACGCTCAAATTCGTCCTGATCGGCGAAGAACGCATCGTACAGGCCCGGTACGTCGGAGGGGCTGAACAGGGTGATGTCCTGGCCTTTCAGAAGACGGGTGTACATCAGTTTGTTGATCTGCACGCCGTAGTCCATATGACGAACGCGGTTGCCTTCAACGCCACGGTTGTTTTTCAGGACCAGCAGGCTTTCGACTTCCAAATGCCACATTGGGTAGAACAGGGTGGCTGCACCGCCGCGTACGCCGCCCTGCGAGCAGGATTTCACCGCGGTCTGGAAGTGTTTGTAGAACGGGATACAGCCGGTGTGGAACGCTTCACCGCCGCGAATTGGGCTGCCCAGCGCACGAATGCGGCCGGCATTGATACCGATACCGGCGCGCTGGGAGACGTATTTCACAATCGCGCTTGAGGTTGCGTTGATGGAATCCAGGCTGTCGCCGCACTCGATCAGTACGCAGGAGCTGAACTGACGCGTCGGGGTGCGCACGCCAGACATAATCGGCGTAGGCAGAGAAATTTTAAAGGTGGATACGGCGTCGTAAAAACGCTTCACGTAGTCCAGGCGCGTTTCACGCGGATAGTTTGAGAACAGGCACGCGGCAACCAGAATATACAAGAACTGTGCGCTCTCATAGATTTCGCCTGTGACGCGGTTCTGAACCAGGTACTTGCCTTCCAGCTGCTTTACCGCGGCGTAGGAGAAGTTCATGTCGCGCCAGTGGTCGATAAACCCGTCCATCTGCTTGAACTCTTCTTCCGTGTAGTCTTCCAGCAGATGCGCGTCGTATTTGCCCAGGTCAACCATTTTCGTGACGTGATCGAGCAGCGCTGGCGGCTCAAACTGACCGTACGCTTTTTTGCGCAGATGGAAAATGGCGAGGCGCGCGGCCATGTACTGGTAATCCGGTGCTTCGCGGGAGATCAGATCGGCTGCGGCTTTGATAATGGTTTCATGAATATCTGAGGTCTTAATCCCGTCGTAGAACTGAATATGTGAACGCAGTTCCACCTGAGAGATAGATACGTTGTTCAGTCCTTCTGCTGCCCAGTCGAGAACTCGATGGATTTTGTCGAGATTGATACGCTCGGTAGTACCGTCGCGCTTTGTCACCAGCAGACTTTGATTCATGTGGTTTTTTACCTGTCCGTGAAATAAAAAAATATCCCCCTGCTTATCCACAGAAGCGCCTTGTGGCTAACTCTGTGGATAAATACTACATATAGGGGGTTTGCGATAAGAAAAACGCTATATGGTGAGTATTCTAGTAAGGAATCATTTCAGTACAAGAGTTGATTTTGACGTTAATTTCAGGTTGCTAAAGCGTAATAAACCCTAAGTCCTCGTATCGTAAGGCCTGGACGTCATGTCAATAATTTAGAAAAAAAATCTAAAATTTGATCGAGTGCTGATTTCTTCAACGAGAGGTCAGAATTGCGCAACGTGATGTCGCGCAATCTTTATAAGAATAATGAATGACGTTAGTCGTTTTTTGTCGTCGTGTGCAACATATAGTTAACATCCACACCCGGCGCGAGCTTGAATTTGTCGGTCAATGGATTGTAATGCAAGCCGGTGATGTGTTGCTCTTTCAGCCAGGTCAGATCTACCCAGCCTAATAATTCAGCAGGCTTGATGAATTTCTTCACGTCGTGGGTTCCTTTCGGCACCATGCGCAGCACATATTCCGCGCCCACCACCGCCATCAGCCACGCTTTTCCGTTACGGTTAATCGTCGAGAAGAAGACGTGCCCACCGGGTTTCACCAAAGAAGCACAAGCGTTGACCACCGATTGCGGGTCAGGAACGTGTTCGAGCATTTCCATGCAGGTGACGACATCGTATTGATGCGCGTGTTTCGCGGCGTGCTCTTCAACGGTTTCCTGAACATAGTCAACCTGAATACCGGATTCCAGGGCATGCAGACGCGCAACCTGGAGCGGTTCAAACCCCATGTCCAGGCCGGTAACCGTTGCGCCTTCGCGCGCCATGCTTTCGGCCAGAATGCCGCCGCCGCAGCCGACGTCGAGCACTTTTTTACCGAACAGACCGCCGGAGCGCTCCGCGATATAGCCCAAACGCAGCGGGTTTATGCGGTGCAGAGGTTTGAACTCACCGTCGAGATCCCACCAGCGGGATGCCACCGCTTCAAATTTGGCGATCTCTGCATGGTCGACGTTGCGAGCTACCGGGGATTTTTCGGCATTCATGGGCGCTTTTACTCCTTAATTCGCAAGAGGATCGAGTATATCAGGCTCTCCCCGCGAATAAACCATACAGGTTTACCTGTATGGGAGCGATTGTGTTATAATTTGCGACCTTTGAATCCGGGATACAGTAGAGGGATAGCGGTTAGATGAGCGACCTTGCGAGAGAAATTACACCGGTTAACATCGAGGAAGAGCTTAAGAGCTCCTATCTGGATTATGCGATGTCGGTCATTGTTGGCCGTGCGCTGCCAGACGTCCGAGATGGCCTGAAGCCGGTACACCGTCGCGTACTATACGCCATGAACGTATTGGGCAATGACTGGAATAAAGCCTACAAAAAATCTGCCCGTGTCGTTGGTGACGTCATCGGTAAATATCACCCCCATGGTGATACTGCCGTGTATGACACGATCGTCCGTATGGCGCAGCCTTTCTCCTTACGTTACATGCTGGTGGATGGCCAGGGTAACTTCGGTTCTGTCGATGGTGACTCCGCTGCGGCGATGCGTTATACGGAAATCCGTATGTCGAAAATCGCCCATGAGCTGATGGCTGACCTGGAAAAAGACACGGTTGATTTCGTCGATAACTACGACGGCACCGAGCGTATTCCTGATGTTATGCCGACCAAGATCCCAAACCTGTTGGTTAACGGTTCTTCCGGTATTGCCGTCGGTATGGCCACGAACATTCCGCCGCACAACATTACTGAAGTCATTAACGGGTGCCTCGCCTACATCGACGATGAAGAGATCACCGTCGAAGGGCTGATGGAACACATTCCAGGCCCGGACTTCCCAACTGCCGCCATCATTAATGGCCGCCGTGGGATTGAAGAAGCGTACCGCACCGGTCGCGGCAAGATTTACATTCGCGCCCGCGCGGAAGTGGAAGCCGACGCGAAAACCGGTCGTGAAACCATTATCGTCCACGAAATTCCGTATCAGGTGAACAAAGCTCGCCTGATCGAGAAAATCGCGGAGCTGGTAAAAGAAAAACGCGTTGAAGGCATCAGCGCGCTGCGTGACGAGTCTGATAAAGACGGTATGCGCATCGTGATTGAAATCAAACGCGACGCGGTGGGTGAGGTTGTGCTGAACAACCTGTACTCCCAGACTCAGCTTCAGGTTTCCTTCGGCATCAACATGGTTGCATTGCACCATGGCCAGCCGAAGATCATGAACCTGAAAGATATCCTGAGCGCGTTCGTGCGTCACCGCCGTGAAGTGGTGACTCGCCGTACTATTTTCGAACTGCGTAAAGCGCGCGATCGTGCGCACATTCTGGAAGCGCTGGCTGTCGCACTGGCCAACATCGACCCGATCATCGAGTTGATTCGTCGTGCGCCAACCCCTGCCGAAGCGAAAGCAGGATTGGTTGCTCAGCCGTGGGCATTGGGCAACGTGTCTGCCATGCTGGAACGTGCGGGTGATGACGCGGCGCGCCCTGAGTGGCTGGAACCTCAATTTGGCGTGCGTGACGGTCAATATTACCTGACCGAACAGCAGGCACAGGCGATTCTGGATCTGCGTTTGCAGAAACTGACTGGCCTTGAGCATGAAAAACTGCTCGACGAGTACAAAGAGCTGCTGGAGCAGATCGCAGAGCTTCTGCATATCCTCGGCAGCGCCGATCGTTTGATGGAAGTGATCCGCGAAGAGCTGGAACTGGTCCGCGACCAGTTTGGTGATGCGCGTCGCACTGAAATCACGGCGAATACGTCTGATATCAACATTGAAGATCTGATCAACCGCGAAGATGTGGTTGTGACCCTGTCTCATCAGGGCTATGTGAAGTATCAGCCGTTGACCGACTACGAAGCTCAGCGTCGTGGTGGTAAAGGCAAATCGGCAGCCCGTATCAAAGAAGAAGACTTTATCGACCGCCTGCTGGTGGCGAACACCCATGACACGATCCTGTGCTTCTCAAGCCGTGGTCGTCTGTACTGGATGAAAGTGTATCAGCTGCCGGAAGCGAGCCGCGGTGCGCGTGGTCGTCCGATCGTCAACCTGCTTCCGCTTGAGCCGAACGAGCGTATCACCGCGATTCTGCCGGTACGCGAGTACGAAGAAGGCGTGAACGTCTTTATGGCGACCGCGAGCGGTACCGTGAAGAAAACCGCGCTGACCGGTTTCAGCCGTCCACGTTCTGCCGGGATTATCGCCATCAACCTGAACGAAGGTGATGAACTGATCGGTGTGGATCTGACCTCCGGTTCTGACGAGGTTATGTTGTTCTCTGCCGCCGGTAAAGTGGTGCGCTTTAAAGAGAACGCCGTTCGCGCAATGGGTCGTACAGCGACCGGCGTTCGCGGTATTCGACTGGCGGGCGAAGACAGCGTTGTTTCACTGATCATTCCGCGCGGTGAAGGCGCTATCCTGACCGTGACGCAGAATGGTTACGGTAAACGGACTGCGGAAGGCGAATATCCGACCAAGTCTCGTGGCACACAGGGCGTTATCTCCATCAAAGTCACCGAGCGTAACGGCTCTGTTGTGGGTGCGGTGCAGGTTGATGACTGTGACCAGATCATGATGATCACCGATGCCGGGACGCTGGTGCGTACGCGTGTATCTGAGATCAGCGTGGTAGGGCGTAACACCCAGGGCGTTATCCTCATCCGTACTGCGGAAGATGAAAACGTGGTGGGCCTGCAACGTGTCGCTGAGCCAGTCGACGACGAAGAACTTGATTCCATCGACGGTAGCGTCGCGGAAGGTGACGATGAAATCGCACCGGAAACCGAGACCGATGAAGCTGATTCTGACGAAGCAGATTCTGATGACGATGCGGCAGATGATGCCGAAGAGTAATGTCTCCTGACATAAAAAGGGCCGGATTCCGGCCCTTTCTTTTTTGCAGACAACTGAGCATTGCGGCACGCCGCGTTTACCGCTACCTTAACCACATTCTTTTGCCTCTGACGGCGGAGCTTCGCCCCCTTGAAATACCTCGTCTCCTTTCGCACCACTCTTAAAGTCTCTCGCTATCTTTTTCGCGCGCTGGCGTTATTGCTTTGGTTGCTGGTTGCATTTTTTTCGGTGTTTTACATCGTTAATGCGCTGCATCAGAAGGAGTCAGAGATCCGTCAGGAGTTTAATTTAAGTTCCGATCAGGCCCAGCGTTACATTCAGCGTACGACTGATGTCATGAAAGAGCTGAAGTACATAGCTGAAAACCGTCTGACGGCGGAAAACGGCATTCTGGCTACGCGCGGGCGAAATGACAAATCAGAAGTGCCGGATTTCGAACCGTTATTCCCCGACTCCGATTGCTCGGCAATGGGCACGGCGTGGCGTGGCTCGCTTGAGTCGTTGGCCTGGTTTATGCGCTACTGGCGCGATAATTTTTCCGCTGCCTATGATCTCAACCGGGTATTTCTGATCGGCAGTGAGAATCTCTGTTTAGCCGATTTCGGCCTGCGGGATGTGCCGGTTGAGCGCGAAGATGCGCTGAAAAGTTTGCACGAACGCATCATTAAGTATCGTAATGCCCCACAGGACGAACGTGGCAATAATATCTTCTGGATAAGCCAGGGACCGCGCCCGGGTGTGGGTTATTTCTACGCCCTCACGCCGGTTTATCTCGCCAATCGCCTGCAGGCGCTGCTGGGCACTGAACAAACGGTTCGCATGGAGAACTTCTTCACACCGGGCAGTTTGCCTATGGGGGTGACGATCCTCGATGAAAATGGTCATACGCTGATTTCGCTGACCGGGCCTGAGAACCGCTTAAAGGTTGATCCACGCTGGATGCAGGAACGTTCGTGGTTTGGCTATACGTCGGGTTTCCATGAGCTGGTGCTCAAGAAAAGTTTACCGCCATCGTCACTGAGCATTGTCTACTCCGTGCCCGTTGATATGGTGCTGGAACGCATTCGGATGCTCATCCTTAACTCCATCCTGCTGAATGTGCTGGTGGGGATCGCGCTGTTCATGCTGGCGCGCATGTATGAGCGTAAAATTTTCATCCCGGCGGAGAGCGACGCTCAACGCCTGGAAGAGCACGAGCAATTTAACCGCAAAATAGTCGCCTCGGCACCCGTTGGGATTTGTATCCTCCGTACGCAGGATGGCACGAATATTCTGAGCAACGAGCTGGCGCATAACTATCTGAACATGCTGACGCATGAAGACCGACAGCGACTGACGCAGATTATCTGCGGACAGCAGGTCAATTTTGTCGACGTATTAACCAGCAATCACACCAACCTGCAGATAAGCTTTGTCCATTCGCGCTATCGCAATGAGAACGTGGCGATCTGTGTACTGGTGGACGTCTCTTCGCGTGTAAAAATGGAAGAGTCGTTACAGGAAATGGCGCAGGCAGCGGAACAGGCCAGCCAGTCCAAGTCGATGTTCCTCGCGACCGTGAGCCATGAGCTGCGCACGCCGCTGTACGGGATTATTGGTAACCTCGATCTGCTGCAAACGAAAGAGCTGTCGAAGGGGGTAGAGCGCCTGGTCACGGCGATGAACAACTCTTCAAGTCTGCTGCTGAAAATCATCAGCGACATTCTCGACTTCTCTAAAATTGAGTCTGAACAGCTCAAAATTGAACCGAGCGAGTTTTCGCCTCGTGAAGTGATGAACCATATCAGCGCTAACTATATGCCGCTGGTGGTCCGCAAACAGCTAGGGCTGTACTGCTTTATCGATCCGGATGTGCCGCTGACGCTGCTGGGCGATCCGATGCGTTTACAACAGGTCATTTCAAACCTGCTCAGCAACGCGATTAAGTTCACCGATGTCGGCTGTATCATTTTGCATGTTTCTCGCGCAGGGGATTATTTAAGCATTCGCATCCGCGATACCGGCGTCGGTATTCCGGCAAAAGAAGTGGTGAAACTTTTCGATCCGTTCTTCCAGGTTGGGACCGGGGTGCAGCGTAACTTCCAGGGCACAGGGCTGGGGCTGGCCATTTGCGAACAGCTGATCAGCATGATGGATGGCGATATTTCTGTCGATACCGAGCCGGGCATGGGCAGCCAGTTTACGATCCGCATTCCGCTCTATTCTGCGCAATACCCGGTGAAAAGTCCGGCAGAAGGGTTGAGCGACAAAATGTGCTGGCTCGCTGTGCATAACGCGTCACTGTACAGCTTCCTGGAATCATTGCTCTCGAACCGAGGCATTCGTGTTGCACGCTATGAAGCTGGGCAAAAAACGGACGCTGACGATACGCTGATTACGGATGTTGAGGTCGACCCGTCCTGGCAGGGCAGAGCTGTAATTACGTTTTGTCGTCGCCATATTGGTATTGCGCAGGAGCGTGTTCCCGGAGAGTGGACGCACAGCGTGGCAACGCCGCATGAGATTCTGCATCTGTTGGCACATATCTACAATGTGGAAGGGGATGCCCACGACGGCGGTACCGCGCTGCCTTCACCGCAGTCCGCTGTTACGATGAATGACGACATGATGATTCTGGTGGTGGATGACCATCCGATCAACCGTCGCCTGCTGGCCGATCAGCTGGGATCGCTGGGATATCAATGCTTGACCGCAAATGACGGCGTGGATGCGCTAAACGTGCTGAGCAAAAATCACATCGATATTGTGCTCAGTGACGTGAACATGCCTAACATGGACGGGTATCGTCTCACCCAGCGCATTCGCCAGCTTGGTATGACCTTGCCGGTTATCGGGGTCACCGCCAATGCGCTGGCCGAAGAGAAAGAGCGCTGCCTGGCGTCAGGCATGGACAGTTGCCTGTCAAAACCGGTAACGCTGGATGTGATAAAACAGACGTTGTCGATTTACGCGGCCCGCGTCAGGGAATCGAGAGCATAAAAAAACCCGGCAAGCGCGAGCGCTGCCGGGTTTTTTTATTACCAGAACGGAATCAGTCTTTATCGACTGCGCTCAGGGTAACCGAAGAGAGATAATTCAGCAGGGCGATATCATTCTCTACGCCCAGTTTCATCATCGCCGATTTCTTCTGGCTACTGATGGTTTTGATACTGCGGTTCAGCTTCTTGGCAATTTCAGTGACCAGGAAACCTTCAGCGAACAGGCGCAGTACTTCACTTTCTTTCGGTGATAAACGTTTGTCACCGTAACCACCCGCGCTAATTTTCTCAAGCAGGCGAGAAACGCTTTCAGGGGTAAATTTCTTGCCTTTCTGCAGTGCAGCCAGAGCCTTAGGCAGATCCGTCGGCGCGCCCTGTTTCAGGACAATCCCTTCAATGTCGAGTTCTAGCACGGCGCTTAAAATCGCCGGGTTATTGTTCATGGTAAGAACAATAATTGAAATACTCGGAAAGTGGCGCTTGATGTATTTGATCAGCGTGATGCCATCGCCGTACTTATCTCCAGGCATGGAGAGGTCAGTAATGAGCACGTGTGCATCAAGTTTCGGAAGATTATTTATAAGTGCTGTAGAGTCTTCAAATTCACCGACAACATTCACCCACTCGATCTGTTCAAGTGATTTGCGAATACCGAACAGTACAATCGGGTGGTCGTCGGCAATAATTACGTTCATATTGTTCATGTAAAGGCTACCTTGCTACAGCAAGCTTTTGACGTAGGCGTCAATGTCGCTGATGTATTTTTCTGTGCCAGAAGCATCCTTCTCACGAATAAGATGTTCCAGCGTTTCACATAATTGCTTGCCCGGAACCAGATTAAGCATGGCAAACACCCCTTTAAGCCGGTGTGCTGTCTGTGTCAGCGCGGCGAAATCCTTCGCAGCGGACTCAGTATACAACCGCTTAACATCATCTGGTACTGTATCTACAAATAGGGAATAGTATCCGCTGGCCTGGAGTTCGGCATTTTCATCACCACCCAATGGGGACTCCAGTATCTCTTCTTGCGCCAGATTCTCTTCTATTAGTTGTAGTACAGCTTCCTGCATCGCATTGCTCATATTAAAGTTGACGCGCAGCTGACCGGGGCCGATTTTCCGCACGCCTGACTCATCATCGCTTAAAAGCAAGCCCGAGGCAGTAAGATTAGACGGATTATCAGTTAAAAAGAGATCATATTCTTGACTCGTGAGCCTTTCATCCGGGTTTATGCAGGCCGCACCCCAGTTTTCTAGCTGGCGAACCACGATGTTGCGTATTTCGCTGGACGTCACATCCACCATGACGATCACATCATCAAGCAGGCGCTCTTCACCCTCTTCCTGAGGATTTGCGTCCATTTTGACATGCAGCGAATAGCGGGTACCCAGCGACTCACGGGCCTTAATATTCAGGTGTCCGCCAAGCTTACGCGCCAGCTGATCGCACAGCCAGAAGGTGAGGGCGTTGGCTTTGCCGTAGCTGTCGCTCTGCGTATCGTTCAGGAACGGGAAGTGTAAATTATCGATTTCGCTCATCGTCACGCCTTCCCCCGTATCCAGAATACGGATTGTCAGGCGGTCTTCAGCAGATTCATCCGTACCCACTTCCAGCGTGATTTTGCCGATTTGCGTGGTGGTTACAGAATATTGAATTAGCATCAGCACAATGCGGCGTAACGCCTCGCGATCGCCATGACGTTCATCGTTGGCAGGAAGATTGTTATTGATCAGAAGCTGCAGGCCTTTGCGCTTGATAACGGGCAGGACTTCGGGCACCACTTCGTTAATGAGATCCTGAACTGAAAACAGCGTAGAGCTCCCTTTCCAGGTATCGCTTTCAAGCATATTGGCTAACTGGATTTCATCGACCATACGCACAAGCGTATCCGCATGGTTGGCAAGCTGATGGCTCTCTGGCGTACTCAAACTCGCGGCCTGGCTGGCAAGCTCTTTCAACGGGCGCTTGAACGCATCGCCAATGTTTTGCATAAACGCCGCGCGGCCCTGCTGATTTTTCTCATACAGTCTCTGCGCTTGTTTCAGCTTCTTGTTCACCAGCACTTCTCTGTCCTGATCGCGAATGATAAAGATCTGGGTACGTGAAGCGACCTGACTGCGGAACTGACGAATTTCGTACAGTTCATTATTGATAGTGGCCTGAATCACCCCCTGATGCTGGTCAGCCATGGTGGTGATGTTTTGCAGGTTAAGATGTGGCAACAGGTGATCGGCAATCTTGTTGCTCATAATCGTACGATTGGCCTCCTGGTCATGCACCAGAAGCCCCAGCGGTAGCACCGACACAATCTCTTCATTCAGCGCGCGCAACACGCGTAATTCATTGTTAGAGCCTGAAGAAGAGATGTGCTCAGCTGGGCGGCCAGGCTGAAAGCGGAAGGTGGTATACCCAAACAATGCCAGCGCGAGCAGACCAATGTTGAGCAGTAGCGGCAGCAGAATGTTTTGCAGCGTGTCGAGCAAAAGCGTTCCAAAGGGAACCTGCCAAACCAGGCGCATACCGGTGGAGTTCAGAGATGAGGCGATCTCAATCTTTGAGCCGTTAAAAGTAATGGACGCGCTTTCCGGGCCTTCTTTTTTATCCGCTGGCGCGCGCATATTTTGCACGGAAGTATCTGGCTCAAGACGGAAGCTGTCGAGCGGCATATCCGGTGGAATGAGATCGTTAATCGGCAGATCAAAGGCGACAACCGTGGCCAGATGCCCGGGCTGGTTAAACGTGGTGCGCAGAGTAAAGTAATGCCCGTTTTGCCAGGCGAGGCGGCGAAGGGAAGAGAAACTTTCGCGTTCGTCCAGGGTGTTCGCCTGCTGGAGCATTTCCGCACGGCGGGAATCAACAATCGAGCCAATGGAGGACTCTTTAAAACCGGATGAGAGATCTTTTAATGGCAGCGTGGAGATCAGGATCATGCTGTTATCCTGGCCATTAAGGTAGTACATCGACCAGGGGACAGTTTCCGCGCCCCAGAGCGTGTCGAGGTACGTCGAGATTCGCTGTGTCATCTCAAGCGTAGCGCTGTCGTGAGAGCCAAAAATTAATGCTTCGGTTTTGCGGCGCGTTTTTTCAAGATAATAGACGTCTTGCTTAAGACGCGTTTCCTGTAAACCTTCACCCGATGCCGTTCCCGGTGCTGCGGCGATATTGTCGTAAATCTGCCAGGTCGCGTAGCGCCAGGTATCGATACGCTTGTGCACTGCATGGGTAATATCAACGATTTGATAGCTTCGGTCTTTCAGCCAGGTGTTGACCGCGCTCTGCACCATCACTCCCATCGTCACTAACAGCACAACGATCAACAGAAGAAAGAAACGCGTGATGCTCCCCGGAAGAAGGGAAAATTTACCAGGTGCTGTTGTTTCAGACTGACTCATTAATGTGATTAACCCGTGATGGCCGCACGTAAAGACGATAGGGCAGTATAAAGGGTAATACCTGAATTTCCAGTATCGAGCCCGGTCAGGGAAGGACTTTTTCACGCTTTATCAACGTAGCGCTAATCAGTATCGAAAGTGTACAAATGGAACCCTATTGTACAAATAATTATCGATGTCCTGAATAAATAGCACGAATTAACAAGAAATTAGGGATTGAATAATAATTCAAAGCGAGTGAAGACGTTATCTGAGAATTAGTTAATAGTCGTTATAATTTCACGGCGGTAGCACAAAATTATTCACATAACGTAAAGAAGGGTAAAAAAAAACCGAATGCATCGCACTCGGCTCAATTCGGGATAAACAGACATTCGAAAATGAATGACGGTAATAAATAAAGTTAATGATGATAGCGAGGGTTATTTTAGTGATCTCTTGTGATTTTGTTTTGACAATCAGTGCGGTAATGAAATTTTTGTTAACTCATTGATTAAAATGCATAAATATAAATTGTTGATTTTAAGTGCTTAATATTTTAGCTATCTGTGCTATTGAAAAGTTCCCTCTTATTTACAAATTGAAACATGTTATAAGAACAATGAAACATCTTCAAAGTTTTAGTATCATATTCGTATTGGATTATTCTGTATTTTTGCGGAGAATGAAGTGGCCGACTGGTTAAGAGGGTTAATCAGTGAGCAGTGGCAATAATAAGGCATATAACAGAGGGTTATTAAAATGAAAGGTAAAGTCCTGTCCCTCCTGGTACCAGCACTGCTGGTAGCAGGCGCAGCAAATGCGGCTGAAATTTACAACAAAGATGGCAACAAATTAGATCTGTTCGGTAAAGTTGACGGCCTGCACTATTTCTCCGATGACAAAGGTAACGACGGCGATCAAACCTACATGCGTATCGGCTTCAAAGGCGAAACTCAGGTTAACGATCAGTTGACCGGTTATGGTCAATGGGAATACCAGGTTCAAGGTAACACCAGCGAAAGCGACAACCAGTCCTGGACGCGTGTTGCCTTCGCTGGCCTGAAATTCGGTGACGCAGGTTCCTTCGATTATGGTCGTAACTACGGCGTAATCTACGATGTCACTTCCTGGACCGACGTTCTGCCAGAATTTGGCGGTGACACTTACGGTGCCGATAACTTCATGCAATCCCGTGGTAACGGCGTCGCGACTTACCGTAACCAGGATTTCTTCGGTCTGGTTGATGGTCTGAACTTTGCTCTGCAGTATCAGGGTAAAAACGGCAGCGTCAGCGGCGAGAATGATTCTACTGGCGGTCGTAGCCTGTTGAAACAAAATGGTGACGGTTACGGTGCGTCTCTGACTTACGATTTGGGCGAAGGCTTCAGCGTCGGCGGTGCGATGGCGTCTTCTAAACGTACTGCTGACCAGAATGCAGCAGGCGTTTACGGTGACGGTGACCACGCTGAAGTTTACAGCGGCGGCCTGAAATATGACGCGAACAACATTTATCTGGCAGCGCAGTACTCCCAGACTTATAACGCGACGCGTTTCGGGACATCTAACGGTAGCGGCCGTTCCGACATCTACGGTTTTGCTAACAAAGCGCAAAACTTCGAAGTAGTGGCTCAGTACCAGTTCGACTTCGGTCTGCGTCCTTCCGTGGCTTACCTGCAGTCTAAAGGTAAGGACGTAAGCAACAACACCACCAACTTCGGCGATCAGGATCTGCTGAAATATGTTGATGTTGGCGCGACTTACTACTTCAACAAAAACATGTCC
>Ga0105250_10000848_pt1 | contig 18120 bp, 40 predicted proteins | sample KBSS54metaG_FD_80425 | JGI IMG/M metagenome (GOLD analysis project Ga0105250, IMG submission 80425) | Switchgrass rhizosphere microbial communities from Kellogg Biological Station, Michigan, USA - KBS S5-4 metaG | ecosystem: Host-associated > Plants > Roots > Rhizosphere > Soil | place...
CATGAAAGAGGCGACGGGAGATCAGCGGTTCCAGGTAGAGCGTCCCGGGGGCGAGGAGAAGCAGGGGATCATGGGAGCCATTGGGAAATTCGCTCATGCGCGTGGAGCTGGCGGGGCTGGAGCGGCGATCGGAGCCGGAGCTGCTCACCTTGCGGGCGGTGACATGGCGACCGGTGCGATGTACGGCTACGCGGCGGGCGAGGCGGCGAAGAAGCTGGCTCCGGTCGCCGATAAGGCCATGGCCTCGAAACTCGGGCAGTGGACGCTGTTCGGGACCGGGAAGGCTGCGGCACGGGCCATCCCGCAGCCTGTGATCGACGCAGCCACGCAAATGAACGACCCGAGGCCGCTCCAGCAGCATCTTCGTGACTCGATCTTCGGCGACGACCAGGAAGCGGTGGCGACCAAATGAGCACCAAGAACTGGCTCAAGTCTGACCCTCGGAAGCCGCCGAAGGATCCGAAGCACGTCGACCTTGTCCACCTCATCGCCGCCGGGAACACGATGAAGGCGCGCGGCGAGGCCGTGCCGCACATCGAGTACATCAAGCAGTTCGGGCCGAAGATTAAGACGGACGAGTGGGGCAACCCGCTGCCGCTGTCGTCCGTCGCGCAATACGACCTTGACCGCCTCGTGGCCATCATGCTCGACCCGCTCGACCGCGCGCGGGACTTGCTCATGTCGGGGATGCTCAATCCCGACGAGGTCACGGCGCTGAAGGCCGTCTACCCGACCGTCTGGGCCGCACTCGTGGACGCCTCGTACCAGGACATGATCGAGACCAAGCCACCATGGAAGACGTGGGCGCAAAACGTCCTCGGTGTCCTCTTCCAGAAGCCCGCAACCGAGGCATACCAGTCGCACGAAAACCCCGCGAAGCCAGCACCTGGCGACGGGGGCGGACCGAGCGTCCCCGGATCGCTTCCAACCCCTTCTGACCGAATGGAAACCGCCGTGCGCGAGCAGGCAAGGAGCTGACAAATGGCAGGCCCAGAATCTTTCTCAGTCCCCGTCGCCGGAAGCCGCGCGCGGGAAGTCGACTACACCCCGATCAACGCCGGCACGCTCGACGGAACCACCACCGTCCAGCAAGCCATCATTCCGTTCGGCGGGAAGCACTCTATCAACTTCACCACCAGCACCACCGGCACGCCGACCGCGACGATCACGGCCGAGCAGTCGGACAATTACGACAGCCGACGGCCGACAGAGGCGCGCTGGGCGCCGATGACCGACGCTGGGCTGGTCGCGTACATCGCTGGCGCCGGGAAGCCGGCCGGCTCGGCGCTCACTCCCGTGCGCGTCCAGGTCGACCCACTGCGGACGAAAGCGATCCGGTGGACCGCCACGCGCACCGCTGGAAGCGGAACGTACACACTCGATGTCTCGATGCTCTGAACAACAACGGAAAGGACTCTCACCATGGCCATCTACGACGCATCTGGCACCATCGCCCCGGCGGCGAACAAGACTCCGCTCATCCTCACCGGCTCGGCGACGCTGCGGCTGCGCCTGCTGGAGTTCATGGCGGCAACCATCGGCGTTCCATCCTCGGAAGCGTCGTTTCAGATCGACGTCCGCCCGAGCACGGCGGCCGGCACCTCGACGGCGGTCACCCCTCGCCCGCGCAACGGCGTGAGCGTGGCAGGTGCCACGGCTGGCAGCAACGCCAGCGTGGAGCCGACGTACACCGCGGGTCAGCCGCTCCTGCGCCGTCAGGGCAACCCCCGCAACAGCTTGCAGTGGAACGCCCTGCAAGGCGACGCCGAGATCAACAGCATCGCGGCCTCGGCGAACGGCTTCGGCGCGCAGATCCAGATCGCTGGCGGTGCCCTGACGTCGGTCGACGTCGACATGGGGTTCGGCGAGTAAATGCCGGTTCAGGGTCGCAGGGAAGGCGTCTGGACCGAGCGCAGTCGCGAAAGCGGCAAGGTCGTCCTCGAGGAGGAGACGTATACGTGCGGCCACTGCCAGCACGTTACCGCGGTCCAGGCCGGGCAGAAGCTCGATGACGTCGGTGTGTTCTGCCTCGCCTGCATGCGGCCTTGCTGTAAGCGTTGCTCGTTCCTAATGGCCAACGGAGCGGGATGCGACGTGTTCGAAAAGAAGTTGGCCAGAGCTGAAGCGAGAGCGGCGCTCCGAAGCGCCGTCGAGGAGTGCATGCGATGAAAGCGACTTGGAAGGTCTCCCTGCTGTTCGAGCGACGGATCGAGAGTGACGGCCGGCTGGTCAACATGCCGTTCGTGAAGCTGCAACCCGTGAAGGGCGACGGTGACATGTTTTTCTCCGTCCCCGGGGGCACCGTCGAGTTCGTGCCCGAGAAGATCGACGTGCGCGAGGCGGCGAACGGCACCATCGTCCAGCACAAGGTCATTTCGGCAAACACGCTCATCTCGAAGGTGACCAGCCCGGACGGCGAGGAGTGGCTACAGGGCGCCGAGGTCTCGCTCTCCTTGGCCCCCAGCAGGGGCTAATCAGTGGCGATCGCCGTCGCGCAGGAGACTTGCGATCCAGCGACCGGCGGGATGTCCGGGTCGGGGACGACGTTCACGTCCTCGTCCATAACCGTGGCGGCGGGTTCCATTCTCGTCGCCGTTGCCTGTGGCGTGAACGCGGCGGCTGCGACGGTGACGTTTTCTGACTCGGTGAACGGGTCGACGGGATGGACGACACTTAAGAACGTCGCCAACAACCCGCTCGTGCTCTCCATGGGCTACCGCGAGAACATGGCGTCAGGTACGGTCACAGTGACCGCGACCTACAACACGACTGTCTCCCAGCGCGGTATCAAGCTCCTGGAGATCACCGGCGCCAAGACGTCGAGCTCTCTCGATGGAACCCCGGCCGGACAGTTTCAGACTGGAATCGGGACGACCGCAGACGCCGTCACGTCAGGTAATCTGACCACGGCCAATTCTCCGGCGTTGCTGGTTGGCGCGTGTATGAACTACGGAAACAACCGGAACCCCAGTACTGGCACGGGGTTCACGAGCACTCGCGTCGACTGGAGCACAGACGTCGCCGGGTGCCGCATCGAGTACAAGGCAGTAAACGCCGGCACGCAGGCGGCCACGTATACGAACCCTGGCGTCGGCAATGACAACTGGCTTACCATCGCGTCGGCGTTCGACGAGGCGCCTGCTGGCACGTCACCGCCGCCGCCTTCGAGTCCATATCCGACGCGACAGATTCCGGTGGCGAAACAGCGCCTCACGGAATTCGCGATCGCGACCGCATCAGGCGTCTTCACCGGTACCGGATTCGCACCGCCTGAACGCGCGGTGGTGGCAACTCGGCGCGTGCGTCCGCCGCTCACTGACATCGCTCCGCCGCTGGTCGTAGTCGCTCCGTCTCCGCCGGCCCCAGAGGTCCTACGCGCGCTGCCGCCGAGGTTGCGGCCGCCAGCGGCTCAGGCGGTGCAGATGGCGCCGTTCCCCGGGCCCGTGCCGGTCGTCGGACTGCGCCTGTGGCTGCGGAGCGATCTTGGGGTAACGCTGTCTGGTCCGAACGTCGTCGCCTGGGCGGATCAGAGTGGCAACGACAACCACACGGTGAACAGCGGGACAGTGCCGTTCGTCCCCGTGTCCGTCAACGGCTATCCGGGAGTGACCACGAGCGGCGCGGCTGGCATGGTCGGGACCACCGATCCGCTGATTGCCGGATCGCCGCGATCCATATTCGTTGTTTCTAAGTCTGCGACGTCTGCTGGAGGCATGGCGCTGGCGTTGCGGACGACCACGATCGGGAACCTCTATGCGCTCACCGGCACGGGGAGCGGCTACGGCGCCGGTGTGGTCTATTACAACACCGACGCCACTGGGCCAATGACCGTCTCGAGTCCTGGCGACCTGACGGGGCGCACCTGCATCAGCGAATGGACCGTCACGGGCGGTGGTGGCGCGGCCCCGACGTACAAGCTCAACAACGTCACCCCTGGCGTACTCGGCGCTGGAAGCGAAAAGACGGAGACCGGCGCCAGTGGTTTCGGCGTCGGTGTCACCGGGATCGGCCCGTTCAACACCCTCGGCTCTGTCGGTGACATCTGCGAAGTGCTCGTCTATGACTCGGTGCTTTCGCTCGGAGACGAGACCGCCGTCTATGCGTACCTGGCGGCCCGGTATTTTCCAGCGGCACAGCCGCAACTCGACGCGCCGGTGCGACAGACGCGTCCGCTCCGTTTCGTTACCACGCTCGATCCACTCCCTCCGGTGGCAGCCGCCGCACCTGCCCCTCCCGCCCCCGAGATGCCTCGCGCGTTGCCGCGGCATGGAGCGTCCGCGCTGGCGCAGCAGTCAACGCAATCACTCCCTCCCGCTACACGTTCGGCTCCTGTCGACAATCAGCCGGTGCGTCGACTCATTAGGTCATTGGTGAATGTCGTCCGTGAGGCAATCGGCCTCGCTCCGTTGCTCCCGCCGCCGCCGGCTGAATTGAAGTTAAAACCGCCCCTCTGGGCAGTGTTCGACGAAGTATCATTGACCGTGGAACCAGACGCGGTCGCCCTCTCGGCAACGGCAGACGAGGTCACTTTGAGCGTCGAGGCAGACACATGAAAAGTCGCAAGCGAACCGACACCTACCCCATCACGGCAACGCTGAAATCGAACGGAGCCGCAGTCAATCTCACCGGCTACACCGTGACAATCACCATCACCAATGTGGCGACAGGAATTGCGAAAGTGTCGAACGCCGCAGTTACGATCACCGACGCCGTGAACGGCCGCGTGTCGTACACGCCGAGCGCGGGCGACGTCGACACGGTTGCAAGTTACGACGTCGAATGGAAAGCGGTCAGCGGCGGCGGTACGCCGTACCACTTTCCGTCAAAGGACTATGACACGCTGGACATCCAGCAAAACCTGGGATGAACCAATGAACGAGCGCAAGCGAATCTTAGGCGTGATCGGTGCCGGTCTATCGTCGGCTGGTCTAACGTTGCAGGGCATCGGCATTGCCGCGGCTCACTACCAGATGACGATCCAAATCGTCGCGGTGTTCCTCGGGTTCGCAGGCATGGTGACCCAGGGAATTTCCAAGCCGCTCACGATGGACACGAAGGAGAAATGACGTGGCAAGGCGGGTCTATCACGTCGTCGACGGTGCCGGTGACATCCCGGACCTGAGGCGCGGCTTCGGACGGCCCCTCTCGACACGGGTCAAGCTGCTCGCCACCACCGTAGGGGCGCTCGCGTCCATCGGCGGGTACGCGATCGGCATGGGCAGGTGGACCGTCGCCAAAATCGACGAGCAGGTAACAGCCATCGTGCGCCGCGAGAACGCGCCCATCGTTTCCAGCATCCAGGCATCAGACCGCCAGCGCAACGAGCAGTTCGCGAAGATGACGGCTGACATGTCCGATCTCAAGGCGGCGATGGCGAAGCTGTCGACCGAGAAACGCAGGCGATGAACTATCACGTCGAAAGGCAGGCCCGTGGATCATGAGAACTACCCCATCGATCGGACTCCAAGCCTGTGGGACAGAGTTTGGCGTGGCCGCAGCAGTTCCCTCCGAAGAAATCTCGACAACTGCGCCCTCGAAGCGTCACGCTGTGCGACTCTTATCCGAGAGGCTGCGAGAGAGGCGGATACGGTTTCAGGCCCTCGTCGATCAGCTGCATTGCATGCAATCCGAGACGAAATCCTCAACCTAGCCGACGACATGCGCGGCCCCGTTTGCGACTTCATCCTGGCTGAGGCTGGCGGCAGGCCAGAGCGGGCGAACGTCGCGGTGCGAGGTTGGCGGACTCTGCGGCGCGACTTCCTGCGGTGGCTGCATGGTTAACGACACCGACAAGGAGTACGTGCTTGAGTACGACGACGCGCACGAGCTGCCATTCAGCGAGGAGCATACGCCGACGAAGTTGGATGAGCCAGGAACGTGCTGGCGGTGCTTGGCCATCATGCCGGTGCAAATCGTGGCGCCGTACCCTGGCAGCTCACACGAGGCGCTGCGGTTTCACACGTGCATCGCCAGCGCGGGCGGCGGGTGGGCCTGGTGTGCGGTGCACATGGCCCTGCGCCTCGGCCAGTTCGAGATCTACCTGGGACCAAACAGGCGCGCGGCAATTCTGCCGCCGCCACACGGCGAGCGGAGGCGGTTTCCTCCGAGGAAAGACGGAGACGACAGATGAGATCCAGGTTCTTCAGCATCGACGAGTTCCGTTGCCACTCGGGCGAGCCGTACCCGGCCGCATGGATCGATGACCGCTTGCAGGCGCTATGCACCGCCCTCGATGCCATCCGAGACGCCTGGGACGGGCCAATCGCCGTCGTCTGCGGCTACCGTACCGCCGCCTACAACGAGGCGCTGGCGAAGGCTAGCGCGGCTCGTAACGGCGGCGTGTCTGGCGTGGCCCAGAACAGCCAGCACATCCAGGGACGCGCCGCAGACGTTCGCCCTGCTGCCTCGCCTACTGTCGAGCGGGTGGCGAGCCTCCATCGGCTGACGAAAGAGCTCTACGACCGCGGCATCATTCGCATCGGCGGACTCGGCCTGTATCCGGGCTGGATCCACGTCGATGTCAGGGCTGGCGACCGCCTGGCCATGTGGGGCGGAAACGGCATGGGTGACGCGCAGTGAGAGCGCTACTCGTCCTCCTGCTCATCGGCGCCTGCCGCCAGCAAGTCAATTGGCTGCCCGACCCGCCGTGGTCCGCCGTGCCCATTACGGTGCGCTGGGACGGCATCGACCCGGTTTACGACGGCTCGCTGCATTACGCGGTCGACGCCTGGAATCACGCAGCCGGGTGCGACGTGTTGCGAGAGGCGGCCGATGCGCGGGTGACAGTGTCGACCTACGACGGGACGGCATGCGGCGCACCAGCTCAGCTCGAACGAGCCCTTGGGGCGACGGCTGGCACGTGGCGGTGCTCGGTGAACTCGGCCGAGGTCCGCTTTCAGGTGATGTCGGACATCCGCAGCGTCTACGTCATCGCGGCCCACGAGTTCGGCCACGTTCTGGGGCTGGCTCACGACAGGTCCGCCATCATGCAAGAGGCACCGACGCTGTACGACCCCGCGGCCGAGCACAACCTTGCCGTGCTGCCGTGGCCGTCCGACGCTGACGGGGCGGCCGTTGGCAAGAGGTACTGCCGATGAACCCTCGGTGGTTAGGGCTCGTCCCCGTCGCGGCGCTACTTGGACTGCTGTGGGGGCGGCATCACGGTCCCGAACGTACCAGGGACGTCGTCAAGACCGATGTGGTATACAAGGATCGCATCGTCGAGAAGGTCGTCCACGACGTGGCCGTACAGCGAGATACCGACGAGAAAGTCCATACCGTAGTAGTGACTAAGTGGCTGAAAGAGCCTACCGGGGCGGTTTCCGTGGTCCAAGAGTCGCGCCAGGAACGCGACACGGCAACCGAGACGAAGCGCCAGGATCACGCGCATGGCACGCAGGAGCGGCAGAGCGAGGCGCACCAGGCTACCGTCGAGATGCATACAACCGAGTCGCGGCCGAACTGGTCGGTCAGCGTCTTGGCCGGTGCTCAACTCGGTGGGCGCAATTTACTTGTCCCGGCGCCATTCGTCGGCGGCGTTCACATTCAACGACGCCTTGTCGGACCCGTGAGCGTTGGAGTATGGGGGACCACCGGCATGGCCGGCGGCATTTCGCTGCGCCTCGACTTTTGACAGCAGGTACTCGTACATCTCCGGCGTGATGTCGATTATCTCGTCGGAGATAGTGAATCCTCCGATGAATATCGGCTTGTCCATGGCTCTCCTATCCTAGCGCGCCGACAGCCCTCAGCGCATCTTCCAGCGTGTTCACGCGGCGCCAGTAGCCAGGGAACAGCGCCGACATGACCAGTTCCTTGGTCGTCAGCTTGGCCTTTGCGTCCGGCTTCACCTCGAGCATAATCGGCGCCCCGGTCTTGACGTGCGGCGCGAGGATGTCGAAGCCTAGGCCATAGTTGTGAGCGTCGACAGCTGGCGTGACCTTCTTCAAGCCGGCTAGGATCTCCCAGTGCGGACCGTCGGCGCGGTGGCGTGAGCGGAACGTCATTTCGGACCAGGCCTCCCTTGGCGGAGGGCGTCGCGCTCATCGCGCATGGCATCCGAAATCGCCACGGCGTAGTCGCGCTGCTGCCACGCCGCTTTCGCGGACTCCTTCGCCTCGTCGCGCGCCCGTTCGGCGGCGGCGAGCCGCGCTCCGAGGGCGTCTACCTCGTCTGCCCATGCAGAGGCGATAATCAGCCCTGTCGCCCGCATCCGCTCGCTCAACGGCGCCTTCGATGGTCCTGGTCGCGCCAGACCGGGCGGTTGACACAGATTCCACCTCTCCTGGTGGTAGCCGTCCTTCCTCGCTCCGTCCATAGGCCAGCAGCACCGCCCGACTGGCGCGCCGCACGCCGGGCAGTCATGGCCATGCGGCGCCATCATCGCGCTCAGCGGCTCGGCGGGTGCGCCCTGGACCGGCGCGGGCTGCTTGCTCTCGCACTCCGCCTCCCCGCACGGATTGATGCAGTTGCAGGCGGTCCCGATGCCGTCGCAGCGCGGGCACAGCTGGCGCTTCCCATCGGCCGCGCTTACAGGTTGCTCGGCGGGCTGACACTCGCGGCAGAAGCACCAGCCGCTACAGTCGGCGTGACGACCCTCGCCGCAAGCCCCGCACTTCATCCCGGCGGCGGGTTGCTCGGCGGGCGGCTCGACCTGCCACGGCGACGGCATCAGCTCGTCCAACGACTTGTCTTGCGCCAGGTAGTCGCGCGCCGCTTCGAGCATGGCGTTGGCGCGGGTTTGCTTGTCGGCTGGCTCGATCGGCATGCCGTCGGGCTGCTCGGTCCAGTCGGGCGGCGCGGCACGTGCCTCCAGCTTCGCCACGCGTCGTTCCCACTCGACCTCAGACGCAACCTTAGCCGTCTGCCACTCGACCATGTGCTCGAAGCGGCGCGCGACGTCTTCCAGCTTCGCGATTCGGTCGGCCATGCGCTTCTCAAGTGCGGCGATGCAACTGTGATAGGCCGGCCAGTGCGGGTCGTTCGGCTCTCGGCACGTCTTGCAGCTCATGGTTTTCTCCCCGAACGGATGGAAACGAGCGCGTCGAATGCCTTCCCGAGCGCGTCGAGGACCGGACCCGCTCGATCCTCTGACCTGTCGTTCAGGTAAGCGGATTTCGCTATTCCCACGAGGTCCTGAATGCGACCGAGGCAGTCGACGAGACGCGAGCCGGCGTGCTCTCCACCGCACCGCTCGCACGGCCTTCGCGACCGCTCTAGCGCACGAAGGAACGACTTGCTTGCCGCCCTCATGTCTCCGTCTCCCCTCCGAGCGCCAAGGCGCGCCGGGCGATGTCGATCCTCTCGATGATTTCGCGCGCCGCCTTCTCCGCGGCGTCTACAGACTCCCATCCGCGCCTGTCGCAGTCGTGGTCTCGTAGCAGATGCTTGGCGGCATCAGCCAGCTTCTCCAGGACGCTAGTCACCGGCCAGGGCGTGTCGAAGCCGAGCGCCTTCCGCAGCGCGACGCTCTCCTCGCACGAGCAGCGCTCGACGGGGCTCGGGGCCGGGTTCAGCGCGGCATCTCTGCATTCGAACGAGCACCACAGTTTCTCACGGGCAGAAACGCTGTGCTTCCCGCAGTCCTTCCAATTCGCGCACGTCCGCCCCGCCTCGGCCTTGTCGGTCACTCGACGATGCCCCAGTCTTCGGCGAGCATGTCCGTCTGGCTGGCGAGCCAGCCCATGAGGATCTCGCCGGTCGCCGTCTTCATGGTGATGCACGGCAGGACGGTGGCGGCGCCGCCGTTCGCCTCCGCGAAGGCGCGGTTGGGCGGCGCCCAGAACTTCTCGGCCGGCAACGATGTGCTACCAGGCGAGTACGCCAGCCACATGCCCTTGCCGTTCCAGCCCGCGCGTGCGACGCGGTGACCCTGCTTCAGGAACCTGAGCGCGTCTCCAAAATCCATCCTGTCGTTCATGTCGTCTTCCTTTCCTCGGTGTCATCTCCAAATTCGGCGCCGCACCAGCAGCATCCGTCGTGCGTCCATGAGTGGTTGCAGTGGTGCCCGCAGTCGCGCTTGCTTTTCTGGCACTCGCCGCGAGGCACCCTTTCGCTGCAGGACACGCAGTCGTCCGCCTCGGGCTTGTCGGCGGTCATTCGTCACGCTCCCATTCTGGCCCCTCGGACCGCTCGCGTCTCAACCTGTCGACCTTCTCGAACAGCCGGTCACACTCGGCGCAGTTGCCGTCGCCTCCGGTAAAGACAGGACAGTCTGATACATGATCGCGGAGTACTTCGTCAGCGCGATCGATTTGACGAGCCAGTTCGATGTAGAAGCTCACGACTGGCCTCGCAGCTTCGCGACCAGGGCGCTTCTCTTGCGTCGCCACTCAGCCGCGTGCTGCTCGCCGTATTCGTTCGGCTTCGCATCCTCCAGCAACGCGATGCACTCGGCGCGCTCCGCTCGCAGCCTTCCGATTTCGTCGGACTGCGCCGCCATGGTATTCCGGCCCATGTCAGCTGCCGCGCCGGCTATTTCGTTCTCCGCTCGCAGCCGCTCGTTTTCCAGGGCAAGCCTGTCCCAGTCGAGTTGCGCCGCCTTCAGCTCGTTCGCCAGCCGCTCGTTTTCGTCGCGCACGCTGTCCAACTTGGCACGCAGTTCGACGTTGGTCTCGACCTCCTCGCGTAGATCGGTCAGCAGCCGCTCGTTTTCGTCGGCGAGGCGCTTCAACTCTTCGCGTGTCTCTTCCAGCGTCATCTCGCGGGCCATCTTCATGGCTCCGATTACGGCTTCGAGTCGCGTCGTCTCCTCCTTGTCCGGCGCGCTCATGGCCGTCGCCCCTTCTTCGGCGCGCTCATGCTGTCAGCTTGGTCCCAGCGGACCATGTCGAGGTTCGTGATCCGCGACGGATAGCCGCAAATGATGACCTTCTGATTCAGCCAGGCCAGCAGCGCCCGCGCTCTCTGCTTACGTCGTACGCTCATCTCACTTCCCTCCCATCAGCCATACGACCAGGCTCACCGGCCCAGCCAGCAGTCCCCACGCGCCGCACACGATGACGGCGAGCTCCAGCGGGCGGATTCGGGTGAAGGCCACGGCTAAGCTCCGCTCGGTTCGTTGTCGCACGTCGACGGGTACCGCCGCGCTGCCTGTTCGCAGGCAAACTCGGTCAGCGTCCGATCGCGCCGTTCCAGGTACAGGCCGATGGCGACGCCGGTATTCGCGGCCAGCGAGTACCTGTCACGCATCCGCATCTCGGCCGCGACATACCGCCCCACCGCCCGCGCCTTCTCCTTCGGCCGCTCCGTGCAGTAGCAGACCGGATCGCCCGACAGGTCGCGCAGGTTCATGCGAGCGCAGGGGCACGGCTCGCGCCATGTGCCGTTCATCAGGTCGGCCATGTTCTTCTCGGTTATCCTTGGAAGGTCCCGGGTAGTCCGAGCGAACGAAGGCGCGTCCTCGGCTGGTTCTCCGGAGCCGTCGTAAACGCCCATCGACTCGGCGCAGGCGAGACAGGCGGTGCGGGCTCCATTCGCGAATGCCCACGGGGCTGCGTCGCACCTACTGCAACGCGAAATCGGCTCCCAGTCATGTGGCCACTTCCGCCACCCAGGCGCCAACCGCCGTTCCACCTTCCGCTCCGGCTGTTTCGCGGCGTCTGACGGGGTGGCCTGGTCGACGAGGGTGCGGTTGCTACGAAACCATTCCTCCGTGTCCGCGTCGTCGCCGTCGCCGTCCCATACGATCGGATACGGGTCGCCTGGCACCACCTTGGCGACCGTTCTGATCTGCGTGCCTGTCGAGAATCGCATCCCCGGCACAATCTTCACGCTCTTGTCGATCATCTTCCGTCCTTTTCCTTGACGCCGCCTAGATGGCCGGCGATACCGTTTCCCCGTGAGCGACCCGAAGCAGCCCGAGACGATGACGCCGAACCAATTGCGCGCCCTGGCCGACAGGTTCGAGCGAGAAGCCGCCGCGCTGACGGCCCGCGCGAAACAGCTTCGAGGCGCGGCCGACACGATCGAGGCGATTCGGGCGATGCCAGTCGATTCGGGCTTGCCATTTGCCGCCGATGATGCAACCATCAGGCAACCAATGCAAGCGAAAAAGACGCATTCGGAAGAAAAACGGCGGCCGGGACGAAAGTTTGCGGGTGGCCCGTTCTCGGTGGCCTCGAAGAACTCCGGGAAGAGCATGACGGAGATCGCGGAAGCCCTCGACGTGAAGCTCGGCACCGTAAAAGCCTGGAACGCCTTTCACCGCAACCCGCCGGATGACATCCGGGAGCGACTCGCGAAGAAGCCCTATTCCGTACCGTCGTCTGCCTGGAAACCGTAAGCCTCTCGCGTAAGTAGAAGAAAGTTGCGATTGGTTGCATTTTCCGCTTGCCCGAGAGGCAACCAATCGTCTAGATTGGTTGCATGGCAACGATGAATCACGAAGCGGTCGAGCCGGTCTGCGGCTCCTCCACCTGCTACCCCGGCGACCGCTGCGCGCCGTGCCGCCTGGCTCTCGGCGACAGCTGCGAAAGCTGCGCCGCACCCGGCGATGCCGTCGGCGGGATGTTCAACGAGGTCGTCCTGTGTGCGTCCTGCAAGGCCACGGAAGAGGGTGGGGCGTGACACGCGCGGTGTCGGTGGTGGTCGAGCGCGCACCTGGGGGCGGTCGTGGCTGGTGGATGCAGTTCGGTGACACCCGCCATTTCGCGATGCCATGTACCGAGTTCCGCGCGCTCGAATGGGTACGTGCGCGGCTCGAGGCGAGCGGTGCGGAGCGGACCGAGCGCGGCCGGGTGCTGCGACTGCTGATCCGTGAGCTGGACAGGAAGGCGAAGGCCGAGGTCACCGCCGAGGTGCGCGCGTGACGACCTGGCAGCGGACGAGCGTTTGGTTCGGATCCCGACGTGTGAAGGCGATTCGGTGGAAGGAGAGGACCATGGAGACCGAGGAGAGGTGTTCGACGTGCGACGGAACCGGGGCGGTTGCCGTCGAGGTGAACGGCGTGAAAGGGATCGACTCGTGCCCCGCGTGCAAGGGGACCGGGAAGCGCGTTAGACCGGCGAACGACACAGGTCCGAAGCGCGCGACCATGCCGCGCCTTGCGCCGCTGGTTGCCTCGCCATCGGAGAGCCTGTCCGCGTGCATCGCTGCATGCGTGGCGAGTTCGTACGGCGAGGTTCGGCCGCGACAGGTCGACCCCGACGAGGTGACGGTGGTGGCTCGGCTGGGAGGTGCGCGGTGACCGCCTTCGCCGACCTTCCCGCCTCGGCCTTCCGCGCCAGCATGGACCCGCCCGACGTCACGCTGATCAAGTCGACGCGGCCCGCGACGTGCGCCGTGTGCCGCCAGGGCGTGACCGCCTCGATCGTGCTGCCGGACGATCGGTCGGTGTGCGAGTTCTGCACCGGCATCGCGTTGCGGGCGATGATCGACGACGCGGCGGTGTGCCGATGAGACGCCTCACGTTGTCGGCGAAGCTCTTGCTTTCAGTGGTGTTGTCTCCGGCGCTGATCACGGCATCCATGTACATCTCTGATGCTGGCCACGAATACATCGGAGGCGCCGGTGTCGCATATGGAATCTGCTGGGCGCTGGTTGGGCTAATCGGAGGCCCGCTCTTGGTGTCGGAGAATGGTTTCGTCTCAGCGAAGTACCGGGCGTCTCTCCGCAAATCAGAGCAAGAAGTGAAACGACTGGAAGGAGAACTTCTGCATGAGCGCGCACTGCGCGAGAAGTTCCAGGTCGCTCTGACCGACGGAGTCGCAAAATGAAAGCCTACGTCCGTCTCATCGGCTCGTGGCTTCGCGTCGACAGCCGCACCGCGCTTCTTCTGCTCACCGCCGAAGAGGTCGAGTGCCTGGCGGTTGAGGCACTGTGCCGAAGGGCGGTGTGGTCGTGAAGTGGCTGGCTGCGCTGGCGCTGCACGCGTGCGCACTCGCCGGTTGCTACGAGAGCCTGCCAGGCGAGGTCTACGAACTCCCGGGCCAGGCCGAGGCGACGCGCTCAATCTGGGTCGATTCGTACGGAATGGGCGAGACGCCGCCGCCGACCGTGCGTTGGGTGACAGGCGACGAGTTGGATCCGACCTGCCCGATGTTCCTCGACGACTGGATCGGCTTCAGGACGTCGCGTGGCTGTCTCGACGGCGACACCAACCCAGACGAGGGCATCGCTGTTGCCTGGCAACCAGGCCGCGCTCTGTCGTGGACGTCCCTCGCGCACGAGCTGTACCACTGGCGCCAACTCAAGCGCGGCGAGGACTGGCACGCCCACCCACCGGAGGCCTACGGGCGCGGCGGGGTGATGGATCGGGCGAACGAAGCCGTGCGCTCGGGAGAACAGCAATGACGGACGCGAGCACGGTGCGCTCTCAGTTGCTGGCGGTGCGCGAGATGCTTGAGATGGCCGCCCGTGGGACCCTCGCGATCCACATCGTCAAGGAATCCGGCTGCTGGACGGTCGAGTTTTGGCGCGACGGCGAGATCAGAGCCATCGACGGCGGCGTGCGGACCGTCGCCGAGGCGCTGGACCGCGCTGGCAGGTTCATCAGCATGGGGGCGGTGTAGCGGTGGCAATCACGATCATTCTGCCCGACGGGGCGACGTACGTACCGGAACGAAAGGACGAACCAATGATGAACGCTGTGAATCTAGCGAACCACGTGGACCAGCAGGCAAATCAGTCCTCCGCGGCAACCGCGCGCACGGGCCAACAGCCGCGGACCGTCGCGGTGGTTGCCGCCGAGCTTCAGTACGCGATGGACTACGTGGCGCGCGTCCCTGCCCTTTGCGCCGAACTCGGTGCGCTGCTCGGTCGCAAGCCGCGTGCAAAGAAGGTCGCGCCGTGAGCGAGGACGCGAGCAAGATCGGCCCTCCCATCCGCGGTGACGTCCGCTCTGCCCTCGACAAAGCCTTTCTGTTCTCATACGACCTGCAAGGTCGCGACGTCGTCGTAACGATAGAGCGCGTCGTCCAGGGCGAACTCGTCGGGCAGCAGGGCAGGAAGACAAAAAAACCTCTCGTCTACTTCAAGGGCAAGTCGAAGCCGCTCGCCCTGAACATCACGAACATCAAGACAATCGCCTCGCTCTACGGGTCGTTCCGTGTCGAGGATTGGATCGGTAAGTCGATCACGCTCTACCCAACGACGACGAACTTTGGCAGCGAGACGCGTGACTGTATCCGCATCAGAAACAAGCGCCCTGGGGCAGGCGGCGCGCCGGCGCCCGAGCCGGAGCCGGGCAGCAACGACGGGTATGACGACGACGCAGCTCGCGCGGCGACAGCTCCCGGACCAGGAGAGATGCCATGAGCGCAGTGCTCACCGACGAGGTCGTTACGGCACGACCACTGCTTGACCCAGAAGGCCTGAGGTTCTCTCGGCTCAAACTGTTCGCGGAATCTCCCATGCACTACCTCGCGAACGTCAACGGCCGTAGCCCGACGCTCGACAAGGGAACGGCCGTTCATTCCATCCTGCTCGGCGGCCAGCGGGTCATCTACTACGACGGGAAGGTCAAGCCGACCAAGGACAACCCGAACCCGACGAAGATCGGCCCCCGCAACGGGGCGCAGTGGGAGGAGTTCAAGGCCAAGAACAGCGACGCCAAGATCCTGGCGCTCGACGAGTACGAGACTGCCCACCGCATCGCCGCCGCCGTTCGGTCGAACGAACTGGCAATGATGGCGCTGACCGGCGTGCAGGAGCAGACGCTACGGTTCGAGTGGCAGGGGCTCCAGGCTCGCACCACACCGGACTGCCGAGCGAACGACCACACGTTCGTCACCGAACTCAAGACGTGTCGCTCGTCGCGTCCAGGGCGCTTCTCTACGCAGGCCTTCTGGATGTACTACCACGCGCAGATGGCATTCCACATCGAAGGGATGAAGGCGAACGGACTCGTCAAGCGCGGACAGATGCCGTCGGCATACATCGTCGCGGTCTGCTCGGCCGAGCCTTACCCGGTCACCGTGTTCAAGCTGACCGAGAAGGCGCTCGAGCAGGGCCGCAAGTCGCTGGTGCTGTGGACCGAGCAGCTGCGCGGATGCATCGAGTCGCGGCACTTCCCAGCCTACTCGCAGGCCATCGTGGACCTGGACGTGCCGGAAGGCGACGAACTGGTGTTCCCTGACGGCGAGACGGAGAGCGTCGAGGTGCCGTTTTGACCACCTACGACCGCGTCTACCGCCACAACGGCCCGAACAAGGGCCGGCTGTGCCGGATCGTCGCGCGGCAACCGCAGCGCCGCGACTGGCTCGGAAAGGGCGAGCTCTACACCGGCGAGGCGATGATCGGCATCGAATTCGATGACGGCAGGCGCGAGCTCGTCCAGCGTCAGGCCGTCGTGCCGGCGGACTCTCGCCTGGGCCGGCAGGCGATCAAAAACGCGAACGTGCAGACGCCATCCCAGCGTCGCGCCCGCAGCTTGGAGCTTCAACGCGAGTGGCGCGAACGGCAGAGGGCACGCGCTGACGGACATTGCAATCGGAAGGAGGCGACAACGTGAAAGCGATCGACCGTCTTGAAGGGTTGCTCGACCAGAAGGAATCGGAACTCGACGAGGCAAACGAAAAGATCGAGAGCCTCGAGCGAGAGTTAGAATGCATGGCAGGAGGATGGCGACGGAGTGAGTCGTTCAAAGACGATGGCCTGCTTCCAATCCCTCGACTGGAGATGGTCTACGCGCAGGTCGATGGATGGCGAGAATACAAGGTCGTCTATCGGCTCGTGTACAAGCACCTCCTCGATCACATGGTCGCCGTGCCGCTCGGCATGACAAAGATCGGCGGCGGCGTCGACAAGGACCCGTCGAGGCTAGATCTGCCATTCCGCGATGGCGTGCATGCCTGGCATGAAGCTGGTCTGTTCGGCTGGCCGCTGTTCAAGCTGGTACCTGGACGGCCTCCCGAGCGCGTCGAGTTGAGCAGGGAGACCGAGGCGCAGGGGATTGCGAAGCGCAGATCCTGGCCCTGACAACCCAGGTGACTCCATGCCCAGGCGATCCAAATTGCCTGCCGTGGCGCCATCGGGGAACCCCATCCTCGGCCGAATCAAACGCCTTGAGGGCAGGGTCGACGACCATGACCGTCTCTTTTCCGACGTATACCGCGAACTCCACGACATCAGCCGCGACCAAGCGCTCCTCGGCAACATGGTGATCCGCTGCCTCGAGCGCGCACGCCGCTGGGCGCCGCCTCGCCGCCGCCGATGACCGGCTGCCGGTCGGCATCGTCCAGGCCGGCCGCGGGCCGGACGCGATAGTCGGTGTTTCGGATTTTGAAACCTGGGCGTGCCGGAAATCGGCCAGCTGCGCCGCGAAATCAAGGAAACCCGTAGGCATGTCGCTTGCCTAGCGTGTGTCTACTTGCGCGAAATCATTGACGCTAACGGACTATGCAAGCGACACCTGGGGAAATGCACCACTTGCACTGACACGAGATCGTGACGCCAGACGCCCGCCGCCAGATCGTGCAGACGATCGCGACCCTACGTGCCCTGTTGGACACGGACGAAGAGGGCGCGGCGCTTGAGCGGGTGACAGTCGGCGAGCTCTGGACGAGGTACCTGGCGACACTCCCAGCTAAGGAAGCTGAGCACTGGGTCCGCTCGATGATCTCGATGACGAAGCCGATCCTGGCGCGCATCGGTGAGCTCGCAGCGTCGTCCATAACGGTCCAGCACTGGGAGGACTACAGGGATGATCCGGCCATTCGCGCGCGGTTCTGCTCGACGAGCCGGAACCTGCACCTGAAGCGCATGAGCACGTTCTTCGGCTGGGCGGTCCGCACGGGGCGGATGGCTTTGAATCCGTGGAAGGACGTCAAGCGCGAGCGAGGCGCGCCGAAGCGTGAGACCGAGGTCAGCGCCGACGGTGAGGCAGCCGTGCTCGAGCGGTTCGATCCGACCATGCAGGCGTTCATCATCGTGGCGGTCGACACGGCCATGCGGCGCGACGAGATCCGCCTGCTCGAATGGACGGACCTGGACATGGCTTCGGGGACCGTGACCATCCCGGCGACTAGGACGAAGACCAAGCGAGCTCGCGCCGGCCGGCTCACGTCCAGGGCCATTGAGGCGCTCCAGGCCGTGCCGAGGGTGCCCGGCTCGCCGTGGGTCTTCTGCAACCCGGAGACGAAGCGCCCGTGGCACCAGGCGACGATCACGTCACGCTGGCGG
>Ga0105250_10000861_pt1 | contig 17902 bp, 16 predicted proteins | sample KBSS54metaG_FD_80425 | JGI IMG/M metagenome (GOLD analysis project Ga0105250, IMG submission 80425) | Switchgrass rhizosphere microbial communities from Kellogg Biological Station, Michigan, USA - KBS S5-4 metaG | ecosystem: Host-associated > Plants > Roots > Rhizosphere > Soil | place...
ACGACTCACTGACTTCGCACTACATCCATAATTGGTGGGGCGTGCAGGATTCGAACCTGCGACCAATTGATTAAAAGTCAACTGCTCTACCAACTGAGCTAACGCCCCGCAATGCGGTTTACTGCTTCTTCAAACTCTTCACGATTCACTTACTTCGTACTGCTTCGAAATTGGTGGGGCGTGCAGGATTCGAACCTGCGACCAATTGATTAAAAGTCAACTGCTCTACCAACTGAGCTAACGCCCCAATTTCGTGTCACTTTCGGTTTGTTTGATATCCCTTGGCAACGGCGGCATATATTACTGATTTAAGATTTTGACGCAACAAGAATTTCGATCAAGATCACCTAATGGCTTGTGTTTTGCTCGGCTTGACCAGAAAAGCAGCGATATCTGGTCAGGCCGCACTCATTACATCGCATTCAGACGTTTTTGCGCCTGCTTTGCACCATCGGTATTTGGGAACTGTTTGATCACTTGTTGGTAGACAGCTTTCGCTTTGGCGGTATCGCCTTTGTCTTGCATGATCACACCGACTTTAAACATTGCATCCGGGGCCTTAGGAGATTTTGGGTAATTTTTCACCACAGAAGCAAAATAAAACGCCGCATCATCCTTTTTCCCCTTGTTGTAATTCAACTGACCGAGCCAATAATTTGCATTTGGCTGATAAGTTGAATCTGGGTACTTCTTAATAAAACTTTGAAATGCAGCAATAGCTTCGTCCTGGCGGGACTTATCCTGCACCATGGCAATAGCTGCATTGTAGTCACTGTTAGCGTCACCACCTTGCGCAGGGGCTGCTGCTGCAGGTGTCTGAGCTGCCGCACCGGCATCAGGTGTTGCCGCTGCAGCGGCACCCTGATCGGTACTGCCTGCCGCTTGTCCTGCCGCAGCACCACTGCCGAGACTGTCAATCTGCAATAAAATTTGCTTCTGACGCTCCACAACCTGATTCAACTGGTACTGGTTTTCCTGAATTTGACCACGCAGGGAATCAATATCATTTTGGTTATCAGAGAGTTGTTGCTGAAGTTGGGTTAAGAGTTGACTGTGAGCGTTAGAAATACGCTCGAGTTGAGTGACACGGTCTTCGACCGAGCCTGAGCCGACACTACTGATTGGCGCCTGAGCAGTAGCGGCCCAGGGGGCCGCTATGCCAACCAGTAACGACAGACTCAACAAGTGATGTCTGAGGTTACTGTTCATACTGTTCTCTTAGTAAACCAGAACGGCACGACGGTTTTTAGCGTAAGCCGCTTCGTCATGACCCAGTACTGCTGGTTTTTCTTTACCGTAAGAAACGATGGAGATCTGGTCTGCAGAAACGCCTTTACCTTGCAGGTACATCTTAACAGCGCTAGCACGACGCTCACCCAGGGAAATGTTGTATTCCGGAGTACCACGTTCGTCCGCATGACCTTCTACAGTCACTTTGTAAGATGGGTTGCTACGCAGGAAGTTAGCGTGCGCATCCAGCATTGCAGCGAATTCAGAAGAAACATCATATTTGTCCAGACCGAAGTATACGATGTTGTTCTGTTGCAGCTGTTGCATCTGCAGGCGAGCCTGTTCTTCAGATGACATGTTGCCATTGCTACCGTTAGCGTCCATACCAGTGCCGGCGCCCAGCATACCTTCGCCGCTCTCGTTGTTGGCGCTCTTGTTAGAACTACACGCAGCGATTGCCATAACAGGCAGTGCCAGCATCAGCCCTTTCAGCACTTTGTTCAGTTGCATTTCTTTGATCCTTTAATATTTTATTATCACAGATACGGCGACCAGGCAGGGAATTTAACCTGACCATCGGTTGCCGGAAGACGCGCTTTGAAACGCCCATCTGTTGAGACCAGATTCAGCACAGATCCCATCCCCTGAGAAGAGCTGTAGATTACCATCGTGCCGTTAGGTGCCAGACTTGGCGTTTCATCCAGGAACGTTGACGATAAAGTTTGTACGCCACCCGCTACCAGATCCTGTTTGGCGATATGTTGTTGCCCACCATTGGAGCTCACCATCACCATAAACTTACCGTCGGAACTCACATCGGAATCCTGGTTCTGAGAACCTTCCCAGGAAATACGTTGTGGAGCACCGCCATTTACATTCACTTTGTAAATCTGAGGACGACCAGCCTGATCGGAGGTGTAAGCCAGGTTCTGGCTATCCGGGAACCAGGTTGGTTCAGTGTTATTGCTACGTCCATCAGTCACCTGACGAATCTGGCCAGAGCCAATATCCATTACATACAGGTTCAAGCTACCGGTTTTCGACAATGCGAACGCCAGTTTGCTGCCATCTGGAGAGAAGGCTGGCGCACCGTTATGACGTGGGAAAGAAGCTACCTGACGCACTGCGCCATTTGCCAGAGTCTGGATAACCAGCGCTGAACGGCCACTTTCAAACGTTACATAAGCCAGTTTGCTACCATCTGGAGACCAGGCTGGTGACATCAACGGCTGCGGAGAACGGTGAACCACAAACTGGTTGTAGCCATCGTAATCAGACACGCGCAGTTCGTATGGGAACTGGCCGCCGTTAGTCTGCACAACGTAAGCGATACGCGTACGGAATGCACCTTTGATACCTGAAAGCTTCTCAAACACTTCGTCGCTGGCGGTATGACCGGCATAGCGAAGCCACTGTTTGTTCACTTTGTAGGAGTTCTGAGCCAGTACAGTACCCGGTGCGCCAGAGGTATCAACCAACTGGTAAGCAACGGTATAGCTGCCATCACCGTTTGGTGTGACCTGGCCGACGACAACGGCATCAATACCCAGAGCGGTCCACGCTGCCGGTTGCACTTCCTGGGCGGAGCCAGGCTGCTGCGGTAAACGTGAACGATCCAATGGATTGAATTTGCCACTGTTACGTAAATCAGCAGCAACGATGCCACCAATATCTTCTGGTGCAGCACCTGGGCCTGCCCATTTGAACGGCGCAACACCAATTGGACGTGCTGAGTCAACCCCTTGGGTTATCTCAATACGAACTTCTGCGTGCAGTACTGCTGCCCACAGCATTAAAAAACTTAATGCAACTCGAAATGCCTGCTTCATCATATCTCCCTTATCTGGACCCACAGCCCACGATAATTTAGCAGAATGTTAACAAACTCAAATACACAAAACTACCAAAACTCTGTGACACAGCCTGGTTAGTTTTCCCCACTTTCGCGAGGAAAATTTTACTATGGCTTAAAGTCGATAGGCGCGTTTTTGAAAACTTCATAAACGTCCTGGCTAGGCGGTTTCGGAATCTTCGCCAGTCGTGCCGCCGCAATGGCAGCCTGACAAAGTGCCGGATCGCCACCTTCTGATTTGATATCAAGTAATAGGCCATCAGGAGCCAGTTTTATGCGCAATGTGCAAGTCTTGCCGCTAAAGGCAGGATCCTGGTAAAACTTGCTTTCAATTGCTGCTTTTATCTGCCCTGCGTAACCATTGATCTCAGCACCAGTAGCGCCATTTTTTTTATTATTCCCTTTTCCGGCAGCCGCAGCGCTATTACCTTGCGCCCCAGCACCCGTTTTCGGTGCATTCTTACCTGAACTCAGGTCGCCGAACAGATCGTCAACGCCTGCAGCTGCTGCTTTATCGGCAGCGGCCTTATCAGAAGCTGCTTTTTTCTTAGCATCCGCAGCGGCTTTCTTATCAGAAGCGGCTTTTGCAGCAGCAGCCTTTTCAGCCGCGGCTTTATCCGACGCCGCTTTTTCTGCAGCGGCAGTTGCTGCAGCTTCTTTTTTGGCAGCCTCAGCAGCGGCTTTCTTCTCTGCATCTTGCTGAGCTTTCTTCGCTGCTTCTTCCGCAGTTTTCTTCTCAGCTTCTTGCTGCGCTTTTTTAGCCGCAGCCACAGCTACTGCAGCAGCTTTCTTCTCAGCATCAGCCGCTTTTTTAGCAGCCTCTTCAGTCGCTTTCTTCTGTGCATCCGCAGCCGCTTTCTTCGCTGCGTCTTCCGCAACCTTCGCCTGAGCATCAGCTTGAGCTTTGGCATCTGCTTTAGCTTTCGCTGCCGCGGCTTCTGCTTGTTTCTGTTGCTCTTGCGCTTCTTTGGCTGCTTCTTGCGCTTGTTTCTGCTGTTCTGTTTGCTGCTTCGCTTGTTCCTGCGCTTCCAGGCGTTCTTTCTCCAGAGCTTTCAGACGCTGTTGTTCAGCAGCCTGTTTTTCCTGAAGTTCTTCAGCCTGTTGTTGCGCTTGTTTCTCGCGTTGCTCTGCTGCACGTTTGCTACTCGCCTGCTGTTGCTGTTCACGATTGTACTGCTGAACAACTGCACCTGGGTCGACCATGACCGCGTCAATAGCCGAACCCCCACCGCCACCAGCACTACTGGCGTCGATGTTCTCGTCAAACGAACTCCAAATCAGGACTGCAACCAAAATGATATGCAGGATCACTGAGACGATTATCGCGCGCTTGAGCTTATCGTTTTCTATGGTTGCCTTTGACACTATCGGTTCCCAAATATCGCGAGATGGATCAGATTGGCTGCGTCATCAGACCGACGGATTTCACCCCTGCACTATGCAGCAGGTTAAGCGCCTTGATGATTTCCTCGTAAGGAACATCTTTAGCACCACCGATCAAAAAGACCGTTTTTGGATTTGCCTGTAAACGACGTTGTGCTTCCGCAACAACCTGCTCAGACGGCAACTGGTCCATACGATCTTTCTCAACCACCACGCTGTACTGCCCTACCCCGGACACTTCAATAATGACCGGCGGTTCATCATTACTGCTTACCGTTTGCGAATCTGTCGCATCAGGTAAATCAACCTCAACGCTTTGCGTGATAATAGGAGCCGTTGCCATAAAAATGAGCAACAACACTAACAGCACGTCTAGCAGAGGAACGATGTTAATTTCGGACTTTAATTCCCGACGACCACGCCCACGTCCACGTCTGGCCATGACTTACCCCTTACTGCTTATCGCTGCTGGTAAAAGCCTGACGGTGCAGGATAGCCGTGAACTCTTCCATGAAGTTGTCGTAATTCAATTCCAGTTTGTTCACACGTTGGTTCAGGCGGTTATACGCCATAACCGCAGGGATTGCAGCAAACAGGCCGATTGCGGTTGCAATCAGAGCTTCTGCGATACCTGGCGCAACCATCTGTAGGGTTGCTTGTTTTACCGCACCGAGTGCGATAAAGGCATGCATGATCCCCCAAACCGTACCAAACAGGCCGATGTATGGGCTGATGGAACCGACCGTTCCGAGGAATGGAATGTGCGTTTCAAGCGTTTCCAGCTCACGGCTCATGGAAATACGCATGGCACGAGATGCCCCTTCGACGACCGCTTCCGGCGCATGTGTGTTAGCACGGTGCAGTCGGGCAAACTCTTTAAAGCCTGAATAGAAAATTTGTTCAGAGCCAGCAAGATTGTCACGGCGGCCCTGGCTTTCTTGATAAAGACGGGACAATTCAATGCCCGACCAGAACTTATCTTCAAACGCTTCTGCTTCACGAGTAGCAGCATTGAGGATTCGCGTACGCTGAATAATGATTGCCCATGATGCAATGGAAAAACCAATCAAAATCAACATGATAAATTTGACCAGAAGGCTAGCCTTCAGGAACAAATCAAGGATATTCATGTCAGTCACTGCTTGAACTCCGCGACAATAGACTTGGGAAGCGCACGAGGCTTCATTGAGAGAAGATCAACACAAACGATCAGGACCTCAGCTTCATTGAGTACCCTGCCATCGGCATTGACTATTCGCTGCGTAAACACCAAAGATGTGCCACGCATTGATGTAATTTCACTTTGGATTTCGAGTAAATCGTCGAGTCGGGCAGGCGCAAGATAATCCACTGTCATCTTGCGTACGACGAAGGCGATGCTCGCTGCCAACAAATCCTGCTGGTTAAAGTGGTGTTGGCGCAGCATCTCTGTGCGTGCTCTTTCATAAAAAGCAACATAACTGGCGTGGTATACCACACCACCGGCGTCAGTATCTTCGTAGTAGACACGAACCGGCCATCGAAACAACGTTGTACTCACTTTACATCCCGGTAATGCAATTAAACGTTGCTACTATACGCAAGAGGATGGGGGTTGGGAATGGGTAGCACTAAACGTTAGGTAAATATTTATGGGCTTGTTAATGCCCATAAATATTAAGGAAAAATCTTAGCGGTTAAAGAAGCATCAGAAGAAGAAAATAGCCAATCCGGCCAGCAAAACTAATTGCGCAGGTAACGGGCTAAAAACGCCCTGCCACAGCACTTTGCGCGGGCGAAAGCCCACGCCATGTATCACACCGGTGCATACCGCCCACATCAGCAAAAAACCATGCCAGATTTCCAGACCACTGGTTTTCGCTGCGAAACGTGACGGGTCCCAAAACATACATCCGGCCAGAACTAATGCCATGATCAAGGAAAGAGCCCTTAAAGGGCTCTTATCCATTACCGCATACAACTTTGCGATAATTCCGTCCATTAATGTTCTTCTTTACCCGCTTTAGCAGCTTCTACGTGCTCAAGTGCCAGGGCGGTAATGATGCCGAAAGCACAAGCCAGCAGCGTCCCCAGAATCCATGCAAAGTACCACATAATCAGCTCCTTACTTAGTACAGAGAGTGGGTGTTGCTTTCGATATGCTCTTTGGTGATTCGACCGAACATTTTCCAGTAACACCAGATGGTGTAGATGAGAACGATCGGCACAAATACCGCAGCAACAAAGGTCATCACGTTCAGCGTCAGCTGGCTGGATGTTGCATCCCACATGGTCAGGCTAGCGTTCAGCATGGTGCTCGAAGGCATCACGAACGGGAACATCGCCACACCAGCAGTCAGAATCACACAAGCCAGAGTCAGTGAGGAGAACAGGAATGCCATCGCACCTTTCTCCAGACGGGACATCAACACAGTCAACAGCGGCAATACCACACCCAATGCAGGGATGAGCCACAGAATCGGCATGTTATTGAAGTTCACCATCCAGGCACCCGCCTGACGTGCCACTTCTTTAGTCAACGGATTCGATGCTGCGTGGTGGTTCAGCTCTGAAGTCACAACGTAGCCATCGATACCGTAGATTACCCAAACACCCGCCAGCGCAAAGCACACCATCATCACCAGCGCTGAGATTTGCGCCGCCGCTTTGGTACGCAGATGTAGTTCACCTACGGTACGCATTTGCAGGTAAGTTGCCCCCTGAGCAAGAATCATCGATACGCTCACGACACCTGCCAACAGGCCAAACGGATTCAGCAACTGGAAGAAGTTACCGGTGTAGTACAGGCGCAGATATTCATCAACGTGGAACGGCACGCCTTGCAGCAAGTTGCCGAACGCCACACCGATAACCAACGGCGGCACGAAGCTACCGATGAAAATGCCCCAGTCCCACATACCACGCCAGCGCATGTCTTCAATCTTCGAACGGTAGTCAAAACCTACCGGACGGAAGAACAATGAAGCCAGCACCAGAATCATCGCTACATAGAAGCCGGAGAACGCAGCCGCGTAAACCATCGGCCAGGCAGCAAATAGCGCACCACCTGCGGTAATGAGCCATACCTGGTTACCGTCCCAGTGAGGGGCGATGGAGTTCACCATGATGCGGCGTTCAACGTCATTACGGCCAATGATGCGGGACAGCATACCTACGCCCATATCAAAGCCATCGGTGACTGCAAAACCAATCAGCAGAATGCCAACCAGCAGCCACCAGATAAAACGCAATACTTCATAATCGATCATTTGACGACTCCTGTCTTAGCGTGCCGGCTGAGAAGCCACATTGGACTGCTCAAAGTGATAGCGACCTGTTTTCAGACTGCTCGGCCCAAGGCGAGCAAATTTGAACATCAGGAACAGTTCCGCCACCATAAACAGCGTGTAAAGGCCGCAAATCAGTACCATGGAGAAGATCAGATCGCCCACGGTCAGAGAGGAGTTGGCAACCGCAGTCGGCAATACCTCACCAACAGCCCATGGCTGACGACCGTATTCAGCAACAAACCAGCCAGATTCAATCGCAATCCACGGCAGTGGGATACCATACAGCGCAGCGCGCAGCAGCCACGTTTTCGAGCCGATGGCATTACGCGTTACGGTCCAGAAGGAAGCCGCAATGATGAACAGCATCAGGAAGCCACAACCCACCATGATACGGAATGCAAAGTACAGCGGAGCAACACGTGGAATCGAGTCTTTGGTTGCTTTCTGAATCTGATCTTCCGTCGCATCAGCAACATTCGGGGTATAGCGTTTCAGCAGCAAGCCATAACCCAGGTCTTTCTTGACGGACTCAAAGTTATCGCGAACGGCCTGGTCTTTCGAACCAGCACGAAGTTGTTCCAGCAGGCTGTAAGCCTTCATGCCATTACGAATACGCTCTTCGTGTTGCACCATAAGGTCTTTCAGACCGATAACCGGTGTATCCACTGAGCGAGTGGCAATGATGCCCAGCGCGTAAGGAATTTGAATTGCGAAGTGGTTTTCTTGCTTATCCTGATCCGGGATACCAAACAGCGTAAAGGCTGCCGGAGCCGGTTGAGTTTCCCACTCGGCTTCAATGGCAGCCAGCTTGGTTTTCTGCACATCACCCATTTCGTAACCAGACTCATCACCCAGCACGATAACAGACAGGATTGCCGCCATACCGAAGCTTGCAGCGATGGCAAATGAACGTTTCGCAAATGCGACGTCACGGCCTTTGAGCAAGTAGTAAGAACTGACACCGAGGATGAACATCGCACCGCACACGTAGCCAGAAGCCACGGTGTGAACGAATTTAACCTGAGCAACCGGGTTCAGTACCAGTTCGGAGAAGCTCACCATCTCCATACGCATGGTTTCGAAATTGAAGTCGGAAGCAATTGGGTTCTGCATCCAGCCGTTGGCGACCAGAATCCACAGAGCAGAAAGGTTGGAGCCAAGAGCCACCAGCCAGGTTACCGCCATGTGTTGAACTTTACCCAGGCGATCCCAACCAAAGAAGAACAGACCTACAAAGGTGGATTCAAGGAAGAACGCCATCAGACCTTCGATGGCCAGCGGGGCACCAAAAATGTCACCCACGTAGTGTGAGTAGTAAGACCAGTTTGTGCCGAACTGGAACTCCATGGTTAAACCAGTGGCCACACCCAAAGCAAAGTTGATACCAAACAACTTGCCCCAGAACTTGGTCATATCTTTATAAATTTGCTTACCTGACAGAACGTACACGGTTTCCATAATGGCCAACAGGAACGCCATACCGAGCGTTAGTGGCACAAACAGAAAGTGGTACATCGCGGTCAAGGCAAACTGTAAGCGCGACAGTTCGACAATATCAAACATCTTGACTCCTTGCTCTTCGCATGAAGACTCCGACCGTGGTTCGCCGTAGGGAAAACCACAACGCATGCCCTAATACAAAAACATTCGCTTCCAGACTTCATCCCTCCGTCATTTTATTTACATGTAACGAAGAAAGATGAAAGGTTACAAACACGTTAATAAAAACCAAAAATAATCCGCAAATATATTACCCTGCAATTTCCCTACGATAAACAGGTAATTGCTTAGTGTTATTTACGTTTCTCGACAGTGATCAATTTATAGCGAAAATGTCGTCTTACCGCCATCTTGATCTGCAACAATTTACGCCCTTTCCCACACCATTTGCTAGTTTTACATATTGATCTAGCGCAATTTTCCCTTCTTTTGTTAATTTAGTTTCTCATTGAGCTTAATGGTAAACCCATTGTTAATGATGTGTTTTATAAAACGTACTATCGTTAATGAAAGGATGATATCTATAAACAAAAGTTATTTATTTGAAGTCAGGTTTGGAAATTAAACTTTCACGAAGTAGTGACGTATTGTGTTAATCACCTCACGGTATTTCTCTGAATTCGTTTCTTTTCTGGCTTGAAATTAACAAATACTTCACCTTTAATAATTATTAATTTAACAAAACATTATTTTTGATAGGGTTAGCAGGTCGTGATGAAGTCAAAAAAAACAAAAAAGCCACGTAAAAACGTGGCTATAAAACACCGATGATGACAATGAAACTATCTTGAGCGGTCTGGTGCCAGGCTAAATGTGCGTGACTGGCAAGGTTGAAGCCGCGCAAAGTGCCCTGCCCTTTCTGATTGTTGTTGCAGCGGATTTTCATCCATTCCTGTTTCCATCCACCCCACGACAGGCAGTGTGCAAGCCACCATGCCTTCCCCACAATGCTGCTCATCAGGGTTAAAAATACGCATAATCAACTCATCACGATCTTCGGCTTTTTTGAGTGCACTGAGCATACAACCGACTGAAGGCATCGTAAGCAGGCTAAATGTGCCCGGTGTGGAAAAATCTGCCCGGTTAAGCTTCATCGCATCAAACGGAATTTTGTTATAGCACTGAACCGGTGTCAGCCAGGTACGAGCGTGCTGAGCAATGCCCGCAGTCGTTGGCGAACCGCAAAATGCCATCAGACTAAAGCGACAGCATAATTTTCCGCGCAGTTGTGAATCAGGCGTTGGCAGTTTGATACCTGATGGCCTTCCTGGGCGTAATACCAGTTCTTCTTTACCTAATACTCCTACCGAACGGAATAACGTCAGTGCGAAAGTGTCTTTTCTCTCACCGACGATTTCAAATTCACGCAGCCCGTCAGTAAACAGAGCCACTCCATTCTTACCGTCATGCAATGCAGCGTAATTCAACAAATTCCACACCGGGATTGGCGCTTCTTTCCAGCCTTCCTCCTGCCAGTTTTGCATTGCCACATCCTCTACCGGACGCGTGATAGTGCCGAATTGGTTATCCGCCAGCACCGTTGACGAGGCAAATGGCGTTGGGATCAGGACTCGCACACGATGATCGCACGCCTGGTTATCAAGGCACATTTCGATATCAATGCGGCGGCTGTGATGCGCCAGCGTAACGTGGCATTCCACATCCAGATAACCGCTAGTTTGCCGTTGAGCCCGTTGTTGCAGATTATCAGGCAGCACCATGCGCAATTTCAGCGTTGCGATGCTTTGCCAGGCTTCATGCTTCACCTCACACTGGTGAGCACTTTCTGTCGAGTAAATCAGCCACTCCTCTTTGGCAGGTGAGTAATCGTACTCATCGCCATCATCTGACCCCTCTTCCAGCTGCAAAACCTGGTCGTAACTCAGCCCGCTTTGCTTATCGGTAATATGCAGCGTGCCGTTTTGATTGAGATTGATACGATAGAAATTGTTTTCCAGCAGCGCTTCACCCGCTTCAGGCAGTACACGTTGCAGTCCTGGTTTTTGCCCTTCAACATACAACGTGCAATACCCCATCGCAGGCAGTACCTGGTTAAGCTGAATATCGTATTCCATGAAGGGATCGTAATTGCCGTAATGGACGATTTGCCTGTCGACCAGGCCTGGGTCAATTTCCCGCGCTTCGCGAATGAAGTATTCCACTTCATTGCCATGTTCATCTTTCAGGGAAAACTCACGGGCACGGATACGAATCGTGGTGTTAATCACCTCTTCGCGTGGATAAGGCATCATGTTGAAAAATGTCAGCTTATCGGCACTTGTTGTCGGCATATTGTCGACAATTTTACGCATATAAAAACGAATCAAATTTTCAGCCATGTCGTCCGCCAGCACAAAGCGGGTCATGATTTCCTGATGCACCTTATCGCTACAGCAGCAACCGATGCTGTCGTGAGCGTGGTTTTTGAGGATCTCTTTCCACATTTTCTCCAGCAGGCCATGGTGATACTCAAAACCTAGTGACCAAGCGATAGACGCCAGCGGCTCAAGAATATTGACGATTTTGTTTTCAATCTGCGCATGAGCAATTTTGATATCCATGCGAGTGGAGCTGATAGTGCGGTGTACTCGCATGTACTTACCATCAATGAACTCCCCTTCCAGCGTGGCAAGTTTGTCGCGTAACGCTTCAATTTTTTCGAATACGTCTTCATAGCGGCTCATGACAAATTCACGTTGCGGGTAAATCTCGCGCAGTTTATCGATAACCGCGAAGATATTTTGTTGCAGTGGCATTTGGTCATGCCCGTTTGGCAGCAAGATTTCCTGCGTAGCGGAAGCGTTTTCCAGCACCTCAAAATAACTGTCGAGGCGTTTACGCAGGCCGACTTCATCTTCTGGCAAATATTTACCAATCGCATAACCCAACGGCAGTACCTGAGTGACCACTTCACTGCCGTCTTTGCTTTTCCATAAGAATTCGGTTCGGTCTGTTCCGTGACGCTCGGAACAACCTCGCCAGAACATCGCGCGTTTAATACCAAAGCCGTTAAAAATATGCGGCAGTTGTGCCGACATCCCAAACGAATCGGGCAAATAACCAATCTTCATCGACTCGCCAAACGCCATGCAATCACGCATGCCGTACATCAGGTTGCGCACAATCGACTCGCCAGAAACGATGGTGGTGTCAGTTTGCGTATACCACGGGCCGATAATCAGCTTGCCCGCTTCTACCATCGCTTTAACACGTGCTTTATTTTCCGGCTTAATCGCGAAGTAATCTTCCAGTACCGCCGTTTGTCCATCGAGCACGTAATATTTATAGTCAGGGTCACACTCAAGGCGTGCCAGAATCTCCTCCATGTTATTAATCAACAGGATGCGGGATTCCTCAGTGGTGAAATACCATTCACGGTCCCAATGCATATGGGGAGTAATATGAACACGAGATACAGCTTTCATTCTTGTTTGCCTTACTTCTGAGTGATTACGATAGAGCGCTTTCTGGGGAATATTTGCCCTGCTTAACGGCGTGCTTACGCCACAAAATCAATACCGATGTTGAAATGACCGTGCCAACCAATGCCGCACCGAACCATCCCGCAGCGGCAGTCAGGCCACTGAAGTCACCGGAATGCAGCAGGAATAAAGAAAAGATGCCCGCACCCGGTGTCGATAAGCCAATATTCATCGCACCAACCATCGCACCAGTGACTACCGATCCCACCAGGAATGAACCAATCACACGGATCGGATCTTCAATTGCCATTGGGATCGCGCCTTCGGTGATCCCTGCCAGCCCGAGCAACCAGGTTGATTTACCGGTTTCAATCTCAAAATCTTTGAAAAGACGAGGAGCGATTAACGTAGAAGCGGTGACCGTAAAGGCCGATACCATTTTGACCGAGGCGAAAATGGCGTATGGGCCAAACACGCCGTTCGCCATCGCGCCGAGACAAAATGCGTATGAAGCCTTATTCACCGGGCCGCCGAGGTCAAACGAACACATAAAGCCGATAATTGCGCCCAGCAATAAGGCATTGCTGCCGGATAATCCGTTCAACCAGTGGGTGAGCGAAGTGTTGAGCCACGCAACAGGTTCGCCAATGACAAACAGCATCAGGCTGCCCGCGACCAGCGTGCCAATCACCGGATAGAGATAGAAGGTTAAAAAGCCGTTGAAGTTAGGGCTGAGGCGAATGTGTTTTTTCACCCAGCGCATCAGGTAGCCTGCGATTAAGCCACCCACTACCCCACCGAGAAAACCAGAACCAATCATGTTGGCCGCAAGGCCCGCTGCAAAACCAGGCCCGAGCGCGGGTTTATCAGCCAAAGAGTAAGCGGTATAAGCCGCCAGAACCGGCACCATCAGCGTGCCCAGCATTCCACCGCCAAGTTTGCGGTACATCCACAACCACGAGTTTTCGAGTTCGAACAAATGCTGCAAACCAAAAATCTGCGCCAGCAAAACAGCGACCGCTAACACGGTGCCACCGGCAACAATCAGCGGAACGGCAAAAGAAATGCCGCTGAGTAGCGCCTGCTTTAACTCAGTTTTAAAACCTGGTGTGGATTGCGTTTCATCTTGCTGTTGCAGGCGCTCATCAGAAATGGGTTCCAGCGCCAGCGCCTGCTGCAAAATGCGCTCGGCGTGTTTAATCGGTTCGGCAACAGGGGTACGAATAGCAGGAATACCTTTGAAGCGTTCGGCTTCTTTAATTGCCACTTCTGCCGCAAACACGCAGGCATGTGCCTGATTAATCTGCCGGGCCGTTAACCGCCCTTCAACGCCGTTCGCCCCTTGCTTTTCGACGTAAACATTGATGCCAAGCTTACGCCCGGCTTTTTCCAGATATTCAGCCGCCATATAAGTATGAGCAATCCCTGCCGGACAAGCGGTTACACAAACAATGGTCGGGCGTGTTGTATCTTCATCCCGCGCCACACTTTCTGGCTCACTATTTAGCAACGCCATAAACTCATTCACCGTCGTGGCACGCATCGCTTTCTCGCGCACCTCGTCATCCACCAATGCAGTGGTCAACGCGGTCAGAAGCTGCATATGTGTTGATCCAGCCTCCCCTTCAGGGATTGCCAGCAAGAAGATCATCTGTACCGACTCCAGCCCGTCGATTCCTTCCCAGTCAATCGGTGACGTCAGCGTCGCGGCAGCAAAAGCCGCTTCTTTTACGGCATTCGTTTTACCGTGAGGGACTGCCAGCCCTTCGCCCAAAGCGGTTGGACCTTGCGCTTCTCGGGAAAATACTTCGGCCAGGAATTGCTCCAGATTATGTAATTTCCCCAATGCCGACAGTTGGCCTGCCATGGCACGAATCGCATCATCACGGCTGTTAAACGTGGTTTGCAGCGTGATCAAATCCGGGTGAGTTAACGCCGTCAGCTTCATTATTTCCTCGTCGGGAATGAGTTTTGATGTTGCGCAGTGTATCGATATAAACAATACCTTTATGTGATCAATTTAACCTTATCGATAATTTGTATTTAATTTGTATTAATACTTATCGATTAACAGCTGCCATGATTGGGGCTATCATCTGGTGAGATTTCTAACGTTCTAAGAGGACTATGTGGTGGGTAAAAAACCGATGTACCGTCAGATTGCCGATGCTATCCGCTTGCAGGTGGAAAACGGTGAATTGAAAGCGGGTGACGCACTGCCCACAGAATCAGCGCTTCAGGCACAGTTTGCGGTGAGCCGGGTGACTGTCCGTCAGGCGCTCAAACAACTCACCGAACAGCAAATCATCGAGAGCATTCAAGGCAGCGGTTCATACGTTAAAGAGGAAAAGGTCAATTACGACATTTACCAGTTGACCAGCCTCTATGAAAAACTGGCCGACAGAAATGTCGAAACCCACAGCGAAGTGCAGATTTTTGAAGTTACTAAAGCGGATGACATTCTGGCCGCCCACCTGCAACTGGCGGTCGACGACAAAGTCTGGCATGTGAAACGCGTGCGTTTCATTAAACAAAAACCCGTTACGCTGGAAGAAACCTGGATGCCACTCACGCTGTTCCCCGATCTCACCTGGGAGGTGATGGAGAATTCGAAATATCACTTCATCGAGAACGTGAAGAAGATGGTTATCGACCGCAGCGAACAAGAGATAATTCCGGTGATGCCATCTGAAGACGTCGTTAAAGCGTTGGGAGTTGATGCCAGCAAACCGGTTCTGGAAAAGGTGTCGCGTGGCTATTTAAGGGACGGACGGGTGTTTGAGTTCAGCCGTAACGTATTCAAAAGTGACGATTACAAATTTACGTTAGTGGCGCGGCGTAAGCATTAAATTTGTTAAAGCCCTTCCACTTATTTCCCTCATATTATTTCCCTCATAGCATCATTGAATTCACTACATCAAATGGTGCTATAAACAGCAATCAGTGAGCAAGAGCGCATTCGTATGCAAACTGTGGAATCGATTTGGGTCTGAATGACTTCATCACTCAAAGAGTGGCAATGCTGAAAATAACAATGATGATATTGCGTTTAATTCACAACACGAATCCCTTCATCACACCTATCCATGAAATCAATTAATTAATTGATATATAGAATATATATTTACACGCCCTCTGATTTTCAACCTAAAAAGTTGATGTCTTTCACATAATAAAAAACCAGACAGATTATTCTTCTCCCCCTGTTCACAGTGTTTATTATTTGCCCGCTACGGCGTTGATGTCGTCCGCAGGCAAGCGCCTGAAGCCAATCAATTTTCAGTTCATGTAAACAGAAGGATTTGTGTATGACCGGTAAACCCGCGGCACGGATGGGTGACATGACGGCAACAGCCGCGCTGGAATTGGGATCAGGACCGAGTTTTAATGACTCGTTCATACGAACGAAATATGCCAATCATAAAAAAGGCCACTCAATAGAGCGGCCAACCATGTCGAACATTATCCCCTTCCCATTTGAAACTACAGCTTCAACTGCTTAGGGGATTTACTCTTATTTCTTTTACTTACTGAGGCAAAATAGCTTTCAGTGCGTCGCCGATGTCAGCCAGGCTGCGAACGGTTTTCACGCCAGCGGCTTCCAGTGCTGCGAATTTCTCATCCGCGGTACCTTTACCACCTGCAATGATTGCCCCCGCGTGACCCATACGCTTGCCTTTCGGCGCAGTCACACCTGCGATGTAACCAACAACTGGCTTGGTGACATGCTCTTTGATGTAAGCAGCAGCTTCTTCTTCGGCACTACCACCGATCTCACCGATCATCACGATAGCTTCAGTTTTCGGATCTTCCTCGAACATCTTCAGGATATCGATGAAGTTAGATCCAGGGATTGGGTCACCGCCGATGCCCACACAAGTGGACTGGCCCAGACCGATATCGGTAGTCTGTTTAACCGCTTCATAAGTCAGCGTACCAGAGCGGGAAACGATGCCCACTTTGCCTGGCAGATGGATGTGACCTGGCATGATACCGATTTTGCACTCGCCTGGGGTGATAACGCCTGGGCAGTTTGGCCCAATCATGCGCACGCCTGCTTCGTCCAGTTTCACTTTCACAGTCAGCATATCCAGCGTCGGGATGCCTTCGGTGATGGTGATAATCAGCTTAATGCCTGCATCGATAGCTTCCAGAATGGAGTCTTTGCAGAACGGAGCTGGAACGTAGATTACCGTTGCAGTTGCACCAGTAGCTTCTACTGCTTCGCGTACGGTGTTAAATACTGGCAGACCCAGATGCTCGGTGCCGCCTTTACCTGGCGTTACACCGCCAACCATTTGCGTACCGTATGCAATCGCCTGCTCGGAGTGGAAAGTCCCCTGGCTGCCGGTGAAACCCTGGCAAATCACCTTGGTGTTTTTATCGATCAAAATGGACATTATTTCCCCTCCACGGCAGCAACAACCTGCTGTGCTGCATCCGTCAGACTTTTCGCTGCAATAATATTCAGGCCACTATCTGCCAGTTTCTTCGCACCCAGTTCCGCGTTGTTACCTTCCAGACGTACTACCACTGGAACGTTAACACCCACTTCTGCAACCGCGCCGATGATGCCGTCTGCGATCAGGTCGCAACGCACGATACCGCCGAAGATGTTAACCAGAACGGCTTTCACTTTGTCGTCAGACAGAATGATTTTGAATGCTTCGGTTACGCGCTCTTTCGTTGCGCCGCCGCCAACGTCCAGGAAGTTTGCTGGTTCGCCGCCGTGCAGTTTAACGATGTCCATAGTGCCCATTGCCAGGCCTGCACCGTTAACCATGCAACCGATGTTGCCATCAAGCGCAACGTAGTTCAGTTCCCACTGTGCAGCCTGAGATTCACGTGCATCTTCCTGGCTTGGGTCACGCATTTCACGCAGCTCTGGCTGGCGGAACAGTGCGTTACCATCGGCACCCAGCTTGCCATCAAGACAAATCAGGTCACCCTGCCTGGTGATAACCAGCGGGTTGATTTCAATCAGCGCCAGGTCGCGCTCAAGGAAGATGTTCGCCAGACCCATAAAGATTTTGGTGAACTGCTGAACTTGCTTACCTTCCAGACCCAGTTTGAACGCCAGTTCACGGCCCTGGTAAGGCATTGGGCCTGCCAGCGGATCCAGGGCAACTTTGTGGATCAGGTGCGGGGTTTCTTCCGCAACTTTCTCAATTTCAACGCCACCTTCGGTGGACGCCATAAACACTACGCGACGGGAACTACGATCAACCACCGCGCCAAGATACAGT
>Ga0105250_10000862_pt1 | contig 17879 bp, 11 predicted proteins | sample KBSS54metaG_FD_80425 | JGI IMG/M metagenome (GOLD analysis project Ga0105250, IMG submission 80425) | Switchgrass rhizosphere microbial communities from Kellogg Biological Station, Michigan, USA - KBS S5-4 metaG | ecosystem: Host-associated > Plants > Roots > Rhizosphere > Soil | place...
GCGAGGTAGTTCTCGTCGCCACGCTTGAGGTTGTCGCGCAGGTCCTGTTTGAAGGTCACCACGCCATCGCTGAACGATTCGGTGACGCCGACCAGGGTCATGCCACGGTGGGCCAGACCACGGAAATCGATGGTGCGGCCACCGTGGGCGCCGCTGACGGCGATGGTCACGTGCTCGCGGCCGGGTTTCATCGCGGCCTGGTCCCACTCGCCGAGTACGCCCAGCCACCAGCAGAAATCACGGTTGCGGTAAGCGCGAGGAGGGCGATCGTGAGCGCCGACCGAGAGGTAAACCTGCTTGCCCGAGCGCTGCAATTCATCGGCAATCTGTACGCCCGACGAACCGGCACCGACCACCAGCACTGCGCCGGCCGGCAGTTGTTGCGGGTTGCGATAGTCGGCCGAGTGGATCTGCAGCAGACGCTCATCTTTCGGCGCAATCGCCGGGATCACCGGACGCTGGAACGGACCTGTTGCAGCGACGACGCGGGCCGCTTCGATCACGCCTTCGGAGGTCTCGACGGTGAAGCCCGGGCGCCCCACATTACGCACCACGCTTTTCACATCGACGCCGGTGCGGATCGGCGCGTTGAATTTCTTCGCATAGGCTTCGAAGTAATCGGCGACACGTTCTTTGTGGGCGAAACCGTCCGGATCGACGTCGTCGAATTCCATCCCCGGAAATCGGTCGTGCCACGCCGGACCGTTGGCCACCAGCGAGTCCCAGCGCCCGGTGCGCCAGCGTTCGGCAACGCGGTTGCGCTCCAGCACCAGGTGCGGCACACCGAGTTTGCTCAGGTGTTCACTCATGGCCACACCCGCTTGACCGGCGCCGACAACAAGCGTGTCTGTTTTTATTATTTCAGTGGTCATCTCTGATCCCTTCTCACGAGGCCGTTGGATTCAGGTCGCTGTCGACCTGTTCTCTGTGCTTGGGATCAGACTAGGGAGGGGGTGGTTATCGGTAAAATATTATTAAGCTGGCATGTGAAGATAAAAACGTGATGCAGAGGCCTGAAAGCCCCGTAAATACGGGGCATCACCTTGGCACCGGAATCCGGGACAACAAAAAAAAGGACCGCCGACAGGGTAGTCGACGGCCCTTTTCAAGGCGTGTTCAGATCACAAGGACTCAGCGATCGAGAAACGCCAGCAGGTCTTCATTCAATTGCTGCGCATGGGTCACCGCAAAGCCGTGCGGTGCGCCTGCGTAGACTTTCAGCTCGGCGCCCTTGATCTGCGCAGCCGCTTGTTTGCCGGTGGTTTCGAACGGGACAATCTGATCGCCATCACCGTGAATCACCAGCGTCGGCACATCGATTTTCGCCATGTCCGGGCGGAAGTCGGTTTCCGAGAAGGCGGTGACGCAATCCACGGTGCCTTTGAGCGAGGCCAGCAGCGCGATGTTCAGGGTTTGGGTCAGCACGCCATCGGAGACTTTCTGACCCTGATTGGTGCCGTAGAACGGGGCGTTGAAGTCAGCGATGAACTGCGCGCGATCCTTCAGCAGGCCGGCCTTGATTCCGTCGAACACCGACTTGTCGACGCCTTCGGCAAAGTCCGGTTTCTTGCCGAAAAGCGGCGTCACCGCGCCCAGCAACACCAGCCCAGCGACGCGCTCGCTGCCGTGGCGCGCGATGTAGCGGCTGACATCGCCGCCACCCATGGAGAAGCCGACCAGGGTCACGTCACGCAGATCCAGGTGCTCGATCAGCTGCGCGATGTCGTCGGCGAAAGTGTCGTAGTCGTAGCCGGTCCACGGTTGCTCGGAACGACCGAAACCACGACGGTCAAAGGCGATGGTGCGATAGCCGCGGCTGCTCAGGTACTCCATCTGGTATTCCCACATGTCGCCATCCAGCGGCCAGCCGTGGCTGAACAGCACGGGCTTGCCGCTGCCCCAGTCCTTGAAATAGATCTCGGTGCCGTCTTGGGTCGTGAACGTGCTCATGAAAACTCCTTGGGTGTGGGCCTGCGTGGATGCCGTGATGGCAGCGTTCACTATCGCGACAAAGGGCATTGGCCACTTGTACGCAGGTGCTAAGTTTCGTGGCGCACGCGTTAACGGTTTGGCGACATGAGTTGTAAGATGCAACCGCATCGAACCTGCCGTTTTGCCGGAGACACCCCAAATGAAGCGCAAAAGCCTTGCGGGCAATGCCTGCCCGATCGCCCGCACACTCGACCTGATCGGTGACTGGTGGTCGTTGCTGATCATCCGCGATGCGCTGGAAGGCATCAGTCGTTTCAGCGATTTCGAGAAGAGCCTGGAGATTGCCAAGAACATGTTGAGCACCCGGCTCAAAGGGCTGGTGGAACGCGACATCCTGTGCCTGGTGCCGGCGTCCGATGGCAGCGCTTACAAGGAATACGTGCTGACGGAAAAGGGGCGAGCGTTGCAAACCGTGATCGTTGCGTTGTCGCAGTGGGGCGGGGAATTCATGTTCGAGCCTGGCGAGCCGGGGTCGGTGATGGTGGATGCGCAAAAGCGTCAGCCGATCAGGAAGCTTGAGTTGCTGTCGGCCGATGGTCGGGTGCTGGCGCCGGACGATGTGGCGACGAAACTGGCGGTTGAGCACTGAGAGGAAACTGAAAAGCAGGTCCCGGATGACATTTACTGATGCCGCTGGTCGGCAATACACATTTAGTAATAACAAAAATTGACGTCAGAATAGTGGCTCATTACTATCGCGCCACTATTTTGATATCAGTTTCCGTCTCGAGGGATCGAACATGTACTCACCCGCCCTTGGGGCGAGGTTGTGCCTGGCTTTGCTGTGCCTGTCTCCGCTTAACGCTGTATTTGCTGCACCTACTCCTGGTGAAACCGACCTGATCCGTGAACGCCAGGATCGACTGCTCGACGAGCAGCGCCGTCGCATCGAAGAACTCAAAGACCTGCCGGGTAAGGAAGCCAGGCCAGTTCAACCGGTGACGCCGACCGACACCCGTTGTTTCCCGATCAAGGACATCGAGCTCAAAGGCGCCGACAGCCTGTCGGACAGTGACAAGGCGCGTCTGCTCAAACCGTACATCGGCCAGTGCCTGGGCGTGGCGCAGCTCAATGAACTGCTCAAGACCATTACCGACCACTACATCGAGAAGGGATTGGTGACCAGCCGTGCCTATCTGCCGCAGCAGGATCTGTCTGCCGGGCACCTGAAAGTGCTGGTGGTCGAAGGCAAACTTGAAGGCTTGAAAGGCGCCGACAACAGCAAACTCTCTGAGCGTGAGTTGTCGATGGCCTTTCCCGGCAAGGCCGGCGAACTGGTCAACCTGCGCGAGATCGAGCAGATGGTCGATCAGCTCAATCGACTGCCGTCCAATCAGGCCAGGATGGAATTGTCTCCGGGCAAGAACGTCGGCGGCAGCGACGTGCTGGTCAACAACGCGGCGCAAAAGCCTTGGCGCGCAGGCCTGTCGCGCAGCAACGACGGCCAGCGCAGCACCGGTGAACAGCAGTGGGGCACCACGTTCGATTGGGACAGTCCGTTGGGTCTGGCCGATCAGTTTAGTTTGCGCGGCGGTCACGATGCGATGTCTGATCACCAGCACACCTCCAACAACGCGATGCTCAACTACAACGTGCCGTGGGGCTGGTGGAATTTCAGCTACACCTACAGCCAGAGCGAATACCGCTCGCTGATCGCCGCCAGCGGCTTCAATTTCAAGCAGACCGGTGACAGCGAAAACCATCAGTTGCGCGCCGAGCGGGTGATCCACCGCGACTCGGTCAGCAAGACCTCCCTCAACGCCGGCCTGTCGTATCTGCGCACCAACAACTTCATCGAAGACAGCAAGCTCAAGCTGAGCAGCAACCGCATCAGCGAAGCGCAGTTCGGCTTCAACCACGGGCGGCGTATCGGCAGCGCCTTCGTCAACTTCGACGCCGGCATGCAGGAAGGCATCGGTGCATTCGACGCTCAGGGCAGCCACGACCCGGGCCCCGGCGAGCCGGACGCGCGCTACCGCAAATACACCGCGACCCTGAGCTATCTGCAGCCATTCAAAGTGTGGGGCGAGTCCTTCACCTTCAGCAGCCTGATGACCGGTCAGCGCAGTGAAGACGTGTTGTTCAGCCCACAACGCACCAGTCTAGGCGGGCTGTCGTCGATCCGTGGCTACAAGGATCAGTCGTTGTCCGGCGACAGCGGCGGCTACTGGCGCAACGACCTGCGCTGGGCGCGCCCGGTGAGCGCCGAATGGCTGCGACCGGTGTTCGCCGAGTACGGCACCAGCCTCGGCTACGACCAGGGCGTGATCCGTGGCGACCGCTACAACGGCGACCAGCACGGGCGCATGTCGAGCAACTCGCTGGAGCTGTTTGCGCGTGGCGAACACGTGGCAGCCAGTGTGACTTTTGCCCATTCCCTGGAACGACCGGCCGCACTGACCGAGCGCGAAGCGCCGATCTATTTCCGCCTGGATTTCTTTATCTAATTCTGCCTGCTCCGAGATTCTAATATGGACATTCGCCACCTGGCTTTTCTGGCCAGTCAGCCTTCTGCTGCCGTAAAAAAACGCGAACGCTTCTGGGGCATGCCCAAACGCGGCCTGGCGTTCCTGCTGGCCAACGTCATGTTCTGGCAGCCGATGTGGGCGCAGGCAGACGGAATTGTGGTCAGCGCGCCCGGCACCACGCTCGACCGGGCGGGCAACGGCGTGCCGATCATCAACATTGCCACGCCCAACGGCGCAGGGCTGTCGCACAACCAGTTCCACGATTACAACGTGGACGCCCAAGGCCTGATCCTCAACAACGCGACCAGTCGTACTCAGCTGACGCAGATGGGCGGGATCATTCTAGGTAACCCGAACCTGCGTGCAGCGGCTGCGCAAACCATCCTCAACGAAGTCAACGGTGGCAGTCCGAGCCAGTTGCGCGGTTACACCGAAGTGGCGGGGCAGTCTGCCCGGGTGATCGTGGCCAACCCGTACGGCATCAGTTGCAACGGGTGCGGATTCATCAATACACCGCGTGTGACCTTGACCACCGGTAAACCGGTACTCGATGGCGCGGGTCGGCTGGATCGTTTCCAGGTCGATCAGGGCAGCGTTTCCATCGATGGCAAAGGTCTGGATGCCAGCGCCGTCGACAGCTTCGAAATCATTACCCGCAGTGCGCAGATCAACGCGCAGATCCACGCCAAACGCCTGAACATCACCACCGGTCGCAACGATGTAAACGCCGAAACGCTGAACGCCACCGCGCGTGCCGATGACGGCAGCGCCAAGCCGCAGCTGGCGATCGACTCTTCGGCGCTCGGCGGGATGTACGCCGGGGCAATCAAACTGGTCGGGACCGAGGCCGGTGTCGGCGTGAAACTGGCAGGCGAACTGGCGGCCAGCGCCGGTGATATCCAGATTGACGCCAATGGCCAACTGACGCTGGCCAAAGTCACGGCCAGCAATGCGGTCGACATCAAAGCCAAGGGTCTCGAAGCCCAGCAGTCCGTTTACGCGGGCACGCAACTGGCGGTGCAAACCGCACAGGATCTGGTCAACCAGCAAAGCCTTGCTGCCAGAGACAGCGTTCGCCTGACCAGTGGCGGCAAACTGGTCAATGCCGGTGTGATCGAGGCCGGGGTGAATGCGGACAACAGCCGCAACAGCAATGGCGATCTCACCCTCAGCAGCGGCGCCGTGAGCAACCGTGGCAGTGTGTTGGCCAGTCGCTCGCTGAGCGCCAATACCGCAGGTTTGTTCGATAACCAGAACGGTATCGTTCAGGCCAAAAACGTCGCGCTGAGCGCCACTCGCCTGGTCAACCAAGGTACTGGTGCGCGGATCTACGGCGAAACCAGCCTTGCTTTCAACGTCCCGGCCATCGTCAACCTCAGCGGCTTGATCCGCTTCGCCGATGGCCAGGCGGCAACACTCTCCGTCGACAATCTGGACAATCGCAAAGGCCGGATTGAAATCGCCGGCGGCAGCCTGAAACTCAATGCGCGGGCGCTGCATAACGACGACGGCAAAATCATCGCCGGACGTCTGGATATCGATACCCGACAACTCGAGAACAAGGGTGGCCTGATTGCTGCCAGCCAAAGCGCAACCAAGGTTGTCGCCCGCGAGCGTCTGGACAACGGCAAAGGCAAGATCCAGGCAAAAACCGACCTCGTCGTATCGGGCGCGGAGCTGCTCAATCAGGGCGGTACGTTGGCCGCCGATTCGATTCGGATCACCGGCACTCGGCTGGACAACAGCAGCAAGGGTGTCATCAGTGCCGAAAACGGCAATGTCGATCTGACGCTGGATCAGGATCTCGACAACCACGACGGCAAGGTTCAGGCATCGAAACGCTTGAGCGTCGCTGCCCAGAGCATCGACAACCGCAATGCCAGCCTGACCGGCAAAACCCTCGGGTTGACCAGTCGCGGCAAACTCGACAACACCCAAGGCACGATCTCATCCGATGACAGCGTGCTGGCCAGCGAAGACCTGGACAACACTCAGGGCCTGATTCAGGGCAACACGACCCTGAACCTGACCGCCCGTGATCTGGACAACACCAACGGCCAACTGCTCGGCGGTGTTGTCGATGCGACGCTGGACAATCTCACCAGCAATGACAAGGGCGCGATCAGTGCCGAGACCGGCAAGCTCACGCTGGTCGTCAACAAGCACCTGAACAATGCCTTGGGTCGATTGCAAGCCAGCCAGGGTGACGTGGATGTTCACGCCGGCAGTGTCGACAACCGCAAGGGTGTGGTGGCTGCGCAACAGTTGCTGTTGGTCGCTCGCAATGGCCACATCGACAACCGTGGCGGGCGGGTGATCGGCGATCGCCTCGACCTGCAAGCCGCCAGCCTCGATAACGGCGAGGGCGGTCTGTTGGCGGCGGGCGTTGACGGCGCTCGGCTGATTCTCAAGCAAACCGTTGCCGGTCAGTCGCAACTGCTCAATCAAAAGGGCCGGATCCAGAGCGACGCTGACCTGTACATCGAAAGCGACACGGTCGACAACCGTGCCGGTGTCCTGCTGGGCAAAACCATTGAAGTCAACGCGACCGAACTGAACAACAGCGATAAGGGCGGCATCGTCGGCACGGGCGGTGACATTACGCTGAAAATCGCCGGGGTCTTCAATAACGTCACGGGCGTGGTCGACGCCGCCGAGCAACACCTGCTGCTCGAACAACTGGTCGAACTCGACAATCACGGCGGCACATTGCGCGGCCAGCGTCTGGACATAACCAGTACGTCCATCGACAACCGTGACGCGGGCCAGATCATTGCGGGCAGCGATGGTCTGAAAATCGTCGGCAGCACCGTGCTGAATCAGCAGGGTGCAATCCTCGCCAATGGCAGCCACGCAGAACTCGCGCTCGGCGCCGGCAACCTGCAGAACCAGGGCGGTACGCTACAGGCCGACACCCTCGACATCACCAGCGCCGACCTCGACAACAGCGCAGTCAACGGCAAGGCCGGTTTGATCTCCAGCCTGCTGGGCGATTTGAAGTTGACGGTGACACGTCTGACCAACCGCGCCGGCAAGATCTTCGGCAAAGACCAGGTCGTTTTCGATGGCTCCAGCCTGGACAACACGAGCGGCGAGATCAGCGGCAATCGACTGGGCATCGAAGCGGTCAGTCAGATTATCAATCAGGGCGGACTGATCGAGTCGGCGACGAACCTGAAACTGATCGGCGGCCAACTGAACAACAGCGCTGGCGGGCAGATTCGTGCACTGGGCGGAGCGTCCAGCCAGATCAAACTGACTGGCAACCTGAACAACCAGAACGGCGTCATCGAGATCGGCAGCCAGGATCTGGAACTTGCCGGCGCCCAGCTCAACAACCTCAGCGGCAGCGTTCGTCACGCTGCTCAAGGGCTGTTTGATCTGGATCTGAGCAACCTGACCGGCACTCAAGGCAGCCTCACCGGCCTGGGCAAAGGCGTTTGGGATATCGCTTCGGTCAATGGCGTGGGCACCTGGCAATTGAACGGTGGCCTGACTTACACCAGCACGCAGGGTCTGACCCTCAACGCCGGGGATCGTATTGCCAGTGCCTCGGCACTCAAACTGAATGTCGCAAGCCTGGAAAATGCCGGCGAACTGGCCAGCGACGGTGACCTTACGCTGAGCCTGGGTGGCAACCTGATCAACAGCGGACGGGTGTCCGCCAAACAAAAACTGGTTATCGGCGCCAACGACCTGATTCAGCGGGATGGTCGCCTGGTCAGCGGTGGCGACACCGAGTTGACGCTGAGCGGCACGCTCGACAACCTGGGTCGACTGATTGCCAACCAGAACCTCACAGTCTCCGCTGCGCGGATCGACAACAAAGGCACGTTGGGCGCACAAGGCAATCTTCTGTTCAATGCCACCAACGGCATCAGCAACGGCCCTGACACGCTGCTGTTCAGCGGCGGCACGATGGAACTGCACGGCAACAGCCTGAGCAACTTCTATGGCGATATCTACAGCCGCGGCAAGCTGACATTCGACGCTGTGGGCGGTGGCCGGGCCTCATCGTTCAGCAACCTGTCGGGCACCCTCGAAGGTGAAGGTGACATCGACATCAACGCCGTTTCGTTTGAAAACGCCAAGGCCGAATTCGAAATCACCTCGGGGCAGTCGTCCGGCAGCCTGAGCTGGGTGTGTGGCCAGCATTGCGGCGGCGGTGACGGCTGGAAGCGCGGCACTATCACCATCACCACCGATTTCAACGACCAGGTCTTGAAGGACTCTCGCGCAGCACGGTTTGTCGCTGGCAAGAACCTCACCATTCATGCCAATAACGTCGAGAACCGCTACAGCCTGCTGGCCGCGAACGGTGATCTGACCGTGTCTGCCGACAGTCTGCTGAATCAGGGGGCCGTGTCGCGCTCGGGCCATCGGGTGGTGAAGATCGGTACTCCCGGGCACATCGACAACAGCCTCTGGGACAAGATGGAGTTCACCGACATCCCGGCCTTCAACGCGGCAACCGCTGCGGGCAACTTCGACGAGGAGCGCTTCAACGAACTGGTCAGCCGCTCCAGCGACTCACGTTTTTCGCAGATGAGTGACGTCACCACTTGGGATGAAAACGGCAACAACGTCTATTCGGCGGTGCTCCAGGCCGGTGGCAAAGTCAAACTGGACGTCGCTCACAGCATCCAGAACGGCACGCTCTACGACAACACCTACGATCAACTGACCGGCAAGCTCTCCAGCGATCAGACGACCTCGGTCGGCGGCATCAACATCAACCTGGGCAAGCACAGCACCGACGCCAGCGCCCAGGCGCCGAAAGACATCACCCGGATCGAGCGCGTGGACGCCGATGGCGTGAAGCAGATCAGCTTCGTGCCTGTCGACTTCAAAGGCGTGCCGTTTGCCGCTGTGGATCCGACGGCGTCCTCGACATTCCGTCTGCCGAAAGGCCCGTACGGCATGTTCGTGCAGAGCTCGAATCCGCAGAGTCGTTACCTGATCGAAACCAACCCGGAGCTGACCCAGTCCGCGCCGTTCATGAGTTCCGATTACCTGCTGGGCAAACTCGACTTCAGCGCCGATGAAGCGGCGCGCCGACTTGGCGATGGCCGCTACGAGACGCGATTGATCAGCGACGCAGTGATGGCCCAGACCGGTCAGCGTTTCCTGGCCGGTGGACTGAACAACGATTACGAGCAGTACCGTTATCTGATGGATAACGCGCTCGCCAGCAAAAATGAGCTGAACCTGTCGGTAGGCGTGAGCCTGACGTCCGAGCAAGTGGCGGCATTGACCCACGACATCGTCTGGATGGAAGAGCGGGTTGTCGACGGTCAGAAAGTGCTGGTGCCGGTGCTCTATCTGGCCCAGGCCGAGTCACGCAACGTGCGTGGCGGCAGTCTGATTCAAGGTCGTGACCTGGAGCTGATGGCGGGGAATGATCTGGTCAACGTCGGCACGTTGCAGGCGACCAAGGATCTGTCTGTCGACGTCAAAGGCAGTCTTTATCAGGGTGGGCTGGTCGAAGCCAACGAGCGCATCACGCTCATGGCCTCCGACAGCATTCGCAACGCATTGGCCGGTGAGATTCGTGGCAATCAGGTCAGCCTCACCAGCCTCAAGGGCGACATCGTCAACGATCGCACCGCCGTCGCCGTACGTGACGGCGCCGGCATGCGCACCCTGGTGGACGACGGCGGCAACATCAGCGCACGCGACACGCTGACGATCAAGTCGGGCAACGACCTCGTCAACTCGTCGTCCATCAGCAGCAGCGGCGGCGACGCCACCCTGAGCGCCACTCGCGACATCAACCTGTTGGCGACGCGCAACGAAAGCGAACTGCACGAATCGTTCGATGGCGGCCATCGCTCGGTCATCACCACCACCGTGGAGAACCTCGGCTCCAGCGTGAAAAGTGGCGGCAACCTGAAGCTCGACGCCGGCCGCGACATCAATGTCATCGCCAGCACCGCCGAGGCCAAGGGCAACCTGACCGCCGACGCCAAACGCGATATCTACCTGTCCTCTGCGGGCGACGAACACAACGTCGAAACCCACAGCAAGGACGGCAAGAAGCGCGTTCACGAAGAAGACAACCACACCGTCCAGAAGGCTGCCGAGTTCATTGCCGGTGGCGATGTCAAAACCAGCTCCGGTCGCGACACGACCCTGGTGGCAAGCAAGATCAGCGCAGGCAATGAAGCCTATGTCTACGCGGGCAATGACCTGAATCTGCTGGCCGCGCAGAACAAGGACTACACCCTCTATGACATGAAGGAGAAGGGTGGTTTCGGCAACCTGAAACTGCAGCGCGACGAAGTCACCCAGATCACCCATGTCGGCAGTGAAATCAAGACCGGTGGCAACCTCTCGCTGGTCAGCAAGGGTGACCAGGCCTATCAGGTGGCGAAGCTCGACAGCGGCAAGGACATCATCCTGGACAGTGGCGGCTCCATCACCTTTGAAGGGGTGAAGGATCTGCATGACGAGAGCCATACCAAAACCAACAACAACGCAGGATGGGTATCTTCCAAGGGACGAGGCAATACCGACGAAACCTTGCGCCAGACTCAGATGATTGCCAAAGGCAGCATTGTGATCAAAGCGGTTGATGGGCTGAAGATCGACATCAAGGATGTTAGTCAAGAGTCCGTCAGCCAGACCATCGACGCTATGGTCAAGGCCGATCCGCAATTGGCGTGGTTGAAAGATGCTGAGTCTCGCGGTGATGTCGATTGGCGACGGGTGAAGGAAATCCATGAGTCTTTCAAGTATGAAAACTCTGGGCTGGGCCCGGCAGCACAGATAGCAATTGCGATCATGATGTCGTTCGTCATGGGCCCCGGAGGCCTGGCCTTGGTCGGCGGTGGAGCCGGCGGGGCGTTTGCCACGGCTATGGCCACCACCGCTGTGACCAGCACCATCAACAACAAGGGTAACCTGGGGGCTGCTTTCAAGGAGACCTTCAGCGCTGACAGCCTGAAAAACGCGGCAATCGCCGGGTTTACGGCAGGCGTGCTCAACTATGCAGACGCCAACTGGTTTGCGGGTGGAACCAGCAAGACGGCAAACATCCTGACGAGCAGCAACATTACTGACGTCGCAATCCGTACGACCGGTCGGGCGATCATCACCAGTGGCATTTCGACCGCCATTGGCGGCGGCAGCTTTGGTGACAGCTTTGGCGCGGCACTGGTGGGGCAGGCGGGTAGCGTCGCCATGGCAACCGGCTTCAATTGGGTGGGTGACACTATCAAGTTTCCAGACGGCAGTCTTGAGAAAACCGTCGCGCATGCGCTGATGGGAGGCTTGCTTTCGAAGGCAACTGGCGGTGATTTCGCCACTGGTGCGGCAGCGGCGGGACTCAACGAAGCGCTGATGAATCAACTCGTCAACTTCGCGGATGGCAACGATCAGTTGCACCTGATGATGTCACAGCTAACCGGGCTGCTTGCCGCCGCAGCGGTGGGTGGGGATCTCCAAGAGGGCGCCGAAATTGCCAGGAACGCCACACAGTACAACTGGCTGCTACACAAAGAAGTCACAGTGGCGGATAAAGCTAGAGCAGCTTGTGGTGCAGGTGATGGTGCTCAAGCGTGTCGGGACAATGTCACCCGGGCGGTCGCAGCATTGGATGCCGAAAGACAGCGTGATATGGAGGAATTTGGACGTAAGATTCAGCTGCAAGCACTTCAGGAAGGGTGGACGCTCGAGCAATTCAATGCAGCCAAGGCCAGTTATTTTTCAGGTATTGATCCAAAAGAATTGACCAGTGTTTACCCTCCATCGACGGACCCCGGATTTTTGGCCAGAGAAGGATGGATAGGGTTCCAGAACCGAGCTGTTGAGTGGCCAGGAGGAGTGGTTGACACCGCAAAATCGTTCTGGAATGCCGTTTCATCACCTTTCGACACGCTGGGTTCCATCGCAGGCGGTATTAGCGGGGTAGCGCTCGGGTTCAAGGACTGGATTACCAGTCCGATCCCTTCGCATACCCTCGAAAAGGAGTTTGACAAAGTAGCGACTGCCTCCGCCGAGCAGTTAGGTGGTATGGTTTTTGACACGAGTACCGGATTTGCTACGGCTTATATTGGAGGGAGAGCTGTTGAGTGGATTGGTGGCAAGTGGGTTGATGTAAAAGGTAACTTAGACGTTGATGGCAAGGTAAGCTCGATAGTAGATGCTGAAAAAAATGCGCTATCTCGTATTGAACAGAACCCCAAAGGCCCTGATTTAACAGGTAAGCAGACTGGTACAATTCTGCAGCTTCAATCTGAGAATCGGATTAGGGATCTTGCATCTCAGTACAATAGCCCCACACTTCAACCAAGGGATTTTCAACTGAACATAGGTGGGAAGACGCTACAAGCTGATCCCCAGCTTAGTATTGGTGCCCCTGTTTATTCTGGCGCTGCTACGTCAGATGTGATGAGCTACTTTAGGCAATTGACTGGAGGAGACAGTATGCCGAGCGTAAAGTCTATTCCAGGGAAAGGCGATGTTTACGCTGCGACGATCACTTCGGGAGCTAACGCAGGCAGTAAAATCACCTTGAGAAACTTTTCGAGCTCAAGTCAGCAGTCAGGTGCGGCCTGGACCATAGATGTAATAAATCCCTCTATTAATGCTGGCAAGCGAATCGAGATTAAATTCAAATGAGTATTGATTTTTTGTATTCTGCTATTTTAAGAAGTTCATTCGGTCTCTCAATGGGGGCGATCTGGCAGCATTTGAGCGTAGAGCTATCTAGTTTGAAAGCAAGCGATGAAGAAAAAGCAGATATTTTCTTCGAGGTATTGAAACGCTTGATGCTTGAAGGGCATTTAAGGCTGGCTCTGGATGGGAAATATCTCTCAGGTAGTGTGAGTGAACAAATCGACATCATCAAACTTGCATGGCCAAGCTGTCCTGCAGAAGATGAACTTGATGGTTTTGGATTTTGGTTTTTGACGGCTGCTCCGGCTGGAGTAGTGTGGGTCACACCTGACGGCGAGGAAGTGTGGGCGTGATTCGTTCAAGAAAAAAGGAGCCGGACTCTGAAAAGTACCCGCTTTTTCCTATTTGTTTAATAGTGTAGAAAAAAGTAAAAAAGGGGCAGATTTATTTTATTTAATAAATCTGTCCCATTTTTTAGAAGGTTTAATAATGGATCCGAGAATCTATGAATTGCTCAATGGTATTCCAGAAAATGCAGACTATGCCGCAGAAGCAGGAGATCTGGATGTTGAGGATATTCCACAGGATAGACTCGACTCTGTGAAAGAGCTACTTCGTGAATCGAATGATGAATTAGTACGATTTTATGCTGCAAAGCTGTTAACGAGCTGGGGCGCTCGTGAAGGCCTGGTCGCCTTGGAAGAGTTTATGAGAAAGCCTGAAGTTTTTGAAGGGCTATATGTTCACCGGTTACATGGTTATGATGATACCTATCGCCATATATTAATGGCGGTGACAATGTACTTTGCAAATGTCGCTGATAAAGAAGGGAAAGAAGTCGCAAGGGTACAGGTTTGCGATCTCCTTCTGAAGATTGTTGCGTTAGCCGGAGTGAGGCCTTTCGAGATTTCCGAAATGCTTCGCTTTGTTAGGCGTGAAAACTATATCGAATACTTGGCGCCACTAAAGCAGTATCTTCTGTCGATAATTGATCATCCAGAGGTGCATCGTTGGAAAATTTATGATGCCCTGGAGTTTTTTATGACTTTCGATTCGGAGTTTGTCGTGTCTTTATTGAAAAGTAAAAATCTGTCTATTGATGATTTTAGCCCCCTGAGTCAAAGCTAATGGCGGTCTAGGTCAAGAAAGGGCAGAAAGTTGTCAGAACTATTTAATCAAATAAATCTGACCCCTTTTCGCTTTTCGATGAGACCCCTTTTCGATCAAGGTGAGGAAGTGAGAATTTTCCCTAGTGACAATACGTGTAAACCATTATGAGCCATCATGAGAGTTACCCCATATAATGGGTTGCACCTATATTGCCGTCAGTATCACTCGCAGGAATTCCTTTGGGTTCAAGTAATGAAATATTGGCGAGGTCACTGGATAAATATCTCGTTTGCGGTAAAAAGGGGATTTATAAATTTGAGTTTGGGCCAGATCTCCATTTGGCCTGGAGCTCAATTGATGGTCTTGGTGACGGTGGATATCGTTTTTCTTTTACCGCTCTGGGTACAGCGTCATTTGGAAACGCAGACGAGTGTGCCCTATATATTATGATCCGGGGCGGTAAGGTATACGCTATTAAGGTCTATGCTCCTGAATATCCGAATAACTCCGGCTCAGCATTGGTATATCAAGGAAAGCTCTCTTCCGGCTTTGGCCTCGGTGATTCCGTTTCGGATTTGTCAATATATGCCGATCTAAGTTTTGATGAAGACGAAGAGTGGTTTGTTTCCGGTGCTTTTCCAGGGCTTGAGATTAGCGGTTGGGGAGTGCCGCTGGAGGATTATCCTGAGCAAATAATCACGGCGATCGCAATTGTATGATGTCTCGGGTAAAGGATAAAAAAGGAAAGCCCAAAGGGAGGTGGATTTGTTTGATTATATAAATCTGTCCCCTTTTTTGGTCCTGGTTGTCAAAACTGCATCAACATGTTTGGAGAAGAATCATGGAGATGGATCAGGAATTTTTGGAACTCCATGATTTGGACTGGTTTACGTCGTGCCTGGACGGAACGGTATTGCATTTTGCGACAGGTGGATGCGGTTTTGTTCCGGATTTTGTAAGGCAATCAGTTTCAGTCTATGAAGAAATATATGATTATATTCTTTCAAGATCTGCTGGTTGTGGTGTTGAAGTTGTTGAGGAAAATCTACCAGGATTTGATAGCGATATACAGCGCCAACGTTATTTGAAATCTTTTTCTGAAATGGCCGGTAGAGGGGTCTTTAGTTATGATGTTTCTAATGATGGAGGATATAAGCTGGTAGCTAAGCCGGTCGTTCCTTTGCAGTTGTCGGATCTCCCAAGCCAAGTGAAACATTGTATTTTCCGATCCTCAATGCAAGCTCTTAGCATAGTTTCGCCGTTGGATATTGAGCTCAGACACAATCCTGCTAATGGAGCGGTTGATGTGTAAACCCAAAAATTCACTGGTTGCAGCGCTTTTCAAATATCGCCACGGTGTAGGTGTTGCCTTGTTGGCGGCGGCACTCATCAACGGTTATTTTCAGTTCAATGGCAGCTGGGGACGTTTTTTCACTGTGCTCGCGGTTCAGCTGTGGTTTGCGCAGGGGGTCTATTGCTACTTCTGCGGTGCAAGCATTTCAATTGCCCCGGGTGGGTTGGGAAGAAATGCAGATCCCGAGTGGCGTGCGGCTTTGGCGGCCTTTGCCTTCTTTCTATACGCCGTATTTTTCTTTCTGGATTACCAGTATTAGCGACTGATCCGACAGAGCCATCGTTGCCTCCCTCCCAGAGCTGAAACCCCAAATGAAAACGCCCCGAATAGCTCGGGGCGTTTTTGTATGCCGGGCGGCAGGGTCTATCTGAACGCCGGCACCACATGCTTGATAAACAATTCCAGCGATTTCTTCTTCTCCGCGTGCGGCAAGCTGTTGTCACACCAGAAACTGAACTCATCCACCCCCAGTTCCTGGTAGTACTTGATCCGTGGAATGATCTCTTCCGGCGTGCCGATCATGGCGGTTTTGTGCAGGCTCTCCAGCTCAAACTCCGGCCGTCCGGCAAACTTCTCTTCCGGGCTCGGGGCGAGGAAGCCGTTCACCGGCACTTCTTTGTTGCCGAACCAGGCATCGAACGTGCGATAGAAACGTGAGATGGCTTTAGCGCCAACCTTCCAGCCTTCCGGGTCATCCGCCGAGTGCACGTGGGTATGACGCAGCACCATCAATTGTGGACGCGGCACGTCCGGATTGTTGTCCAGCGCGGTCTGGAACTTGTTCTTCAGATCGAGGACTTCTTCGTCGCCCTTCATCAACGGCGTGACCATCACGTTGCAACCGTTGGCCACAGCGAAATTGTGCGAGTCCGGGTCGCGGGCGGCGATCCACATCGGCGGGTTCGGTTTCTGGATCGGTTTCGGCACGCTGGTGGAGGTGGGAAATTTCCAGATCTCGCCGTTGTGGGCGTAGTCGCCTTGCCACAGGGCGCGGACCACCGGGACCATTTCCCGTAACGCCTGACCGCCGCTGGAGGCGGGCATGCCGCCAGCCATGCGATCGAATTCCACCTGGTAGGCGCCGCGGGCCAGGCCAACTTCCATCCGGCCGTTGCTGATCACGTCGAGCAACGCGCATTCACCGGCAACCCGCAGCGGATGCCAGAACGGCGCGATGATGGTGCCGGCGCCCAGGTGAATGGTGGTGGTCTTGGCCGCGAGGTAGGCCAGCAGCGGCATCGGGCTCGGCGAGATGGTGTATTCCATCGCGTGGTGTTCGCCGATCCACACGGTGCTGAAACCGCCGGCCTCGGCCATCAACGTCAGTTCGGTCAGGTCTTCGAACAGTTGACGGTGGCTGACGCTTTCGTCCCAGCGTTCCATGTGTACGAACAGGGAAAATTTCATGACGCTACCTCGAATCTCTTGTGGTCGGCCGGTCGCTTGCCGGCCTGTTTAAGTGCAATCGTGCGGGTCAGGCGAAGGCGGGAAGGGCGCCCATCTTGCCGTGGCAGTACACCAGCGGGCCGGCGTCCTGCTGAGGGACGATGAGGTTTTTCACCGCGCCGACCATGATCGCGTGGTCGCCGCCTTCGTATTCGCGCCACAGCTCACATTCGATGATAGCTGTCGCGTTGGCCAGGATCGGGTTGCCCAGTTCGCTCAGCGTCCACTCGATGCCCTGCGCCTTGTCCTTGCCTTTGCGGGCGAAGGCATAGGCTTCGCTCTGCTGGCCGCCGGATAACACGTGAATGGCAAAGCGTTTGTTCTTGATCAGGACAGGGTAGGAATCGGAACTGTAGTTGGGGCAGAACAGCACCAGGGCCGGGTCCATCGACAGCGAGCTGAAGGCGCTGGCGGTCAGACCGACGATCTGGCCGTCGTCATCCAGCGTGGTGATGACGGTAACGCCGGACGGGAACGAGCCCATGACTTGTTTGTAGACGGCAGCATCGATCATTGGTCAATCCTCGAGTGCGGTGAAGCGTGTTTTTATGTGTTTATGGGTCTGATGGTATACCGTAATACATCGATTGCAAGCGCTTTTTTGGTGAAACGATAAACGTGGTGTTTTCGTCGGAAACTCAACAGTTACGGGCCTTTCGTCTAGCCGTAAGGCCTTGATATCGGAGAGGATGCCGGATCAGTTAACGCCGCAAACAGCGGATCAGTCTTGTGAAAATGTTGGAATACCATAATATGGTGTTCACCTGAGGGGCGGCCACGAATCTCCCCCGGTTTGGCTTCATACAACGATAAGAACAGACCCAATCGAGTTCATTTTTATGTCCCAGATGTCCCGGCAAGATCCGTTGATCGAGAATCACACGGTCGAC
>Ga0105250_10000868_pt1 | contig 17847 bp, 14 predicted proteins | sample KBSS54metaG_FD_80425 | JGI IMG/M metagenome (GOLD analysis project Ga0105250, IMG submission 80425) | Switchgrass rhizosphere microbial communities from Kellogg Biological Station, Michigan, USA - KBS S5-4 metaG | ecosystem: Host-associated > Plants > Roots > Rhizosphere > Soil | place...
GCCGGGCACGGGCGCTACGTGCTCGATGCGCTGGAAGGCAAAGAGGCGGTGAGCAACATTTTGCTGCGCGACTACAGCGAGTTAAACGTAGCGAAAGGACAGGAGATGATTGCCTCGCGTGGAATGGCAGAGTATGCACGTTTTGAACGTGGCGACGCATTCAACCGTGAGGAACTGGCCGCGCTTGAGCCTCGTCCGACGCTGGGAATTGTCTCTGGCCTGTATGAACTGTTTCCGGAAAACACCCTGGTGCGTAACTCGCTTGCCGGGCTGGCAGACGCGATAGAACCAGGTGGCATTCTGATTTACACCGGGCAACCCTGGCATCCGCAGCTCAAAACTATCGCCTGGTCACTCACCAGCCATAAAGATGGTAAACAGTGGGTGATGCGCGTTCGTAGCCAGGGCGAAATGGATGCGCTGGTACGGGAGGCGGGCTTCGATAAATGCAGCCAGTTGATTGATGAATGGGGCATTTTCACCGTGTCTATGGCAGTGCGCCGCGCATCATGACAAACCGACGTTCGCTATACTTGCAGGGTTTGGGTTGGCTGATTCTGCTTGCGCCCTTTTTCTTTTTAACCTACGGGCAGGTTAATCAGTTTACCGCCGGACGTGCGAACATTGGCAGCCTGGTGTTTAGCTGGGAGCGGCACATTCCGTTTGTGCCACTGACAATCCTCCCGTACTGGAGCCTGGATCTGTTGTACGGCTTGTCGCTATTTATCTGCACCTCGCTGAATGAACAGCGACGGCTGGTCTGCCGACTCGTGCTGGCATCAGTCATTGCCTGCCTGGGTTTTTTGCTATTTCCTTTACAGTTTACGTTTACCAGACCGGAGATAACCGGCCTGGCCGGTTGGTTATTTGGGCAACTCGAGCAGTTCGACCTGCCGTACAACCAGTCGCCATCGTTACATATTATTCTGTGCTGGCTGCTGTGGCGGCATTTCCATCGCCACCTGACGGGGGTCTGGCAGCAACTGAATAGCGCATGGTTCTTGCTGATTGCCGTTTCTGTTTTGACCACCTGGCAGCATCACTTTATTGATGTGCTAACCGGCCTTGGCGTCGGAATGGTGATCGACTGGTTGATCCCGGAACAGGGGAAATGGAGCTGGCGAATGGCTGACGGGAAACGCAAAACGCTGGCCGTTCGTTATCTGTTCGGCGCAATAATCTGCCTGGCGGGAACCTGGCTGACCACCTGGCTGTGGTGGCCAACGCTGGCACTGGCGATTGTGGCGCTGGCCTACGGGATACTTGGCGTTGAAGCGCTTCAAAAAGATGGGAAAGGGCGGCTGACACCTGCGGCCTGGTGGCTGTTGCTACCCTGGCGAGTCGGGATGTTGCTCTCTATGCGCCTCTATACCCGCCATCTACCGGCGTTCAGTCCGGTTACTGATGGGGTGTTTTTAGGGACATATCCGCTGACAACTCCCGCACAAAAAGCCGTATTGGATCTAACCAGCGAGTTTCCCCGTTCCCGTGCCTTGCAGGGTGTTGTGTATCAATGCGTGCCCATGCTGGACCTGGTTAAACCCGATGAAGTAACACTGGAGCTGGCAGTAGATAAACTGGAACGATTACGCCATGAGCAAGGTAGCGTACTGATTCATTGTGCGTTGGGGTTGTCGCGCAGTGCGCTGGTCGCTGCCGCCTGGTTGTTACAGCGCTACCCTGAGCTGGCTTCAGAAGATGCCGTTGAGCAAGTGCGTAGGGCGCGACCGCAGGTAGTCTTCACCTCTGAACATATGGAGTTGCTGGAAAGATGGAAGATAAAAGTGACATCGTAACAAATAACCACGCACTGCAATCGCTCTTGGTACAACAAACCCTGAATAGTTGGCGTTTCTTCCTGTTGTTTTCCGCTCCGCCGATGGTGTGGGTGATCTTTGCTGCACCGGTGGATTTGCTCCGCGTCTTGATCACGTTGTTGTGCGGCATAGTGTGGTTTGGCTGCTGGCGTCTTTGGCTGGACGCACGCTATTTCAGGTTGATAAATGAAGAGAATAATCATCAAGCTGGAGAGGCGCTTTGTGTTATCTGGCAGCGTGACAGATTGAAGACGCTTTCGCTTAGCGAGCGCCAGCAGGGCGCATTGAAACAGTGCCGACGCACAATGTTTTTCACAGGTGCCCTATGGTTCGTGTGGCTGGTGGCGTTACTCTAAGCGATGACAAATCCATATTTCGCCCACCATCGAAGCATCAGTTGATTAACTCTTTATAGTTGGTTCGTCCACGTTAAGGAGATCAACATGATTGCGGTACTTTTTGAAGCCAATGCTATACCCGAACAACAGAATAGATACCTGGAGCTTGCGGCTGAACTCAGACCGGAGCTTGATAACATAAAGGGGTTTATTTCCATTGAGCGTTTTCAAAGCCTGAATACAGATGGGAAAATTCTCTCGTTATCATGGTGGGAAAATGAAGAGGCAGTACTTGAGTGGAAGAAGAACATGAAACACATGGCGGCTCAATTTGAAGGGCAGCAATCTATTTTTTCATTTTATAGAATCACCGTCGTTCAAGTGCTACGGGATTATTCATCTGAAAAAGAGGAATACCACCATGTATGATATTCATGTCATTCTCAGTAATACCCCAGGAGCACTTGCATTACTGGGAACTGCACTTGGTCAAAATGGTGTGGGCCTTGAGGGAGGAGGTGTATTCAGTGCTGGGAATAAAAGCCATGCTCATTTTCTGGTAGAAGACGGTGAACTTGCTCGCAAGGTGCTTACCGATATTGGCCTGCATGTCGAAAGTGTCAGTCAGCCGCTTATTCGTAAACTCAAACAAGAACGGCCTGGCGAGTTGGGGGAAATTGCCAATATACTTGCGCGGAATAATATAAATATCAGCGTACAATATAGTGACCACAGTAATCGGTTGATTCTGCTGACCGACAATAATGAAATGGCAGCCGCAGCCACCATGAAATGGGATGTATCCGCTGTATGAAGCCCAACGCTTTCAAAGCAGATATTGATGACTCTGATTTATTAGAAAAGTCGATGTCTGAAATTGCTTCTGCTATCGCTGACCCTTCTCGGGTCAGCATTCTGTGTGCTTTGATGGATGGGCGGGCATGGACGGCAACAGAGCTAAGTTCGGTAGCTAATATTGCAGCATCAACGGCAAGCGCTCATCTGGCAAAACTTCTTAATAGCCAATTAATTACGTGTCTGTCTCAAGGGCGCCATCGGTACTACAGACTAGCAGGAGTTGATATAGCGACACTGCTTGAAACCCTGATGGGAGTATCAATGAAGACGCAGAAGGGTTGCGTCACCAAAACCCCTGTGCATTTGCGCAAAGCCCGTACCTGTTATGATCATTTGGCCGGTGAAGTTGCTGTTGCCATGTATGAATTTATGGATAAAGAAGGCTGGTTTTTACCTGAAGGAGGCGCGTTATCACCCATTGGTATGGCTAAATTTCAGGAAATTGGTGTTGAAATTATCCCGCACACAAAACGAAAAAGCGTTTGTACTTGCCTGGACTGGAGCGAACGCCGTTTTCATCTTGGGGGGAGTTCTGGTGCGGCTTTGTTGGTGACGTTTGACCAAAAGGGGTGGATAGCCAGGACAGCGGGTTACAGAGAAGTGACTTTCACCGATGCCGGGATAAAAGCTCTCGGACGTTTATTCAGGCTCAGCTTAAAATAATAAACTCATCGCATCAGTAGATGAGTTTATTATTAATAATAGAAAATATAATCAACCAGAGTTATTAACCGAGCAACTCATCTAACGAATCAGATAGATTACAGCTGGAACCCAGTTTGGTATCCGTAACATCGGTTAAATAAAACGTATATGCACCCTTATCGTCATTTTTCACATGACCAACAAAAGTAAAATAAAGAGGTTTATCTTTATTTTCCTTGAAGGTTTGATATGCGGCCTCGACGTTCTTCTTATTGACATCGTCTGTTTCAACGATCTTCATTTTTAATGACGGTCTATCACAACGAACAAAAACAATATCGTCACGATCTTGTACCAGCATGCCAGAGAATATGTCATTGCCAGCACTAGATTCTGCGTGAGCATTAACCATTGAAACTAAAGATAAAAATATCCCACTCAATAATTTTTTCATAACAATATCGATACCAGGGTCCATGGAAAGAAAATTTATGTTAATAACATAATCCCACAATTAAAATAGCATAAAAAAGCCATATCTGAGAATGGGGATATATACATAACCTGCTATTAATTCCAGAATAATGATAACTGTGCGTTGTTCGTTCAGGGCGTGCTACGATGACGAAAATCCACGCAAGAAAATCGAACAAAATTTAATCTATACTTTATAGAAGATCCTTGCAGCTGTTAAATCCCTGATGCCTGACACCCCATCCTGAGAGAACGTTTCTGATCTGATTGAACAACTGCTCCTGTGCGTTCACATCGCCTGATGAGCAAATTCATGAAATTAAGTCTAAAACAGTGGTTTTCTGCGCGTAAGTCACGGGAATTACCTACAGAAATCCCTGATTGGTTGGGTTCTGAACCCGCGAACGAAAGCCCTATCAAAGCTGAGCTGTTTTCTGCCGCCCAAATGGAACGCTACGGCCAGAAACTGGCTCGTTCCCATAAATTATCGACCACTAAGCTGCCTTACTATTTACTCAAGCGTCTGGAAGATAATGAAGCCATCATCACCCGTAATTGCTATCTGCTCAATGCAGGGGAAAAATCGGGTATTACTCCGGCCGGTGAATGGCTGCTGGATAATTACTATCTCATCGAAGAACAGATCCGCGTGGTTCGTCATCATTTACCAAAGAATTTTGGTAAAGGGTTGCCACCGTTAGCTGCTCCTAATCATTGCCCTCGTATTTATGATATTGCCTCTGAAGCTATCGCTCATGCCGATGGACGATGGGATGCCGCAAGCCTAACCAGTTATATCGCGGCCTATCAGCAAGTGACTCCGTTAACTCTTGGTGAACTTTGGGCATTGCCGGGTATGTTGCGTCTGGCGCTGATTGAGAATCTACGACGCGTTAGTATTGAAGTGGCTGAGGCGCAAAAAGAGCGAAATCTGGCTGATGTGTGGGTCACGCGAATTTTTGAATGTGCTGAAAACACGCCAGCGGATTTGATTATGGTGATTGCGGATATGGCACGTTCACGTCCGCCATTAAGCAGCGCTTTTGTAGCGGAACTGGTTCGCCGCTTGCAGGGGCGAGGGAACATGCTCTCTTTGCCGCTGACCTGGGTTGAACAGCGCCTTGCTGAAACCGGCGTCACCACGGATTATCTGATTCATCGCTTTAACCAGCAACTTGCTGCAAGCCAACTTTCAGTGAGCAACAGTATTGCCGGGTTGCGTCTGTTAAGTGAAACCAACTGGGCTGACTTTGCCGAAGCAATGAGTCTGGTCGAACAGACATTGCGCCAGGACCCTTCCGGGATTTATCCGGCAATGCACTTCGATACCCGCGACCATTATCGCCATATTGTTGAGATCCTCGCCCGTCACAGCCATCACAGTGAACCGGAAGTCGCCCGTTATATTTTAGAAATGGCTCAGGCAACGCCTGTTCATCATGTGGGTTATTACTTAATTGGTGAAGGGCGCTCGCAACTAGAACAAAAGCTTGGGGCAAATACATCGTGGGTCGTCCGGCTGCGTCATAGCTTTAACCAAATTCCTCTGCTTTCATGGCTTGGAAGCCTGAGCCTGTTGACCACAGCGTTCACTGCTGACATTTTATCCCGCACCCATCAACAAGGGATGAACTGGCTGCTGGCGCTTCTTGCGCTGCCGCTGGTGGTGCTGATTAGTCAGTTGGCTCTCAATTTGCTGAGTGAGGCGACGACTCGCTTCCGGTCGCCACTGCCTCTGCCACGCATGGATTTCTCAACCGGCATCCCGGCGGAGTATTGCACGATGGTGGTTATCCCTTGCTTACTCACCAGCCGGGCCGGGATAGACAAGCTGCTTAACAGCCTGGAGGTTTGCTATCTGGGTAACAACTCGCCAAACCTGTACTTCGCATTGCTAACCGATTTTGCTGATTCCCCGGACCAAAACTCACCAGAAAGCGGCGATCTGCTGCACTGGGCTGAAGCGCAAATGCAGAATTTGAATCGACGCTATGCTTCTGTTGCCCAACCACTTTTCTTTTTGCTGCATCGTTCAGCGCAGTGGAATGAACAACAAAACGTGTGGATGGGGTATGAGCGTAAACGCGGCAAGTTATCGATGCTGAATAGTTGGCTGCGCGAACCTGGCGACCAATTTTCCGAAGTACACAGTAATGTGATTAGCCCACCAACGGGGGTTAAATATGTCATCACGCTGGATAGCGACACCGTTCTGCCACGTGACACTGCGCATAAACTGGTTGCCACTATGGCGCATCCGCTCAATCACCCGATCTACGATCCGGTAAAACAGCGTGTCGTTAAAGGGTACGCTATTTTGCAGCCCGGCCTTGCTGAAGAGATCCCACGAAACGGGCAGGGGCGCTATGCCGCGATGTGCAGCAACGTGCCGGGTAACGATCCTTACTCAATGATGTCATCGGATATTTATCAGGATCTGTTCGGCGAAGGCTCGTTCGTTGGTAAAGGTATTTACGATGTGGATACTTTTGCCCAGGCTACGCACAATACGTGCCCGGAAAACCTGGTGTTGAGCCATGATTTGCTGGAAGGGTGCTATGCCCGTTCAGGTTTGCTCAGTGAAGTCTTGCTATATGAGCAGTACCCCAATAACTACCTCACTGATGTGGCAAGACGTACCCGCTGGATACGCGGCGACTGGCAACTATTGAATTGGCTTAAATTCAGGCCCAGAAAAGCAGATGGAACACATGACAAAAACCCACTAAGCACGCTTTCACGCTGGAAACTGCTGGATAATTTGCGCCGCAGCCTCGTGGCACCATCATTTCTGATGTTGGTGTTTTGCGCCATTTTACTGGTCCCCAATCCTTTTTACTGGCTCGGCGTGCTAGCCGTTGTGCTGCTACTTCCTACCGTGCTGGTTTTAGCGCAGGATATTCTGAGTAAGCCAGCACGGCGGCCATTCGTCCAGCATCTGATTCTGGTTTCTTCCGGCGGGCTTAAACGCCTGTTGCGCATTGGCCTGGGATTTATCACGCTTCCTCATGAGGCCGGATATTCGCTTCATGCAATTGCAGTGACGTTATGGCGGCTGGGTATTAGCCACCACAACCTCAATCAGTGGGCTAGTTTTGACCAAAGCACTGAACGCGCCAAAGCCTCGCCGCTGCGTTTTTATCGGGCAATGTGGCTCAATGTCGTTTCAGGTATTGCACTCATCCTGCTCGCGGCTTTCCTTTCACCTATGCTGCTGTTTTTTGCTGTGCCTATCGGTGTGGTGTGGTGTCTGGCTCCTTTGTTATTAAGCTGGCTGAGCCGCGAGACTGTAAGCCATACCATTACATTCAATGCTGAAAATAAACGCCTGTTGCGCCAAAGCAGTCGCGAAATTTGGGCCTTTTTTGAAACCTTTGCCACAGAGAAAGAAAACTGGTTACCGCCGGATAACTACCAGGAAATTCCACATCCGGTTATTGCGCACCGCACTTCGCCGACCAACATTGGCCTGTCGCTAATGGCCAACCTAACGGCGTGGGATTTTGGTTATATTCCCCAGGGGGAAATGCTGCAACGCATCACGCTGACGCTCGACACCCTGGATAAAATGGAGCATTACCGCGGCCATTTATACAACTGGTACGACACCCGCACCCTGGTGCCGCTGAATCCGCGTTATATCTCAAGTGTCGACAGCGGCAATATGGCAGGGCATTTGCTCACTCTAAGTGCGGGGTTAACGGGGCTGCGTAACCAACCCGTACTCAATTGCACACAATTGCTGATGGGCCTTGATGACACATTGCAAATCCTCGAGAAAACCTGGGGGCAGCATGCGCCGACCTCTTTGCGCCAGTTGCGCAATCACTGCAAAACTGCCGCCACACTCTCTCCATCGTTACTGTTTCCAGAGCTGAAAAACATGCGTGCGCAAAGTCATCGTCTGCACGCACTTTGTAGTCATGAGGATGGGCGTATCCGCCGCTGGGTAGAGCATCTTCAACACCAGTTGGTGCTGATCTGTCACGAATGGACGAATTTTCTCGGGTGGCTACCCGCCCATTGGGAGAGTAAATCGTTACCATCACTTTCCTGGCTTGCACAGGCAAAACATACCGGCGAAGGCACACCTTCAGAATCGGTGATCCGCCTGGCCCGCACACGGCTGGATATTATTACCGAGCTGGAACAGCGCCTGACAGAACACGCACGAATGGATTTTGTCTTCCTGTATAACGAAGTCACCAGCCTGCTCAGCGTCGGTTATAACTGCGATAACAATAAGCTCGATAACAGTCATTACGACTTGTTGCCTTCGGAAATTCGTCTTACCAGTTTTCTGGCGATAGCCACTAATCAGTTGCCGTTAAAAAGCTGGTTTGCGTTGGGGCGACTCTTTACCACCATTGATAACGAAACTGCGTTGATGTCGTGGAGTGGCTCAATGTTTGAGTACTTAATGCCGAACCTGGTGATGCCAACTTTCCCTGGCAGCTTGCTGGAGGAGATGAGCCAGTCAGCGGTGAAACGCCAGATTGACTGGGGCAAAGAGCGGGGCGTGCCGTGGGGAATTTCAGAGTCAGGTTACTACTCCTTTGATGCGCTGCAAAATTACCAATATCACGCCTTTGGCGTGCCGGGTCTTGGCTTGCGAAGGGGACTTGCGGATGACATGGTCATCGCACCTTATGCCACCATGATGGCACTGACGGTCTCTCCGCATAAAGCTTGCGAAAACTTGCTGAAACTAGAAAAAAATGGTGCTCGTGGGGAATATGGCTTCTACGAAGCGCTGGACTACACGCCTTCACGCCTAGCCAACGGTCAGATGTATGCGGTGGTTCGTTCGTGGATGGCGCACCATCAGGGAATGGCATTCCAGGCTCTTTCCCATGTGCTGTTAGGTGCGCCAATGGTAGACCGATTTATGACCAGCCCATCATTTCAGTCGGCTCGTTTGTTATTGCAGGAACGGGTGCCTGATGCCGTTGAGTTGTATAGTCCGCGTCGCCATTTCGAATCTCACGAAGGGGTTTTGCAACCTGTACAATACGAAGTGCGCGAGTTTACCGACGTTGATAGCCTGATACCCGAAGTTCAGTTGCTGTCGAATTCCGATTACCATCTGATGATCAGCCAGTCAGGGAGCGGTTACAGCCGCTGGAAAGACATTGCGTTGACCCGCTGGCGCAGCGATGCCACTTGCGATAACTGGGGTACTTTTTGCTATATTAGTGACAGTGTAACTAATGAGGTGTGGAGTAATACCTGGCAACCGCTTGGTGAACCGGTCAGCCAGTACGATGCGACATTTACCGACGCCGGAGCGGAGTTCAAACTGGTCGCGGGTACGATCAATGTTAAAACGCAGATTGTTGTCTCGCCCGAGGATGATATTGAGCTGCGCCGCGTCACGCTGCTGCATCGTGGGCGGCAACCGCGCACCATTGAGTTAACCACTTACGCGGAAGTCGTGCTGGCTCCTAAAGAGAGCGATCTGGCCCATCCAGCCTTCAGTAATTTGTTTATTCAGACCGAGCTACTTGCCGATCAGCACGCCATTCTGTGCCACCGTCGTCCTCGTTCACCGGATGAGCGTTGCCCGTGGATGTTTCACACGATGGTGGTGCACGGGCAAGCGCAAAGCGAAACCTCATTTGAAACAGACAGAGCCAAATTTCTCGGGCGGGGCAGAACCCCGGTCAATGCTCTGGCAACCCAACAAAGCGGTGCGCTAAGTAATAGCGTCGGGCCAGTGCTGGACCCGATACTTGCCATTCGTCAGTCGATAGTTTTACAACCTGGCTTGCCCGTCACAGTCGACATTATTTATGGCGTAACGGACAGCCGTCAGCACAGTCAGGCACTGGTCGAGAAATATCATGACCATCCGATTGCCGACCGTGTATTTGAACTGGCGTGGTCACATAGCCAAATTGTGTTGCGCCAGATTAATGCCAACGAAGACGACGCAACACTCTTTAACCGCTTGGCCAGCGCGGTGCTTTTCCCTGGCCCCGAACTGCGTGCTGATGCCAAAACTCTTTGCCGTAACCGTCGTGGGCAATCAGGTCTTTGGGGTTGGTCTATTTCAGGCGACCTGCCGATTGTGATTCTGAACGTCACCAGCGATGAAAGTATTTTGCTCATCACCACAATGATTCAGGCGCACCATTACTGGCGTTTAAAAGGGCTGGCTGTGGATCTGGTTATCCTTAACGATAGCCCTGGCGGTTATCAGCAGGAGTTGCAAAACCAAATTATCGAACTACTAATGGCGGGTTCTGAAGCCAACCAGATGGACAAGCCCGGTGGCATTTTTGTGCGCAATGGCGAACATATGTCAGCAGAGGACCGCCTGTTGCTGCTGAGTGTGGCGCAAATCGTACTGGATGATCGTGCTGGAGGCCTTAAAGAACAGCTAAATCAGCGGCTTCTGGCAACTATTCCCGCACAGCCGAGCTTTACTCCCCGCACGGTGATGCCGGTTAATCAGCACGATCCCTGGCAGCCTGATACCAGCGCATTGGTCTTTTTCAATGGCCGCGGTGGGTTCTCGCAAGATGGCCGTGAATACCAGATGACGCTGGATGAAAATGACCAGACACCTGCGCCGTGGGCTAACGTTCTGGCCAATGCCAGTTTTGGCACTGTCATTTCTGAAGCGGGACAGGCCTACACCTGGTATGAAAATGCACATGAGTACCGACTCACGCCCTGGGAAAACGACCCGATCAGCGATCGTTCTGGCGAAGCGTATTATTTGCGGGATGAAGAAAGTGGCGAGGTCTGGTCACCAACCACGCTGCCGGTGCGCGGCAACGGGCATTATCTTTCACGCCACGGCTTTGGCTACAGCGTTTTCGCCCACCGTGAAACAGGTATCGACACTGAATTGACAATATTGGTGGCAGAACATGCGCCGGTAAAAATCGCTATTCTGACGCTGAGTAATACCTCAGGGCGGACACGAAAAATCTCGGTTACCGGTTATGTTGAATGGACGCTGGGCGAGTCGCGCAGCAAATCGGCCATGCATGTTGTCACTCGTACATCGACAACCGGGCGCGGCTGCGGTGTGCTGGCAAATAACTTCTATAACAGCAACGGTTCGGAAAGAACGGCATTTTTCGCGGTGACGGGAGTGCATTGCTCAGTGTCAGGTGACCGTCGGGAATTCCTTGGGCGCAATGGTTCACAGCGTGACCCTGCGGCTATGAAACAGCGCACGTTGTCTGATAAAACGGGCGCGGGGCTGGACCCGTGCGGTGCAGTTCAGTCTGCTACCACGTTGATTGATGGCGATCAGCGGACATTTATTTTTGTGCTGGGTATCGGACAGAACCCGCAAGACGCGGAACTGATGATTAACCAGTATCTAAGTGAAGATGCCGCACGTAGCGAACTGGCGAATGTTCACCGTTACTGGCATCGCATGCTCGATCAAATTGTCGTAGCAACCCCCGATCCTGCGGTTAACTTACTGGCCAATGGCTGGCTGCTTTACCAGACCATCGCTTGCCGCCTGATGGCTCGCAGTGGTTACTATCAGTCTGGTGGTGCTTTCGGCTTCCGTGATCAGCTACAAGACACGCTGGCTCTGAGTCATACCGCACCGGAACGTTTGCGCGAGCAAATTCTGCTGTGCGCATCACGCCAGTTCGTTGAAGGCGACGTTCAACACTGGTGGCATCCCCCATTAGGGAATGGCGTTCGCACCCGTTGTTCAGACGATTATCTTTGGTTGCCGCTATCTATTTGCCGCTACGTAGAAACCACCGGCGACCTCGATTTGCTAGAACACCGCGTGGCGTATCTTGAAGGCCGTGAATTACAGCCAGGAGAAGAGTCAGCCTATGAACAACCGGTTATCAGCGCAGTTGAAGAGACACTTTGGCAACATGCGATAAAAGCCATTCGCCACGGCCTGCGGTTTGGTCAACATGGTTTGCCGTTGATGGGCGCGGGGGACTGGAACGATGGCATGAACCTCGTCGGGCTGGAAGGCAAGGGCGAGAGCGTCTGGCTTGGGTTCTTCCTCTATGATGTCTTGCAGCAATTTGCGCAGCTGGCGGAACAAATCCACGATGACGAAATTGCCGTGCTTTGCCGTACAGAAGCCGCAAAACTGCAAGCCAATATTGAGGCGACAGCCTGGGACGGGGCGTGGTATCGCCGGGGCTATTTTGATAGTGGAGAAGCCCTTGGTTCGCAGAACGCAGAAGAGTGCCAGATAGACGCCATTGCCCAGAGTTGGGCGGTGTTGTCCGGCGCGGGGAGCGAGGAACGCTGTGTACAAGCAATGCAGGCGCTGGACTCACGCCTGGTTGATAACGAGGCTGGGCTGATAAAACTGCTTACGCCGCCATTTAATGGCAACGGGCCAAACCCCGGCTACATTCAGGGTTACCTGCCGGGCGTGCGTGAAAACGGTGGGCAATATACACATGGAGCCATCTGGGCAGTGATGGCATTTGCCCGCAGCGGCAATATCGAACGGGCCTGGCAGCTATGGTCGCTGATTAACCCGATTAATCACGGACTCACTACCGATGCCATTGAACGTTATAAAGTCGAACCGTATGTGATGACGGCGGATATTTATAGTGTTGCACCGCACAGCGGGCGCGGTGGCTGGAGCTGGTATACCGGTTCGGCAGGATGGGCGTATCAGTTGATAATCGAAACGTTGCTGGGGATCGAACGGCATGGCGACTCAATAACCGTACACCCGTTACTGCCGCGTGACTGGCCTTCAGTGAGCCTTGTTTATAGACATGGCTCAAGTGATTACCAGATCAATGCGTTACACAGTGAGGGCGAATATCAACTCATGCTAGATGGCATATCGTTGCCAGGAAAAACCATACCGTTGAAGGATGATGGTCAACGGCATGTGGTGGAGATAAGTCTGGGTACCGTTCTTAACTAGCGGATAACCAGCGCTTAGCGTCGGCTTTCATTTTCAACTCTAGTTCGCTGCCGCGAGTGGCGAATACACGCCCGAGAGGGAAGCCGCTCAGCTCGAGCAAATAGGCCAGTGCGGCATATTCACGTGGATACTTCACGACCACAGCCTGGTCTATCGCAACTGGGCCAAGTGGGAAAGTGAATGTGCCGATATCGTAAATACTCTGGCGGTGGAATAGTTTCCATACGCCATCCCTTTTTTCTGCCAGATCGTAAAAACGGTTGTGACACTCACAGCCAATGTTCAGTTTCACGTTCTCGGCAACGATGATTGCATTGGTTTCAAGAATCGCTTTATCCCCGGCATCATTGAAGGTTACCGCAGGTGAACCGATAAGGTGTTTGGTGCGCAAGTCGGAAGCGCCCATCCGCATTGAGCCATTAACAAAATCACTTCCCAGCCCTTCAAACCACGTTATTTCAATGGTGCCGTCAGAGTGGAACAGTTCGCGAAGCTGATCCCATTCGCCCAGATCGCGGTGCATCCAGCCATTCATCAGGTCATTAAGTTGTTGGCGGTCTTGTAGTGGATTTTGCATGTATTTAGTTCCTGTTAGTTGACTGGATTTAGTCTGGATGCAAAATACGACAATCTCAAATATATAGATTTTACTGATTAATCATTTTAAATGATTGATGGAGCCATTATGGATCTACGTCACCTGAAGTATTTTTTAGCCGTCGCCGAAGAACGGCATTTTGGCCGGGCGGCGGAACGGCTCAATATTGTTCAACCTGCACTGAGCATGCAGATAAAATCCCTGGAAACTGAGCTGGGCGGCCCATTATTCATTCGCACCAGCCGTCGGGTTGAACTGACTGAAGCCGGGAAGCTTTTGCAAACTGAAGCCGCACGGACTCTGGAGCAAATGGAACATACGCGCCTTGCCGTTGAGCGTTCTATTCGTGGTGAAACAGGCCGGGTGCGAATCGGCTTTGCCGGTAATGCCGTCTTCAGTGGCAGACTGATGCAGGATGTACGATCTTTTCACAAGGCTTATCCGGATGCTGAATTAATTTGCCAGGAACTGGCACCACAGCTTCAGCGTGAGGCCATCCACAACGGAACGCTGGATGTGGGTTATATGCCTGATTACTATCCGGATCATGACTCTGCTTTTGTCTATCAATCGGTGGGTCAATGGGGAAGGGTGGTTGTGATGTCCAGCGACCATAAACTCGCCGCTAAAGAGAGCCTGACCATAGACATGCTGGCCCATGAGCCCTTGATTATGTATTCAATAAACGATGTGGATTCACATCTGGATAGGCAATTACAAAGGCTGCTTGGCGATTCGCTAAATATTGCCTGGCGAATCTCCAGTTCACTTAGCGTCCTCGCCATGGCCGGAGCCGGGCTGGGTATCGCTTTGGTTCCTGCACCGCTAGCGCAGGTGGCGATCCCTGGTGTAGTTTATCGGCTTCTTGACGCGCCGGATCTATCAGCGAACCTGATGATGGTGAGCCGTAAACACGAACCGAGTGCCGCTGTGCTTGCTTATCTTAATCACACGCGGATAACGGCGCTGGCTTAAGTTTCCATGTTAGTATTTTTAAAAATTGGATTGTTTCTTAAAGAGATACCTTTTTTCATTGAACTTCTTTCAGGTGATATTTGTTATGAGTTTACGGTTTGAACGCTTCAATTTTGTATGCTCCATCATACTGTTCGTGATGTTGGCTATCCTGGCAACTTTGGGGTCAAAGTGGGGATTGATACGAAGCCTTGGAGGAGACGTTCTGGCTACGATGTGGATTTACTACTCGCTGGCTGCAATAGTCAAAGCGAAGCCATTTTTACTCACCTGTATTTCATTCCTGGCTGGCGCTGGAGTTGAGCTTTGCCAATTACTGGCCGTTAAGGCCGACTATCAATTCGAGAGCCATTTGCTAAGAGTCGTGTTTGGCTCCACACCGGATTGGTGGGATTTAGTGGCCTATGCAATGGGTGCCTTGATTTGTTTGGGATGGAATACTCGCGGCCACATAAGTTATTTAAAAGAAAAGATGCATAAGTCCAGGCGTGAGTCTCAAAAATTATAGAACAGTCACCCCTCAAATTAAATATCCACAATTAGACGCGGCTATTGCTGAATAGAGAGAAAAGGGTATTAAGTTGATTTTCTGCAGGATACAGGCATTAGGTGAAAGAAATATCTGGCTTGTTTTAATAAGCCAGATTCATTAATCAGAAAGTTCAGAACTGTTTTTTTTCGATCAACGTGATATCAATCGAGAAACTATATATTTCCCGGTTCGGCGGGCGCCATATGCTATTTCACGGTGACGTTGGGCCTTTTTCCCGTCAGTTCTGAGGCTGAGTCGGGAAGGGCCATCACCGGAAGCTGGGACGATTCAATCAATTTGAACGAACGGGATGAAAAACCAGCAGAAAATGCGCTGCGGAGGAACTCGATGAACACTTGTGACACCCGCGATGTATGTGCGGAATATGGGCGAATGATATAGAGCCATTCACCGAATACTTCTGTCGGTCTCCATTGCGGTAGGACTTCAACCAGGCTGCCAGAGTCCAGTGCTGACTGCGCGCTGAAGTCGGGTAAAAGCACTATCCCCATGCCTTCAATTGCCATATTGCGTAGTGCTTCGCTGTTGTTGACGGCTATTGGCCCGGCTATCGGCACGGTCACCCGGTTGGGATACACAGCGTCATTGCTCTGCGCGTTGTTAGCTGCAGGAACAAATATCCAGGTTGTGCTCCCCTGGGTACGTGGATAGTGTAAGCATGCATGCAACGATAACGCTTCCGGCGTCTCGGGCATGCCGCGTTCTTGAAGGTATGACGGGCTTGCTGCCAATACCGTGCGAGTGGGCGCAAGCGTCCATGCTACATGGGTCTCAGGAGGGGAGTCGGTGTGGCGAACCGCGATGTCGTATCCTTCCTGCGCCAGGGGCCGAATCCGATCGGACATGTCTAGCTCCAGTTGGATCTCGGGATAGCTACGCAGGAATTTGGGCAAGTGTGGCAATAGTTGCTGCCGTGCAAACGCGACAGGTGCGGTGACGCGCAATTTTCCCCTTGGTACCCCAGCCAAGTCTCGAACGCTCGCAAAACCCATAGCTATCTGCTCGAAGGCACCTTGTGTCGACATGACCAGTTGTTTACCCGCCTCAGTGAGCGTTGCGCTCCGGGTCGTCCTTTGCACCAGTGAGATACCCGCAGCTCTTTCGAGGTCAGCAATATGCTGGCTCATCGATGCCTTGCTAACACCGAGGTTGAACGCTGCTTTGCTGAAACTACCTTGTTCTTGCAGTACGGCCAGCCAATGCAAGTGTCTCCAGAATCCGTCCACTTCGTCCCGTTTCATAGCTCCATCCTTCAATGAAGTCGCGCCGGATTTTTCAAGTTGTAGTTATCCGTACGACAAAATTTTGAACAATGTGTTTGCGTTAGGATAGCTACCCACGCGTATGGGCGCAATCTACACTGTGCAAACACTGACCGTCACAGCTTTATTTATCAGGAGACAGTCCATGACTGGGTTCGTTTCTGTACGTGCCAAAAGAGCATTATGCAACGTTGGCCTAATCCAACCATAAACAGGAGAACAATATGCCTCTCATCAAATTTGACATCGTCGAAGGACGAAGTGAGAAAGAAATCAAGATAATGTTGGATGCTGCCCACCGAGCAATGCTGAAGGCATTCGATGTGCCTGAACGTGACCGCTATCAGGTGGTCAACGAACACAAGGCTTCACATCTCATTGCCGAGGATACTGGTCTGGGCATTGTCCGGACCAGAAATATTGTCATTGTCTCGGTCGTTTCTCGACCAAGAACGGAACAATCCAAGAAGACCTTCTATCACGAACTTTGCCGTGAGCTTCAGGAACACTGCGGAATTGCTCCAAGTGACGTCATGGTATCGATCACTATCAACTCCGATGCGGACTGGAGTTTTGGTCATGGCGTGGCACAGTTTTTGACCGGCGAACTGTAAATTTTTTCGTTTATATCCATCTGGTTCAACATCACGTTTTGCCATTAATAGATAGTTTTGCCTCGTGTGTATTCGTGTAAAAAAAGCCGTGGTTTTTCGAAAATCAGGCCTAACATTCATTCTAAGGGGATATATATGATTACCGTTATTGTGACAATGAAACTTAATAAGGCGATTACGAGAGAAGAAGGGAAAAAGATATTTCTTTCAACAGCGCCTCGATATAAGACGATCGAAGGTCTTGTGCGCAAGTACTACATCTTATCGGAGGACGGCATCTCCTCCGGTGGTGTATACCTTTGGACGACGAAGGCTGCAGCGGAGGCCTGGTATACGGACAGTTGGCACGAATTTATTAAGGAAACGTACAATACAACGCCTTCCATTACCTATTGGGAAAGCCCGGTAATCGTTGACAATATTCTTGGATGCACTACTTCTGACGATCAAGAGTTATAGATTTGACGGTATCAGAAAATACATTAGGAGAGACCAGGATGAGCAAAGCCTATTGGGTTACTTCGTACCGCTCTATTAAGGATCAAACTGTGCTTGCCGCTTATTCGGTACTTGCCACCAAGGCAATTGAGGCATCAGGAGGGCGGTTTATCATAAGAGGGATCGCAGAAGAGGTGCGGGAACAGGGAATGAAAGAGCGAACGGTTGTGATCGAATTCCCCAATTTCGCACAAGCGGTCGCTGCATATGAAGCTGCGGCATATCAAAAAGCTCTGGCAGTTCTAGGCAATGCGGTCGAACGCGACTTGCGCATTGTTCACGCGGTTGAGTAAATAACTTCAGCTTGATGAGTTAATCGAGA
>Ga0105250_10000875_pt1 | contig 17802 bp, 16 predicted proteins | sample KBSS54metaG_FD_80425 | JGI IMG/M metagenome (GOLD analysis project Ga0105250, IMG submission 80425) | Switchgrass rhizosphere microbial communities from Kellogg Biological Station, Michigan, USA - KBS S5-4 metaG | ecosystem: Host-associated > Plants > Roots > Rhizosphere > Soil | place...
ATTATGAATGATTACTTATATTTCGTCCTCAACATCCACAGCAATCTTATTACACTTAGTTCAGTTTATTTATAAATAAACATGTAACTGTATTGGTTGAAATTTGACTAAATATTTCAGTGCGATCTCTGGTTATATTATTGAAAAATAAGTAAATTATTAATTTTTAGGATATTTCCAATGCATTGTGAATATGTGTTTGATGTTTTTTATATCAAAACACAATGCATTTTTATCGATGAGTCTTTGTGAGTGATAGAATTGGCATTTAGAAAATAAGTCTTTTTATTTTTGTACTTAATTATCACTAAATTTTATATTAAGGGTGTATAAAATAAATAACGTGGGAATGGTTGATAAATACACAAATGTAATTTTATTGTTAAAATTATGAGGGGTGGCCTGATATATTGCCAATTTGAGAATCTTCCGGATTAAATAGAGAGGTTTTAGGCTGTCATAAAACGGCATAAATGTGATAAAAATCACATGCAGCGGATGGGTATCCATCGCATTACACAAACTAAACAGTTGAGAGAGTTATGTCAGACGTTATGGACGCGAAACCCGCCCGCACACCAGGTGGGAAATTGGCATTATGGTTGTTTTATGGATTTTGCCTGTACATGGTTTGGGCAGTTCTGCGTTACTTCTGGGTGGTGAGCAATGTCACCAGCGGGGACATGGGTTCGATGGCTGGAAAACTGCTCGGGGCATTAATGGGGTTGCTGGTTCTGGGAGCGGTAGCCGCATTATTAGGTGGGCTCGCCTGGTACACGCGGGCCAGGTGAATAAATCGTGCCAAAGTGGGTTGTTGTCACGGTGATACTTGCTAATTTTGTGATCTTGTACTCATATTAAGTACCGGATCCCGCTGTGAAGTAAGGAGCACGTATGCCAATAGCCCACTGGCAAGAGCGTTTCGAAGAGTACTTGCACCATAACTGGTTGCAGGACGATAAAGCCCACGATGTGGCCCACTTCAGACGCGTATGGAAAACCGCGCAACAGATCATGGAAACAACCGAAGCCGACTGGCTGGTGGTACTCACCGCCTGTTATTTCCATGACATCGTCAATTTGCCAAAGAACCATCCCGAACGGCATCTCGCTTCTACACAGGCGGCACAAGAAACATTACGTATTCTTGACGCTCATTTTCCCGATTTCCCTCGCACGTTATACGATGCGGTTGCTCATGCGGTGCGTGCTCACAGTTTCAGTGCTCAAATTGCGCCGCAAACTCTTGAAGCGAAAATTGTGCAGGATGCTGATCGCCTGGAATCACTTGGTGCAATTGGCCTGGCGAGAGTGTTTTATATTTCAGGTTCGCTGGGTCGACCATTGTTTGATAGCGAAGATCCGTTAGCGTGTGGGCGTGAGTTGGATGACTCCACATATGCACTTGACCATTTCCAGAAAAAACTGCTGAAGCTCCCTGAATCCATGCAAACTGAGGCAGGGCGTAAACTGGCCTGGCTCAATGCTGATTTTTTGGTTAACTACATGGCCAAGCTGTGTGCAGAACTGAAGGGCGATTATTGCGGTATCGATCGTGGTGTTGTCGAGCAATTCACCTCCCCCAAACAGTCCTCATAAATTTCGTTCTAAAACTAAAATGATGCCCGCATTGGTTGCGGGCTGTTCTGTTTTTCTCTGGGTCAAATCAGTGATAGAGTTGCACTCTATTTTCCCTAAACTGGTTCATGATGAACGACTTCGACGCCATTGCCGAGCAACTCTCACAACAATCCCAACGCCTGCAACAACAGCAACTAGAAGAAGACTTTGCGCTAGTGAGCCGAATTCTGGAAATCTATGACCAGAAAACAGTGGCCCATCATTTGCGCCAGGTCAGCGGCGACTGGACACGTGAATCACTAAACCGTTGGTATAACCGTAAATCTTCGCCTCGCACGCTGACACCCGCAGAAAGCGCCATGCTGCAAAATATGTTGCCGCAGTTACCTGCACACCACGGGAAATACGCCTTTAAATTCGTCGATTTATTTGCCGGTATTGGCGGCATTCGTAGCGGGTTTGAAGCCATTGGCGGGCAATGCGTTTTTACCAGCGAGTGGAATAAATACGCGGTGCGCACTTATAAAGCCAATTGGTACTGTTGCCCTGAAAATCATCAGTTCAATCAGGATATCCGCGATGTTACTCTCAGCCACCGTGTTGACGTCAGCGATGAACAGGCCACTGCACATATTCAGGCTATCATGCCGGATCACGACGTACTGTTGGCCGGTTTTCCATGCCAGCCCTTTTCCCTGGCAGGCGTGTCGAAGAAAAATGCTTTAGGCCGTGCTCATGGCTTTGCCTGTGAAACTCAGGGCACACTGTTTTTCGATGTCGCACGCATTATTGACGCGAAACGCCCAGCTATCTTTGTGCTGGAAAACGTGAAAAATCTAAAAAGCCACGATAAAGGCAACACCTTCCGCGTCATTATGGAAACACTGGATAGCCTGGGTTATGAAGTCTCTGATGCCGCAATCATGGGGGCGGGCGACCCTAAAATTATCGATGGTAAAAACTTTCTTCCTCAACATCGCGAACGTATTGTGCTGGTCGGTTTCCGTCGTGATCTCAATGTGCATAAAGATTTTACACTGCGCAAACTCAGCGAATGTTATCCGCAACGCCGCCCGACGTTTGGTGAATTGTTGGAACCCACTGTGGATGCGAAATATATTCTCACGCCAACACTCTGGAAGTACCTCTATAATTACGCGAAAAAACACCAGGCGAAGGGTAATGGTTTTGGCTACGGTCTGGTTGACCCTAATAACCCAGTGAGCGTGGCACGTACGTTATCCGCGCGTTATTACAAAGACGGGGCAGAAATCCTCGTGGATCGTGGTTGGGATAAATCGCTGGGAGAGGCAGATTTTGATAATGCGGAAAATCAGCAATGTCGCCCACGCCGTTTAACACCGCGTGAATGCGCGCGCTTAATGGGTTTTGAGGCAGTGCAGGGGAGTAAGTTCCGTATTCCAGTATCTGATACTCAGGCCTATCGGCAGTTTGGTAATTCTGTGGTGGTGCCTGCGTTTGCGGCGGTCGCTAAACTGCTTGAGCCAGTCATAAAGCTTGTCGTTACTGGTCAGGATAAATAATCAGCCGTTGTCGGGTGGATTAGCGTCAGCGATACCCACATCTATGTTGAGAAATCTATAAACCCGTATTCTGTTGGTGCGCCAGTACTAAGGCGCACCAACAACTTGAATCAGGAGATATTAATCAATGACATTAATTATTTGTCATGAATGAATGCTGGCTTAATAAATAGTTAAGCTGTTTTTAATTTCTGTTCAAGGATTGCCTGCTTAGTAAATATAAGTGCAGGAGTGTTGATGGTAAGGGGGCATTTGGTGATGTATGAAATGAAGTTGATTTTTATAAACAGTTAATAACTCATTAAGTAGATGTGTTGTGTTTATCTCGCTTAGTATGTGGATTACTAGTTGCTGCACTAATATCAAACGGTAAATTAACCACATGAGTAACACTCAACATAAATTAAGTAAGTCTCGCCCCCCACGCGTGCAAATAACCTATGATGTGGAAGTAGGTGGTGCACAAATCCAAAAAGAATTGCCTTTAGTCATCGGTGTTGTCGGTAGTTTTGCCAGTGACGAAGCACCGTTACGTGAACGCCGCTTCACTCATATCGATAAAGATAATTTTAATGATGTTATGGAAGGGATGAACCCCTCCGTTGACATGTTAATTGAAAGTGCTTTACCTCAAAAAGAAGGTCAACTGGCGGTTTCGCTTAAATTTAATTCTATTGATGATTTTTCTCCTGAAAATATCGCAATGCAGGTAGAGCCGTTACGTAAGCTTTTGGAAATGCGTGAGCAATTAAGTGACTTGCGCAACCGTACTGCCAGTAATGATCGCCTGAAAGAGCAATTGCTTGAATTAATACAGCAGCAAAATACGGCTTCTGGTGCAGTAACTTCTGACGAAGGAGAGGTAGAATGAGTGATATTCAAGTCATCAATGCCGCAGAAGTTGCACAAACAAGCGATTTCCTCGATCAAATTATTGATAATACTCAGGCGATTCGCCGTGAGTCAGATCGTAATAAAGTTAAGGTTCAGATGGACAACTTATTGTCTGAAGTTGCCTCTGGTGCTGTTGTTATTTCCAGCGATTTAGTCGGCAGCATTGAAATGCGTATTGCCGCTATAGATGCACTGCTTTCCGCGCAGGTCAGTAATATTATTCAGGCTCCAGAATTCCAGAAAATGGAGTCTTCCTGGCGTGGTCTACACAAACTGGTACAAAGTAGCGTGACTGAAAACACCAAAGTGCGTGTTTTCAACTGTACTAAAAAAGAGCTGTTACGTGATTTCAAATCAGCTTCAGATTTTGATCAGTCGTCATTATTTAAAAGTATCTACGAAAGCGAATATGGCACCTTCGGTGGTGAACCGTATTCTGCATTTGTCGGTGATTTTGAATTTGAGGCAATGCCAGAAGATATTCTGTTACTGGAGCAGATTTCTCATGTCGCAGCCGCTGCACATGCACCTTTCCTGACGGCCGCTAATCCGGGAATGTTCTCAATGGGCAGTTTCTCCGAGATGCCTCGTCCACGCGATCTCGGCAAATTGTTTGATACCTCAGATTATGCTCGCTGGAAGTCTTTCCGCCAGAGCGATGATTCCCGCTATGTTGGATTGACACTTCCGCGTGTTATCGGTCGTTTGCCTTATGGGGCGAAAACAGTTCCGGTAGAGATGTTTAATTTCGAAGAAAAAGTTATCGAAAATAATGATGGCTCCAGCTATTTGTGGATCAATGCCGCTTATGAGTTAGCCGGTCGTATGGTGGAAGCCTTTGAAGAACATGGCTGGTGCGCAGCAATTCGTGGTGTAGAAGGCGGTGGGCTGGTGAAATCCCTGGCAACACATAGCTTTGTTTCACAAACCGGTGAAAAAGTGATGCAGTGCCCAACAGAAGTGGCTATTTCCGATCGCCGTGAGAAAGAACTCGCCGATCTTGGCTTTATTCCATTAGTTCATTGTAAGGGTACCGATTACGCCGCATTCTTTGCGGTGCAATCAGTCAATAAACCCCGTAAATATGATTCTGAATTGGCTAATGCCAATGCCAAACTTTCAAGTCAGCTGCAATATATTATGACGACATCGCGTTTTGCACATTATATGAAATCTATTGTGCGCGATAAAGTGGGTAGCTTTATGTCCAAATCCGAATGCCAGGATTTCCTGCAAACATGGATTAACCAATATGTTGTCGGTTCCGATAATGTTGGTGCTCATATTAAAGCTAGCCATCCATTGCGTGAGGCAACAGTAGAAGTCGTTGATGTTCCTGGTAGCCCAGGAAGTTACCGCGCGGTGGTTTATCTCAAACCCCATTTTCAGCTGGAAGGACTCAGTATGTCACTGCGTCTGGTAGCAGAACTCCCTGCATCTACAGGTGCATAATCATTAGTTAAAAGGAAATATATCAATGGCAAGTGCTGATAATCTATTCATGCAAATTGACGGTGTTAAAGGTTGTGTGAGTGATAAAAAATATGACGGTTGGATTTCAATCGGTCATGTTAATAATGGTGTTTATAGTACAGCTAAAATTAGCAATGGTTCAGGTCAGTTGAATAGCGATGGTGTTAATTTTGATTCTGTTTCTTTCTCTAAAGAGCTAGATGCAACTTCAACTGATTTGGTTAATATGGTTGCCCAGGGCACCAATATTAAAAAAATCATTGTTGCGATGAACGTTAAAACTGACGACAAAGATAATGAAATGGTTCGCTGGACCTATGAAAACTGCATTCTGACCAGTCATAGTATCGGTGCGCAGAGTGCAGGGGATATTCCACAAGAAACTCTGAGCTTCGTATTTAGCAGCTTTAAATTTGAAACTCAGATGGTCGATCCTGGTGGTAAAACCAAGAAATATGGTCCAGTGGGTTGGAATATCACTGAAAATACCAAGCTGTAATAAATTAAACAGTGTGCAAAGCACACTGTTTTACTGAGATGAAAATATGAACTCTTTACTACAGCGCCTGGCGGATGATAATCCGAATGATCAATATGACGATGCGGAGGGTGAAGACAAAAGCGATGTATTAGTTTCTGAAATACTGCTTCTTTTGTCTTCACGCCCTCTGAATTACCATGTTGAGAATATTCGATTAATTAATGAGTCAATCATTAATTATGGGGTCAGTGATGTGTTCACCAGCGATACCTCACGCCTTGAGAAAATATCTATTATGCAGGCGCGAATTAAACTCGCATTACAACGATTCGAACCAAGGCTTAAAAGTATTAATGTTTATCCAGGTGAAACGCAGAAACATATCAACTCCTTTGTTATTGAAGCAGAAGGTTTTTTAGGTAATGTCCGTTATCACCTCATGTGGGACGACGTGTTGAATCAGTTTTTCCTTCGGGATTAAAGAGCATTAATCATGTTAGCTAATAAACTCATTTCATATTATCAAAAAGAACTTGGCTACCTTAAAATCCAGGGAAAAGCTTTTGCTCGTCATTTCCCTAAAGTTGCTCGCCGTTTAGGTATTTCTGAAGGAATGTCGGAAGATCCGCACATCGAAAGATTAATCGAATCTTTCGCGCTGGTGACTGCGCAAATCCAGCAGCGTCTTGATGAAGATATGCCTGAAGTGACCCACGCTTTGCTTAATGTGTTGGCTCCGCAATTGCTGAGGCCGTTTCCATCAGTGTGTATCGTACAAATGTCTCCTGACGTCAAAGTCAGTGCGCTGACTTCTGGCAACTTAATCGAGGCCAAAACGTATTTATTCTCTCGTCATGGTGAGAATCAAAGTTGTCGTTTTCGCACCGTTTATCCAGTGATGATTCAACCGGTTAGTTTGACAAAAGCTCATCTGAATCTCGATGAGGTAACGCTATGCTGGAACCTCAATATAAAACTGACAACCTGGCCAGGTGCGACATTAAGCGCGAATTCTCTGCGTGTCCATCTGAGTGGCGCTAACAATATCGTTAACATTCTCTACACGCTGTTATGCAGTGAAGTGCTGTCGATTCATTTGCAGCAGGATGAACAGCGATATGAGCTTTCTGCCCAGCATATTTGTGGTATCGGTTTTGGTGAGAATCAAAATCTGCTCGCGGGTGACTCGAGAATTTCACCGACACATAGCTTGTTGCAGGATTATTTCTTCTTTCCTCAGAAATTTCATTTTATTGATATTCCGTTACCTGACGGTTTTGTCGCGGGCAGCAAAAGTGAATTTACCCTGAAAATAGCCTTCAACCGCTGCACGATTGCCAATCAGCTGGAAAAAATGGCGGCCATGGTCAACGAGAATTTATTTTTGTTGAACTGTACGCCAGCGATTAATTTGTTTGAGCATCGCGCTGAACCCATCACGCCAGACCATGAAATCGCGGAGTATCTGGTGATCCCTGATATTCGCTATCAGAACGCCATGGAAATCTGGTCAGTGGATAGCGTTTCGGCGATGCGTAAACAAGGTAATGAAACGCTTTCCCGCCCCATTTATCCATTATTTGGTTTAGACCATTCGGCACAAGATGGTGAACCCGGACTTTTTTGGCAATGCATGCACCGCGAAACTGACAGCAGCGAGGGAAGTGTCCCGGCGTTGTTTATCGCATTTTCCGACCGCAGTGAGCAGCCTTTGACGCCAGGAAGTGACGTCGTCAGCCTGAATCTCACCTGCACGAATCGTGAACTTCCTTCGACGATGCGTAACGGCGATCCAGACGGCGATTTTGAGTCGGAATTGCCGATTGCCGGGATGAAAATCACCGCATTAACGCGCCCGACTATTCCGGTCAGGCCGCCGTTAAAACAGGCTGCACGCTGGCGTTTAATCTCGCAACTTTCGCTCAATCATATGCTGATCGGCGGGCCGGAAGGGGTACGCGTGCTCAAAGAGACGCTGGCGTTATATAACTTTGTTGATAATCCAGGGATCGCCCGTCTGATCAATCTGCTGTTGCGCGTTGAGTCTGCCCCTGTCGTCGCAAGGTTAGTCCCGCAGGATCCGCAATCCCTTTCACGCGGTATTGAGATACGCATTACGTTTGCCAGCGAAGCCAGCACCGAAGCGGAATACTTCCTGTTTTGCCGCTTTATCGATTGTTTTTTGGCGTTGTATGCACCGGTTAACAGCTTTACGCGTGTGGTCACGGCCATTGAATCCAAAGAGGAATCTCAGCGTGTCTGGCCGATTCGTGCGGGTCGCTTGTCATGGCTCTGAATATCTGTTTTAGCCCGCATAATTTTTTCCAGCAGGTGCGCATCATGCTGCGCCATCTGACGAAAAAACAGGCGCTTGAAAGCAAGCAAGCACTGGAAAATAACCTGCGTTTTATTTCCCCACTTTCGCTTGATACACCGTCAGGCGAAATCGGCGAGATTGAACAATTAGCTGAAAATCAGTGGCAGGTGGAGGTCGCGGCTTTTGGGTTAACCGGGGCGCTCGGCGCATTGCCGACGGTTTACACCGAATGGTTGATTGAACGCCATTACCGCTATGGCGATAAAACCGCTAAAGCGTTTCTCGATATTTTTAACCACCGCCTGCACACCCTGCGTTACCTCGCCTGGCAAAAGTACCACTACTACGCGATGGCCGAATTCTCGGCGACGCTGCCTTTAAGCGACGCGGTTCAGGCGCTGGCGGGAGTGATGCAAAGCCCATCTTCTTTTCAGCAACTGCGGTATGCCGATTTGTTCGCCCATTCGGTTCGCTCGATGCTCAATTTAGAAACGTGGCTAAAACATAGCTTCTCCGTGCCAGCAAAAATCACCCCGTTTACCGGGGAATGGCGATCGATGGAACCGGCGTTGTGCTGCTGCCTTGGGCAACCGTCGCAAACGTTGGGTTCAGCACCGATGCTGGGGCGTGTCTACTGGGATCGGCAATCGCATTTTACCGTCTCTCTGGGGCCTGTGCCGTTGCGGGATGTCGGTCTGTTCCTGTCAAAAGGCAGACATTACAAAAATCTGTGGACTCATATTCGCGACTATGTAGGCGCAGGGCTGGATTTTGATATCGACATCCTCATCCAAAATACCTCAAACGGCATGACTGAACTGGGGACGGGGCAAATTGGCCTGGATATTTGTCTTGGGCGCGCCTCTGAAGCGGGCCAGCACACCATTCGATTACCCGTCTATCGGGAAGGAAAATAAGACATGCCAAATGTATTAGGGCAGAACAATAGATTCATCCGCTTTGTTGGGGATGCGGCTAATTCACTGACATTAATGAGCATTGAAGGTGAGGAACAACTCTCATCCACTTTCCGCTACCAAATCCAGTTTCGTACGGAATTAAGCAGTGCGCAGATGGGGCGTTTCCTCGGTAAAGAAGTCGCCTGTGAGATTGGGCGCAATAGCCGCAAGCGTTATGTGCATGGCGTCATCACCCATATTGTGGAAATGAATAATACCGATGGTATCAGCACGTTTGTTGGCCGCCTCGAGCCACGTATGGCTTTCTTGCGTCTGGGTCGTAATCTGGCAGTGTTCCAGAATATTACGGTGCCTGATTTAGTGTGCCAGCTGTTGCGCCAGCAGAATATCAACCAGATCGAGTTACGCCTGCGTGCAACCTATAAACCTCGTGAATATTGCATTCAATACCGCGAGTCAGATTTTGACTTCATCAGCCGCTTGCTGGAACAAGAGGGGATTTACTACTTCTTCAGCCATACCGCGGGGCAGCACCAACTTGTGCTGGCTGACCATCCATCCTGCCACCACTCCACGGCACCGGCGCAACTGCCTTTTATGCCGCAGACGGATTTGGGGGAGGGGAACGGTATTTTAAGCTGGTCGGCGCACTCATCACTCGCTGCTTCTTCCGTGCTGTTAAAAGGCTTCAACATGGAGCAGGCAGCCAGTATTGAAGGGGAGTCGAAGGTGGCCGACCAGGATTACGCGGTTCAGGGGGTCAGTTACGTTGATGCCAACGGTCACGACAACCGCTCTCTGCTTGAGGCGCAGGCCAGGCTTAAGATGGAGCAACTGGAAGCCGACAGTCAGCAATATCTGGCAGAGACTTCAGCTTTCTGGGTGCACTGTGGTGAAAAATTCACTCTGACTGACCATCCGTCATGCCACGGCGACTACCGCATTAAATCGGTTCATCTGCGGGTAAGCAGCAGTATTGATGACAGCATCCCGGATTTCCATTGTCAGATTCATTTGCTGAAAGACAGCGTGTCATGGCGGCCTGAGCACACCACGCCTCAACCTTATATTCCCGGTATTTTGACCGCCACGGTGGTTGGCCCTAAATCGGAAGAAATTCATACCGATGAATACGGGCGTATCAAAATCCAGTTCCCCTGGGATAACGAAAACAAAAAAGACGACGGCAGTTCATGCTGGGTTCGCGTGTCGCAACCCTGGGCGGGTGGCCGTTTTGGCGCGATGTTCCTGCCGCGGGTTAACAGCGAGGTGATCGTTAGTTTTGTTCATGGCAACCCGGATTATCCGCTGGTTACCGGCACGGTATTTAACGGGCAAAACAAACCGCCACTGACGCTGCCTGATGAAAAAAATCACAGCGGATTCGTTTCCCGTAGTTCGCTTGATGGCAGCGTTGAAGAGAGCCATCAACTGCGATTCGACGATAAAAAAGGCGAAGAACGCCTGGTGATTACCTCACAAAAAGATCTGCTGTTGACGGTGAAAAATAACGTCATCACTGAAATCACCAAACAAGTCACCGAAACCATCGGCGAAGACCGTGCAACTGAAATTACCAAAGGCAATGAAACGTTAACCCTGAAACAGGGCGATCGTGCGCTGACGCTGGAAAAAGGCAACCACAATACCACGCTGAAAAGTGGCGATTACGCGCTTGATATCAAAGGTAATTTAAAAGCCAGCCTCAGTGGTGGCGAACATCAAATGGATATCAGCGGCGGTGGCAGCAAGGTGAAAGCCGATAAAGCCTGTGTGATTGAATCGACGCAAATCATCGAACTTAAAGTGGGCAGCAGCAAGATATCTATCACCCCTTCTGGCATCACATTGAGCGCGACCACTATCAAGGTTGAAGGCAGCGGAACCGCAGAGCTGAAAGGCGCGATGGTGACAGTTAAAGGCAGCGGTATGACGCAAATTAAGGGTGGCGTGACCATGATTGGTTAAGGCGATGATGATGAAAGAAAAATTAATGACTCCAGAAGCTTTTGCCGGTTATCGCAGTGCTGACAGTGGCTATGAAAATGCACTCAATCTGATGGTTTCCGGCCAATGGGAAGATGCGCTTGCCAGCCTGGTACTTGATAAAACTCCAGAAAAAGTGCTCGGCTGGGTGGTGCAACAAGTCACACAGTTGCCATTAAATCCACCGGCTCTCCAGTGTGTGGCCGACATCAATCAGTGGCTGAAAACCCACGATGAAGGGCTGCGTCGGGATATTTTCCTGCAGGCGGAAAACCTCGGTTTTGATACCCCAGTCGGTGCGGCAGGGCTGGCGCTGTTCTGGATGCAGGGCAGCATGACACCCGACGAATTTGAGGCTGTTTATCCCGAAGCACATTTAGCCCCGTTGATGCTGCACTGCGCGCTGAAACAGTTGAGTGTCCTGCTGGCGGCGGATAACGCTCCGTTTATCGGTGCACAAAACCTGCTTGCCCAATGGCACACCGTGCAAGGGGGTCATTAATGGGCCAGCCCGCTGCACGAGTCGGTGACATGCACGTTTGCCCGATGGTCACCCCCGGTTTGCCGCCCATCCCCCACGTCGGTGGGCCAATCACCACTCCGGGCTCTCCGACGGTGCTGATTGGCGGGGTTCCTGCCGCAACAGTCGGTTCAATGGCGGTGTGCGTCGGGCCTCCTGATTCAGTGGTTAAAGGCAGCACCAAAGTGCTGATTGGTGGCAAGCCAGCCGCACGGATGGGAGACAGCACGGCTCACGGCGGCACTATTGTTGTTGGCTGCCCAACAGTTTTGATTTCTTAGAGTGTGATGCAATGAAAACAAATTTTGATGAACTGTTGGTGCCGATCGGTGAAGAGCAACCCGCTGGTCGCAACGTTGAATATCAACAAATTTATGACGATATTCGCCAGGCGCGCGAAAGCGATCCTGATTATTTACCACAGGGTGAATGGGCAACTGAATTACGCAAGGCCGACTGGCTCAAAGTCATCCGTCTGAGCCGCGAAGTCTTGAAAAAGGAGAGTAAAGATCTCCAGGTCGCCTGCTGGTTTGTTGAGGGTTTAACTCAGCAAAACGGCCTGGCGGGTTTACTGGAGGGAACGCAGTTTCTGGCAGCGTTTCTCGAACGCTATTGGCAAACCGCCTGGCCTGAGTTGGATGAAGACGGTGCGGTTATTCGCCACAGCATTCTGAATCGTCTGGATCGCCAACTGGCGCTGATGTTGAACAGTTATCCGTTACTCGGGCAGCCAGAAAGCTCGCTGGACCACTGGCAAAAAGTGCTCCTTCAGGAACATCAATCCACCATGGCCCGCAGCCGTACTGATTCAGACAGTGACTTCTCGATGGAGACATTTAATCGTTGGGCACTCTCGCTTGTACCACAAAAAATTGTAACGCAGAGCGAAACACTTGAGCAGCTCATCGAAATGCTCAATCACCTGGAAGCGACCTACGACGAGGTCAACCCGCAGGCAGATTCATCTGCGCTGGGGCAAACGCGTAGCGTCATTGCCGAGATGCAGGACTTTATGAAACGGCTGTTTGACCGTGCGGCACCTGCTTATGACGACATCATGTCGCTCAATGTATTAGCGCCACAAGAAGCCGATTTATCTGCTGAATCCGCCATGTTTGCTGGCAGGACGCAAAAGCAGGAGATGTCGCGAGATTTAGCCATCAGCCAAATGCTGACAATTGCGCATTTTTTCCGTCAGACAGAACCCTCCAGCCCGGTCCCTTTTTTGATGGAGCGTGCGGCGCGTTGGGCGGGAATGACACTCACCGAATGGCTTGATGAAATGCTGGAAGACAAGAGCTGTATGCGCGACATCAACAAAGTACTAAAAGGGCAAGAAACAGAATGAAAGGTCAAATCAGCTTCGTGGGTCTGTTACTCAGCATGCTTATGCTTGCGGGGTGTAGCACGGGCGACCAGGAAGCGCGTCAGCAGTCTATTGACAAGGTATCCGCTCCGTTTGCCAGCGGTGCCATTACCCTGAACCTGCGTGCAGAGCCGGGGCTAAACAGCGTCAATGAGCTGCCGAACAGTTGTACGGTTTTGCTGTTACAGACCAAAGATAAACCGGCGCTGGATAAGCTATTGAATAATCCAACGCTGCTTAAAAGCCTGTTTGCCGGAGCGGGCAACGAAGGGGATGTATTACAGCTTGATCGCTATGTCGTGATGCCTGGACAAAGCAATATTCTGCATATTGATCGTGCACAGAATACGCGCAACCTGGCGCTGATTGCCGGGTATTACCCGTTCCCGACTAAACAACACATGTTTACGGCAGAAATCCCGGTCAGCACGCACAGCACCGGCTGGTGGTCGCCCGTGTGGCAATCGGCACTTTCACCCGTCACATTTTCCGTCACGCTGGGCAGTGAAAGTATTGTCAGTGCCGGCGAACCCAATGCGACGGAAAACATCGCCCAGAACACCGCGCCCGTTGCCGTCGAGGAAAAAGGGTAATGTACAGCGAACAACAACAAATTTACTGGCACTCCGGGTTATATCTTCAACCGCAGCATTTTCAATCGCTTGATTTGCACCATGAGTGGCAGCTTGCCCAGCGCTTACAGCTCGCGCAACCTTATAACCATGGGTTGATTGAAGTCGAAATCAATAAAGCGGCGCTGGACGATTATGTGGTCAGTGTCGATCACATCCGCTTTATCATGCCTGGCGGGACATTCTTATCGATGCCAGGAAACTGCCAAATTGAAAAACGAAACTTCCGCGATATCTGGAAGCAACGCGACCAGACGCTGCCCATATGGCTGGCATTGCGTCGTTTTGATCCGCAGCACAGCAACGTCACAACGCTGGGAAAAGAGCACGATCGTGCGGTCACCCGTTGGGTGAATACCGGGGAAGATCGGGTGATGAAAGATGTCTACGATCATGCGCCAGACGCCACAGTCGCGCGCTTGTGTTACAACGTGCGCCTGCTATCCGATGCTGAAAAAGCCGATGCCGTAGATTGCGAATGCATTCCATTAACTCGCTTACGTTATCTCAATGACCGGGTCACGTTAGATGAGGCGTTTTCCCCGCCATCGGTGACGCTCTTTGGCTCCCAAAGCCTAGAGAAACTTATCGAAGCTGTCTATTTTGAGCTGAGCGCCAGAGCCAGAAAACTGGAGGAATATAAACGTTCCGAACGTCTGGTGAACGATGCTGAACGTGGCGACCAGGTGACGCAGCTGCTGGCGATGCGCTCTCTTAATCGTGTCTTGCCGATGCTGAAAAACTATTGCCAGGCACGGCAGGTTCACCCCTGGACGGTTTACAACCTGCTCTGCCTGCTGATTGGCGAGCTTTCGTCCTTTAGCGACAGTTGTTCTTTTGACGGGCAGTGGCGAGACAGCGAAAGCAAACTGCTGGATTATAACCATAATAGGTTGCTGGATTGCTTTGAAAGCGCACGCAGGACATTGATTTCCCTGCTGAACAGCCTGATTCTTGAGGACAATACGTATGTCACGCTTGAGAAAGATTCTCAGGGCGTTTTCAGCGGTGAGTTCAAAAGCCTCGAGTTTAAACAAAGCGAAACGGCGCTGTTATTGCTGCGTTCTGCCAGCATCCCGATGGAAAACCGCCAGATAAAAAACCAGGGCGGTATCAAGCTGGCACCGCCGCAAATGATCGAAATGTTAATCCAGCATGCTTTGCCGGGGATTCCGGTGAGTGCCTGCCGCCAACCTCCGCGAGGCGTGCCGAACCGTAGTGACTCTCACTATTTTGTTATCGAACAGGATAGCGACCTGTGGAGCAAGGTTATCAAAGGAAAAGGTATTTCCTGTTACTGGCCTGATATGCCGGACGATTTGCAGGTTCAAATTATTTTTGTGGTGCCATCATGATGAGTTTATTGAATTGTTATTTACCTTTATTCCGTCTGGTGACCACGTTATTGACTCAACCTCAATTACATGAGGATTACGCGGTTTTTCGCAGTCAGTGCATAGAGTTATTAGAGCAAGCATTATGTGAATCTGAATTGCACCATGAACAACAAGAATGTGAAGATGCTTATTTTGCGGTGGTGCTTTATTTAGATGAACGGGTGTTATGTTCGACCATTCCCTGGGTTAAGGAGTGGCGCGCAGCATTACTGCAAAAGCACTACTTCAATATTTCTGTTGGTGGCGAAGAGTTTTTCACCCGCCTTGATACCCTCGATAAAACCAATACGCCATTAAGAATGGTGTTTCTGTTTTGTTTATTGATGGGCTTTCACGGGAAATATACCCAACACGATGCCCAGTTATTACAACAACGTATTGATAGTGAAAGAGAGTGCTTACCCGAAGCCTGGCGACAGTGGCCAAACGAGGCAAACCTGGTTGAACCTGGCTCAGGAACCCTTAGCGGAAACCAACAAACGCGTAAAAAATTGCGGCAACGTAAAGGGTTGCTGTTGTCATTACCGTTATTTATCTATGCCCTTATGTTAGCTATTGGTTCAGGTTTTTTTACCGGGTAATAAAATGTTTAAAAAACTGATTGAATTTTTTGCATGGGCAATATTGCTGTGCTTGCTATTTGTTTTTTGTTTGTGCATTGCGGTGATTAGTGAACGCTCTTTTACCGCGGCGGTTATTCTGTGGTTTGCATTAATTATTGCTGTTTTAGTGGTTCGTTTAATCTGGTTTTCGCTGCGCGGGATCTCTCAGAGCAAATATGTTCTTTATTTGAAACAGCGCTTAACGCTGACCCGAATGGAACATGTTCTGTTTGAACACTGGAAAGCGGGTGAGTCGGTGATTAAACGCATCAAAAGGCGTAAACAGCACCTACCCTGGTTTATCTTAACGGGTAAACGCAGCGGTAAAACCACGCTGATGGCGAGTGCTGGTCTGCCCCTTTTTTCAAACGAGCCTGAAAGTGCACTGGTGGTGCCGACGCGCACCCTGCGCTGGTGGTTTTTCCACTCCTCCGGTTTCCTTGACCTTTCGAGCCATTTCCTCAGTAAAACGCCTGCTTTTGAACGCGGCTGGCTCAATCTGGTTAACTGGTGCCAACGCGTACCTTCTCCGGCGGGCATTGTGGTGTGCGTTTCCATCGCGGATTTACGGGGAAAAGAGGCGGCAGATTTACATCTCAATGCCCGTCTTGTTCGAACGCAAATCGAGCCATTGATTAAAAAACTCAAGCGCCGTTTGCCGGTCTACCTTTTTGTCACCTGTTGCGATCAAATCGCTGGTTTTAGCCAGTGGGCAAGCAAACTTTCACCTGCTCAGCGTCAGCAGGCGTTGGGCTATTACTGGCTGACTTCGCCGGTTGTTGATGGTAAAGACCCCGCTTTGCTTGACCCGCTCTTTACCTGCGTGAAAGACGGGCTGGATAAAGTCCGGGTCAGCATGTTGTCTGGCGGTGATCCCGATAATGACACTCTCGCATTGCTGGATTTCCCGGAACAACTGATGCAGTTGCAGCCTGCTTTGCAGCGTTATCTGGCGGCATTATGTGAACCCGACGCTTACTTCGAACCTGCACAATTAGGTGGGATTTGGTTCAGCGCCACCGAACAGGTAAGTAAAAATAGCGCCGCACGCAAAGCGCTATTTACCCATAATCTGATCAGCCACTTGCTGCCAACGCTTAGCCGCCAGCGGGAAATCGCGCCGATCGGGTTTAGCCGCCGTTATTTTCAACGCTGGGGAGTCACGACCTTTAGTGTGCTGGCGTCGCTCTACCTGGCCTGGAGTGGAGCGAGCAGCTACGGCCTGGGGGCCGGGAACCTTCAGGATATGACGCCTGAGCAGCAGGTTCAGCAACTTAAAGGTATTGAGAGCTGGAACGAATCACCGTTGCAGCATCTGCTATTCGTGCCGTTGCTTAATCAGCGGCACCACCAGCTGGAAGAAACGATTCTGGCGGCCACTCCGCGCAGCACGGTCAACATGCAGGCGGCTGAACAACGCTATCAGCAATTGTTTGCTGAAGCACTGCCGCAGGGGAAACGCGAGTTAGTCCTGAACCTGGCCAGCGCCATTATGACCAAACAGGCAATGCTCGATGGGCAGTCACTTGCCGAACTGGAAAAACACCCTCCCGTGTCTCCGTTGTTGAGCCTGACCGGTGCGGACTCTTCGTTACCTCTGGCCTATGACATCGCGCTACAGCGTGAGTTATTACAGCAACCCGCCGGCGCGGAACAACTGAATTCATTACGCAAACTGTTGGGGCAACTGGTCAACAGTGATACTTCCTGGAGATGGCTGATAGCCCCTTCCCAGGCACTGACGCCGGTTAACCTGGTAGATTTCCTGCCCTGGGCACAAAACAATGTGCAGCTCGATGGTCTGTGGACGGTACAAGGATCGGTGCAAATCCAGCACTGGCTGGATACAGTCCGGCAAGCGGCGGGTAAAAGTGTCAGCATGCCGGTACTGGTAGCCTTTGAACAAAACTGGAACACACTGCGCCAGAACCAATGGATGACCCTGATACTGGCGATGAGCAACCAGCCCGCACCGGTGCTAAATGGGGCTCAGTGGCAATCTACCCTGGTGTCAATCGACCAGGGCAATAGCCCGTCAATGGCATTTGCCCACTATGCCACGGAACAACTTGCCGATATTCCCGGCCAG
>Ga0105250_10000877_pt1 | contig 17787 bp, 6 predicted proteins | sample KBSS54metaG_FD_80425 | JGI IMG/M metagenome (GOLD analysis project Ga0105250, IMG submission 80425) | Switchgrass rhizosphere microbial communities from Kellogg Biological Station, Michigan, USA - KBS S5-4 metaG | ecosystem: Host-associated > Plants > Roots > Rhizosphere > Soil | place...
GAAAAAATATCTTTGCTTCACACTGACGAAAGACCTTTATTAACGTTAAGTGATGGGTCAATCATAAGGTGTGAAATATGTCTGAGAATAACGCCATATCACAATTATCCGGAATATTGGATATGAATAACCAACTTGAAGAAAATGGCTATCATTCCGTATTTGATATTATACGTGTGCCACGTAATGTTTTTATTACCCGTCATCAATTGGATTTTGGCCAGAATACGGAAAAAGTCTATGATCTGGCTGTTGGTTATGCGACGCAACTCAGCCGTCTGTTTAAAAAAAATAGTTTCGCAAACACCACAGAAGCCGCTGCTTCACCCGCTCTGTTAAGAGGCACGCAAAATACACAGGGTTTACAGACAACACAGCTGGGTGCCCTGGAGCAAAATATTCCTACTTATGCTGCGCTATTTAACGAGACCTGGACGCAATACTGCCTGACTAACGCCCCCGAAGCGCTGGATTCACCGGTATCCTACCTCAACTTCCTTTATCAGCAGGCGATGGACTGGGAAAGCGCTGCTGGCTCAGCCGTTAACAACATCTTTCATTTAAGCCAGAGACGTCCTGATTTACCGGATCTTTTACTGGATGAGGACGCGATTAATCAGGTCATACCGACACTGGATATTGTCAATGATGTGCTGGAAGCCGCCATCGCGCCGTCCGTTCCGCAGACGACAACGGTTGATAAAACATTATCCACCACCCGCTACCCCAATACATTGCCCTACCATTATCCGCATCAACAGGTTCTGACCGCGTTAGAAGATAAGCCGCTCTCTTTGCAGGATATCCTTCAGCAGGCAGATCAATCATGGCCGCTTTTCACCAACGACACTTTTAGCAGTGCTGCCGCCGATACCGCAAAATCACTGGGCAGTAACCTGGCACCTGAACAGCAACAAATAGTTTCTGAAGCCGTTAATGCCAGCAGTGATGCCTGGTATCAGGCGAATTACGGCATTGCCAGTGCTGCCAATGCTGTGAAGGATATGAGTGTTATAGACACCTTTTTGCACAAGACCTCGCTGGATGAGACGCATCTGGAGTCGCTGATTGCCGGGAATGCAGGGGGAACGACGGTGGTCGCTTCTGCTAATGTGCCAGGTCTTTCTGCCAGTCCGATACACTATGGCGCGAAGTTTATTAATGGCGGACAGGGTGAACCTATAGTAATTGATCTGGTGAGTAAAGGGACAATCCTTGACCCCTCGGAAGATCAATCCGGAACCGCAAATTTAGTTTTCAATGGATCACCGGAATACACGAGTGATGCCCCTTTTGACGGTGGTGTCATTATTAATGCAGTTGCGAATGAATATTTTTATGCACCTGTTGAAATCGGCAGTCCGGGAGGAGTACCTACTGATTTCACGCTTAGTTTTTGGTGTAAAATTCATCTTGATGCGCATGATGATGCTTTGATTTTTACCAATAAAACATCGAATTATGCAGGTTCCGCAGCGGGTATTACTTTATTTTTGCGGATTACCAATGGCGCTTATGCGCTGGAGTTGGGTATATCTGATGGTTTCAATACTCCTGTGCTTTTAACGGCTCCTTTTACGGAAATGGGTAACTGGACTAATATTGTCGTCAGATATCAACCAGAAAGTAAGAAACTATTATTGCGTTTTAGCACCGGTAATGTGTGTGTATATTCAAATGAGGTGCTTTATAATAGTCTGAACGACACAATACGGGGGACGGGTTATTTAGGCTTTAATGGTAACAAAGATGAACGTTATTATAACTCTTATTCAGCCAGACGGTCGGTCATTGAATATGATGATATTGCTCTTTGGAATAAATTTATTGGATGGAGCGATCTTGATCATATGCTTGCTACGGGTTTACCCGCGGGTGGCAGAACGGATATGGCGCATTATTATCCTTTAGATCAGCTTATTTTAACTGATATTTTTAATATCAACCATGATCGTCTGGAGCGAATCAATCGCCAAATCCGTCTGCAACGCTGGCTGTCATTGCCTTACGACCGTGTGGATTTATTGGTAAGTGCCACCATGCATGCCGAAAACAACACTGCGCTTACCATGAATAACAATACGCTGCGTATGCTGGGCGTATTCCGCCACTATCAGCAATATTATGCTGTCAATGCCTGGCAATTTTCTGCGCTGATCGACGAAATAACCCCTTATGCGATTTCCCCTGAAGTGCCATTTTTTGACCAAATATTTAATTCCCCTTCACTGTTTGAAACACCGTTCACACTGACAAATGCCAATTTTTCCTATGGCTATTTTAGTGAACAAAGTGGCCGTATTATTAAGCAGCTTTGTGCCGGGTTAGGCATCAGCGAAGTACAGTATTCGGTTCTGGCTGAGCTTGTCGCGGCGCAGCAGGGAAGTCTGGTAAATCGTACATTACCGTGTTCACTCCCGGTGGTCTCTGCCTTGTACCGGCTGGTGACCCTGCCGAAGATCTTTGGCCTGAGCCTGCCCGAAGGGCTGTCGCTGATGCAGTTAATGGGCGGTCAACGGGTGGTTGAAAAACTGGCGGGTGTTCCTGCGATTAAAGCAGTCAATACCAGCAGTGAAGATATTCTGGATGTGCTGATGGCGCTCTCTTCTGCGGTTCAGTGGCTGAAAACATCGGGTCTCTCTGCTGCCACCTCACTGGTTTTACTGGATATTGAAGGCGCTGCACAACCTCAGGAGAGTGCGACCACCGGGCAGATGAACTTAATCAGTGATACTAATCAGCATTTAAGCACCGCATTGCTGACGGATGCCGTAATACAAATGAGTGGCGTGCCAGAGTCTGAATTTTTATTGCCCGCAACTATAGGGAAAGGTTCAGTATTCACCTATATGAGCCAGGATGACAGTAAGTTCGAGCCCAGTTATTTAATAAATACCGAAGACAAAGAGTATATTTATTTTACAGATGAAGTGATGGCCGGACTTAACGGCGAGAAAGATTATAGTATTGGTTTCTGGCTATATATTCCCTCAGGCGATAGTGGTGTTAATACTACTGTTGTAATGACGAATTGCTCTTCACAACTAAGTCCGGGGTTCACTATTGAGTTTATTTCAAGTGAATTGATGAACTTCAGTTTGTTCTATAGGGATGGTGCTTCAAATAGACAATCATCTGGTTTTAACGGTTATGTTGAGGATGAGTGGTTATATATAAATTATGCTTTCAATGCGAATACCAAAAAATTACAACTTTACTGTAGCTTTGCCGATGCACTAAATATGAGTCATGGTGAAACACTCAGCGGGGGGCTGTTTACGCCTGGCAATCATGTGGTAATGGGACGATATGGAAACTTAACTCCTTTTGCTGCTTCTTCCGTGAGTCATTGTGGTTACAGTGATATTGCAGTATGGGACCGTGTGCTTTCTCTTGAGGAAATCAGAACTATTGTACAGGAGAATCTACCGGCCACTGATGCAAAATATAAGATTTATCCTGAAAGTTATTCCTCATATCTCTATTTTCTGAATGATTTAATTGATGGCAACGGCATTATTTTACCTGTTATTTGCCAGCAAGATGAGAGTGAGCTTGATGCCATAACCCGTATGGTGACGGTTGATATTGCGACTCTTGACATTGAGGGGACATTGACCCGTCAACAAATTATCGCACAACTCGCTAATCTTATTTACCAGACGAAACTAACCCAGGACGGTATTGCTAACAGTGCCATTGCCAAAGCGCTAAGTATCGACCAGTCTCTCTCTCCTTTCCTGCTGACATGGGCGAATTCCGGCAGTCATGACTTCCTCAGCCAGTGTTGGGGATTACGTGATGTCACGGATGCGCATGATAACGGGGTGACGTCGTGGACGGCACTGCTGTTTGATGTTGGCCGCCGGGCAGCATTGACGCGGATTTTTCATTTATCTGCTGCGGCAGTGAGCACTTATCTCAGCCATCCTGACTGGTTTGGTACACCGGATAGCAGCCTGACGTTACCGCAGCTTTATGCGTTTAGTCGCTATGACAGCCTGAGTCTGCAAACTCCCCTCAGTGAAGATGAGCTCCTTGCTTATCTCAATTGGGTGAACAGTGGTAAAGCCATACTACCGGAAGCCGCAAATCAGGCGCTGGCGGCATTACTCGGCTGGGAAACAAGTGAAACGACGGGCGCCGTCGATTATGTTTGCAGCGCGTCAACGCCAAGGCGGGCTGTCAATCTGAGTGAGATAGCAAGGGTGATGGACTTACAACGCTTAAGTCGGCAAACCGGGCTGTCAGTGACGTTTTTACTGTCTACCGCCATGCTGAACACCGGCAGCGCCTACGAACAATGGCTGCAGGCCGGGGAATCCTTAATTTCCACGATGCTGACAGAATAAGTCCGCGATAATCCCATCGGCAAAATACAGGAATCATTATTATGACAACGTCAGCCGTAGCAAAATTGAATGAAGGTTATCGTGATGCATTACTGGCCTATTATATGGGGCAGTACCTGCCAAATTATCAGGCCGGAACGCTACAGGAATATATCCGCGATACGAATGATGTTTATGAGTATTTGTTGATTGACCCGTTAGTCACCGAACAGGTGACGACATCCAAAGCCTCGGCAGCCATGACCAGTATTCAGCAATACCTGAACAGTCTGGCGCTGAATATGGAGCCGGGTTTTGACAGCGATATTATTGACCCCGATACACTTAGCGCCTGGAAGCAAGGGGCGAATCAATACAGTATCTGGGCAGGTGCAATGGAGCTGGATACCTATCCGGAAAATTATATTGACCCGTCACTACGCAATTCAAAAACGACTTTTTTCAAAAATCTCGAAACCACCCTAAACCAGAATCAAATTAACAGTGATAATGCTCAGGCAGCAGTGTTGAATTATCTTAATGAATTTGAACAGATCGCTAATCTGGATGTGGTCAGCGGTTATCTGGATGGCTTTGATGAAGAACAGGATATTTATTATTTTATTGGCCGCAGTAAAGATACTCCCGCAGTATGGTACTGGCGTTCGCTAAATATGGGTATGCGCGAAAATGGCATTCTCCCCGCCAGTGCCTGGTCAGAATGGTTAAAAGTGGATGTTAATCTTGCAGATGAAACGTTGATTAGCACCGTTCGTCCGGTAATGTTCAATAACCGTCTATATCTTAGCTGGTGGGAGCGGAGTATTACAGGCGATCAGGCAACCAGCAGTAATGAGCAAATCAAATACAGTGCCACCATCACTGCATATGTAGCCTATAGAAAATATGATAATAGCTGGAGTGCACCACAGATTGTTGGCCGCCAGTCAGGAGGGGAAAGTTCCTGGCTTTATACGTCCGATAAAGCCGATCTCTATACCGTATCGGTACAGGATGATCCTTCTGCCAGTGGAAAAAAGAAAAGCCTGAGCGTTAGCCTGGTGTCAGTAAATCTTACGGACTATCTGCAATTTCGCATTGATGAATGGTTCAATCCTATTATTAATGACAGTAGTTATGATATCTCAACTTATTTCCCTTACCTTTGCACTGATGCATACCAATACCGAATCCAACCAAAAACAGCCGGATCATTCCAGTATTACATTGCTGCCTTTACAAAAAAAACCATATCTGATGGCGTCCATATTTTGAATAGTGTTCAACAGATTGATGCAGGCGACATAAAAATAACAAAAAGCCCCTCTGATGTTATTTCAATAAACTTTGATGTGCTGGCTGAATTTAACAATTATCATTATGCTAAGACGGATATTAATGGTATTACGTCGGGTAATGATAAAGGGATAATGACTGCGTCGATTCAGATGGCAGGGAAGGATGTCTATGTGCAAGGGAATTATGATCCCGAAAAAAATTATGTTGGCAATTTCGCAAACATTAGCCTCCAATATTATGACCCTGTAACCTCTGTCGGTTATTCTCCATACATTGGGCGGGCAGATTTCGATTCAAGCAATATGTTATCATTTTCAGTTTCAAATTCTGTGAATGATCTGAAATTAAATATTCTAATTTCCGCCGCGTCGGCCTCGTTACAATTGCAAGTTCCCCCTATTCAAAAGGGTGCATGGGATTATATATCTTCTCCCTCTGGTAGTTTTGATTTTACGCATACCAAGACGGTATTGAGTGGCTATTTGGGAAACTGGAAAAGTAGTACGCGGCTGGCAACACATGAATACGCTTCGGAAAACAGCCTGAAAAGATATTCACTTAATATTCCTTACACGATTCCTGCAGTGAACCAGGTGATAACGATTTCTTATGGCATCAGCCAAACCCTGAATGGCGTAAGTTATGGTGATTCGGTCATTCAAATCAGTTTTAAAGTGAAAGAAGGGCTGGCTGACTCCCCGACGTTAGGTTCAATCACGGATAACTCTCTGGGAACAGCCCAGTTTCTTGATTTCAGCCGATTCACATCGTCTATTTCACCCATCCGCCTCAACACGCTTTTCGCGAAAGAACTGGTCGCGAAGGCCAATATCAGCATTGATGCGCTGCTTGCCTGGGATACTCAGCTCACGCAAGAGCCTGCATTAACTTCCGGTGGCACTGCGTTACCCATGGATTTTAACGGGGCCAACGGCATCTATTTCTGGGAGCTGTTCTTTTATATGCCGTATCTGGTTGCCTGGCGGCTGAACCAGGAGCAGCAGTATGCACAAGCGCGTAACTGGTACCACTATCTTTTTGATCCCTCTGCGCGAGGGCGGGTCAGCAGCAATCCGCTATATCCGCAGCCTGATTACTGGAATTCCCGGCCGATTATCACACCGGATGTCACCGATTTGCTGGCGGATTCGCTGATCAACCCCCTGGATCCAGACAGTGTGGCGATGAGCGAGCCGGTTCATTACCGTAAAAATCTGTTCATGGTGTATGTGCGTAATATCCTTGATCAGGCGGATAACTTTTATCGCCAGCTGACGCCGGATGCGCTGGGCTGCGCAAGGCTGGGTTATGCGCAGGTCAGCAATTTACTCGGACCGGATCCCGCATTAAAGATTGTCAATCAGTGGCAGCCTAAGACGCTGGCAGAGGTGAGCGCCAGCCCTAATCTTGTATTGCGTAATTTTGAGCAGCAATTCACCCGCACCACGGCGTTGCCGCTGTTAAGCGGGGGACTTAATCAGGCCCTGGCCGTGCAGGATAACGAGAACTTTATTGCCCCTCTTAATGTGCAGCTACTGGCGTTCTGGGAAACGCTCAACGCCCGGCTGTTTAATCTGCGTCATTATCTGAGCATTAACGGGCAACCGATGAGCCTTTCCCTCTATGCGCCACCGGCGAACCCGACCCAACTGATGCAGCAGCGGGCGCAGGGTGGAAGCTTATTGCAGGTGGCGGGAGGAGCGGCGATCAATATTCCGGCTTATCGTTTCCGGGTGTTATTACCCGGCTTGTATAACGCGATTTCAACGCTGACGCAGTTTGGTAGCAGCTTGCTGAGTTTCTATGAGCGTGGGGAAAGTGCCGCGTTGCAGGAGCTGGACCAACAACAGGCGGTAGATCTCTCCGAATTTGCTATCGCCTTACAGGAGGAGGCGATTAACGAACTGCAGGCGGAGCGTGATGCCATGTTCGCCAGCCGTGAAGTCACCGCGCAGCGATTCTCGCACTACCGCACGTTATATGAGGATAATTTAACCGATCAGGAAGAGTCCGTACTGAACAGTTTGTCAGCCTCCGCAGCGCTGATGGCGGTCGCTCCGGCGATGTCCGTTGCCGGGGCTGCACTCGATATGGTGCCGAATATCTTTGGTCTTGCCGTCGGGGGAGCCAAATGGGGTGGATTGCTCAATGCCAGTTTCGACTCGCTTCACACTGTTGCGATGGTGACGCAAACCGCCTCGCAGCGGATCCAAATATCAGAAGAATGGCGCCGCCGTCGCGCTGAATGGAAAATTCAGTATTAGCAAGCGGAGGGCGAACTGAAGGCTATCGATAAGCAGCTCGACACCCTGAGTATCCGCCAGCAGTCTGCGCAAACATCCCTTGAACAGGCTAAAAAACAGCAACAAAACCTGCAATCGACACTGACGTTCCTTAACGCACGCTTTAGTCAGTCTTCTCTGTATAACTGGCTGGCGGGGCAAATGGCGGCTCTGTATTACCAGGCCTATGACGCTGTGATTTCACAGGCGCTGAATGCGCAATCGGCCTGGCAATACGAAATTGGTGATTTCACCACGATATTCATCAATACCTCGGCCTGGAATAATAGTTATCGCGGTCTGCTAGTCGGTGAAAATCTGCAACTTAACGTTCAGCAGATGGAAGCTGCCTGGCTGAGCCGTAATACCCGCCGTTTGGAGATGACCAAAACGATCTCGCTGCGTCAGTTGCTGGGCAGTCAGTTTGATGTGCAGCGTCAAACGGGCGCATTCAGCTTTACGCTCAACGAAACCCTGTTCGATAACGATTATCCCGGCCAGTATTTACGCCAGATAAAATATGTTTCTGTTTCGCTGCCTACCCTGATTGGCCCATGGCAGGACGTCCGCGCCTTACTGACACAGACTGGCAGCAGTACCTTACTGAAGCCGGATATTCTTGGCGTGCAATATTTGCAGGATCCCACCACGGGAAATAACAGCAATGTTATTGCGAATCTGCGCGCCAGTCAGCAAGTGGCGATTTCACGGGGCCTGACCGACAGCGGTCTGTTTGAACTCTCATTTGGTGACGAACGCTACCTGCCGTTTGAAGGCACCGGTGCAATATCTGGCTGGCAACTTACGTTCCCGAACCCTGCTCATACCGGGCAAAAAGCCCTGCTGGATGCGTTGAATGACGTGATTATTCAGGTGAATTACACCGCGCTGTACGGCGGCACCGCTTTTGAAGAGGATGTGCAAGCCACACTGGTGTGATTGAACAGGAAGTCAGTAAAAGTCGTGACATTCATTCTCAGGAGGCGGTATGCAGCAAACAGAAAAATCTTCAACGTTGCCGGTTAACGGTCTCACTCTGCCAAAGGGCGGAGGCGCCATCCAGGGCATGGGCGAGTCGCTCGGAAACATTGGGCCGAACGGCATGGCCACTCTGTCTCTGCCCCTGCCCATTTCACCCGGACGGGGTTATGTGCCAGCCCTGACACTGAGTTACAGCAGTGGCGCGGGAAACAGTGAATTTGGTATGGGGTGGGGATGCGGGACCGCCAGCATCAGGAGGCGGACCAGCAAGGGGGTGCCACTTTATACGGGCGAAGACGTGTTTATCGGGCCGGGCGGAGAGGTGCTTATCCCGCAATACAGCGATGACGGACAGATCGTCAGCCGTAACGTATCACGCTACGCAAAGGTGACGCTGGATCAAACCTGGCGTGTCACATCTTATTTTGCGCAAATCACTGCCGGGAGTGACCTTATTGAGCGCTGGCAGGGCGTGCAAAGCGGCGATTTCTGGCTGGTTCATACCGCCGACGGCCAGCTTCATTGCCTGGGGAAATCACCTGCGGCACAACTGACTGATCCCGATGACCCCGGCCGCATTGCAGCCTGGATGCTGCAAGAGTCGGTCAATCCTGCTGGCGAACATATTTGCTATCGCTATAAAAAAGAAGATGCCGCCGGTGTCAGCCTGAGCGGGAATGAACAGCAACGGGAGCATCGTGCATTTATCTATCTGATGCAGGTTGATTATGGCAACCGAACGGCACAGGACGCGCTTTATGCCTGGACGGGGGCGATCCCGGATGACAGCCAATGGTTGTTCAGCCTGGTGTTCGATTATGGTCAGCGGAGTCTGGATCCGGCCGTACCGGTAGCTTATGCCCCCGTCAATGACTGGCTGGTGAGACCCGATCCTTTTTCCAGCTATGACGTTGGTTTTGAGGTTCGCTGTCACCGGCTCTGTCACCAGGTGCTGATGTTTCATCGTTTTCCGTCTGAACTTCATACACCGGAGACACTGACCCATCGGTTGCTGCTTGAGTATCAGAGTTCCGCCATTCTTAGTCAGATAAGCGGTGCGCAGATACTGGCTTATGAAACCGATGGCACGGTGCAGAGTCGTCCGCCGCTTGATTTGAGTTACAGCCCGTTCTCTGTCACGGCATCACCAGACCTGTGGCAGCCTTTTCCTGCTCTGGCGGGACTGGATGACGGGCAACAGTATCAGTTGGTGGATTTATACGGCGAAGGCATTCCCGGCGTGCTGTTTCGTCAGTCCACTGGCTGGTTCTATCGTGCGCCGGTAAGAGGCAGTGACGGTGAGAACAGCGTCACCTATGGTGACTGGCAGCTTTTACCTCAGGTGCCTGCCATGCAGCCTTCCTCCATGGCGTTGATGGACGTCAATGGGGACGGGCGCCTCGACTGGCTGGTGACCGCGCCAGGCATCAATGGTTTCTTCACGCTAAACCCGTCGGGTGAATGGTCAACCTTTACGCCGTTTTCCGCTTTTCCGACGGAATTCAGCCATCCTTCTGCACAATGGGCTGACCTGACCGGCTCGGGGCTAACGGATATCGCGTTAATCGGACCGAAAAGTGTGCGTCTTTATGCCAATAACCGGATGGGCTTTACCCCTCCGGCAGAGATTGAGCAGCAATATACTCTCCCGGTCTTTGCCCGGGATGCCAGTGAGCTGGTGGCGTTCAGCGATATGCTGGGATCGGGCCAGCAACACTTGATCCGCATTCGTCATGACGGCATCACTGTCTGGCCAAATCTGGGGCAGGGTAAATTTGGTGAACCTTTTGTTCTCAGTTCGCTGAGTTTTGATCGCCAGAGCTTTGATCCCAGCCGCATCATTCTGGCCGATCTCGACGGGGCAGGGGGCGCCGATTTGTTGTATATGCACAGCGATTACATTGAAATTTTCGCCAACCTGTCGGGTAACGGGCTGGCAGCACCGGTACAGATTCCGTTGCCTGCCGGAATCCGTTACGACAATTTATGTCAGTTAAACGTTGCCGATTCGCAGGGGCTGGGCGTAGCAAGTCTGATCCTGTCGGTGCCCTATATGACGCCACAACACTGGCATTGTGATTTAACCAGCATAAAGCCCTATCTGCTGGAGTCGGTGAACAACAATCAGGGCCGCCACAACCAGATCATTTACCGCAGTTCGGCGCAAGAGTGGCTTGATGAAAAACAGTTGTTTCCCGGCGCTGTTTCGGCACTACCTTTCCCGATCCATATCGTTTCGCAAACGGTCAATACCGACGAGATCAGCGGCAGTGTACTGACAAAACGCTGCCGTTACCGTAAGGGTGTATATGACGGCATTATGCGTGAATTCTATGGTTTTGGTTATCTGGAGCAAACCGATGCTATCGGTGGCGGGCAAACCAGTGAGGATACTGAACCGCTGATCAGTAAAAGCTGGTTTCATACCGGGCACGAAGAGGATGAAAATAACCTTTACGGAGCACCTTATGTGGGACGTTTTTCGGTGGTGGTAAACCCTACCCGGTTAAGTGAGTTTGATGCCATAAACGGCAAAGACATTGTGCTGTCGGATGTGAGTCGCGAGAGCCGCGCCTGGCTCTATCGCGCGCTGAAAGGATCACTACTTTGCAGTGAAGTGTATGGGGTGAATAACCCGATTCCTTATACCCAGACCACCCAACGTTATCAGGTGCGTCTGGTACAACCCGCCAGAGGTAAAATTGCCGCCGTGGCGATGCCGGGCTTGCTTGAGTCGGTCAGCTATAACTGGGAGCAGATTGCAACCGACCCGGTGATTGGCCAACAGGTCGTCATGCAAAAAGACCGCTACGGGGCCACGGTGTGGCAGGTGAATATAAATTATCCTCGTCTGACCAAACCCGCTGTCGATCCGTATCCGGCCACCTTGCCGGATACGGCATGGGCAAGCTCGTATGACAGTCAGCAGCAGGTGCTGAGAATAACCGAGGGCCGGGCATCTTATATTGATTTGACTGACCCGCAGGCGTGGCGTCCGGGGATCAGTGATTGTCAGCGTACCAATGTCCTGACTTATGAGAACTATACGTTACCGGCGAACGGCATTACGTTTGAAATGTTAAGCGAACCTGACGGGTTACTGGGCAACAGTCGCCCGCGTATTTATGCCGGCCAAAGCCAGATATTTTATCAACCTGCGGTGCCGGATTTGGGGGCGAGGGTTGACCATGTCGAAACGGCAGAGCTGGATGAGGTCAGTCTGGCGGCGTATGACGGCATACTCAGCCGCGACGAGCTTATTCCGCTCCTGGCAGAGGCCGGTTATGTGCATGTGCCTGCGTTGTTGCCAGTAGCCGGTGCCAGTGATGCGGCGGTCTATTGTATTGCCAGTGCTTATACGACTTACTTACCTGCCAGCCGTTTTTATTTGCCTGAGACACAGCGGCAAACGCTGTTAACAGGTGTGACCACACTCACTTACGACGTCTACGGATGTTGTCTCATCAGCTCGCGGGATCCGGCCGGTAATACCACCTCTGCCACGTATGACTATCGCTTCCTGAAACCCACCAAAATCATTGATATTAATGACAATACTGCTGAAGTTCAGCTGGATTCACTCGGCAGGCAGATAGCGACCACCTTTTACGGAACGGAACAGGGTGTGATGACCGGATTTGATTCGGTGACGGAATACCCTGTTCCGGTGACACTGACGGTCGAACAGGCCATTAGTCAGGCGGGAACCAGCCCGCAGCATCTGGCGACCCTCATTGTTGAAGATCCCTTCAGCTGGATGGGCAAGGTGACGAAACAACAGTGTGGCAGCGCCTGGAATATTCTTCTGGAACAGCAATTTATTACGTTTGCGGGCTATATTCGTGCTGCCGGGCGACGCTGGGCACACTCGGCGACGGTAATTAGCGGCCTTGACGCCTCTGTGCGCCGGCTTCTTGCTGACGCGATGACGACACCTGTCCACCTTGCCACCCTGACAGCAGACCGCTATCCCGATGATGATCAACAGCAGGTCCGTATCAGCGTGGCCTTCTTTGATGGTTTTGGCCGGACATTGCAACAAAGCGGCAAAGTTGCGCCTGGCGAGGCGTGGGTGCGTGATACCGAGGGGGAACTGGTGATCAGTGCGGGAGGGGAGCCGGTGACAGTGCCTGCCAATCCGCGCTGGGCGGTCAGTGGGCGGGTGGAATACAACAATAAAGGACTGCCGGTGCGGGCATATCAGCCCTATTTTATTAACGACTGGCAATACGTTGTCGATTCCGCCATGCGTACTGCGGGTTATGCGGATACTCATTTTTATGACGCACCGGGACGTGAAATTAAAGTGGTCAGAGCGGGATCGGGTTACCAGATCCGCCAGCAATATTTTCCGTGGTTTACCGTGAGTGAGGATGAGAACGATACGCTGGATACACTATGAGCAAGTTTAGTGACACGTCAAAGGAGGCTGCTAATGCCTGGCTCAAATAATACGTTTAGATAGTGTGGCGCTGACAGGCATTGCTACTGTGCGACCGACCGGACACGCATCAGGGGCAAAAATACTGCAGGATTTGCGCCATTCATACCATGGTCAGCTCCAGCTCCGAATAATAAAGGTTTGTGGAATCGTTTTACTTCTTTTGTTAGCGGTGTTTTTAGAAGGTTATTCAGTTTTATTAGTCATTAAAAATAGGGTCGTGTAAGCACCGGGAAATAAGTTTTATAAAAATCATGTTATTTGAATTTTGTTAATGTTTTTTGTAAAGAAAATTTCCCGGAACAGAGGGGCAGTTTTTGAAATAATGTTTAGGGGAACCAACTGAGGATTTCTGCCTTAAATTTCTAAGGAGTAATTTCATGGCTGATAGTATTTTTTCCGAAACACCGGTCATCAATATTAATGATAACCGTGGCATCACGATACGAACCCTCAACTGGAACCGCTCGCGCACGGGCGATGCTGCCAGTCTGCTGGTTACCCACTGTCTGGTGGCAAATGATTCACTCACCGCCTGTGCGCGGGACCCGCGTCTGTTTATTGCCTGGCAGGCTGAGTCTGCTGCTGCGCCGAATCTTACCACCTTCATTTCGCTAAATGGCCAGCCTTTGCGACGCGACAGTGCTGACAGTGGCCAGAATGCCATGATGTTTGATGCTGAAGGTCGCCCGGTTTGGTCCCGTGATGCAGCAGGTAACACCCTGCAGTGGGCATATGATGAATCGGGTCGGACGCAGTCGGTTAAACAGCAACGCGGTGGTTCCACGGCGATCACCACCTCCGCCGTAATGGTGTATGGCGACAGTGATCCGCAAACGCCGGATCCGCAGAGCAGAAACCTGCGCGGTGTGTGTGTCAGGCGGTACGATGCAGGCGGTCTGCTCACCCTCAGCAGCATCGCACTCAGCGGCGCGACCCTTTCATCTTCTCAGACTTTACTCAGGGAGGCTGACGTTTTGCCGGACTGGCCGGACGATAATGCCGGACGGCTGGCTCTGCTGGAAGAAACGGTCTATACCACCACGCTGCAAGCGGATGCGCTGGGAGTGTCTGTCAAACAGACCGACGCCTGCGGACATGCCGTCAGTGTCACCTGTGATGTCAGTGGTGCAATACTGACACAGACTTTGCAACTGAAAGGACAGTCCCCCGTACCGCTGCTGACAGGGATGACAATAAGCGCTGCAGGACAGGTGTTGACCAGCCATACCGGTAACGGGGTGACGACCACCTGCAGTTATGATGCGGCGACCTTGCGCCTGAGTGAAATCACCACCACACGGGACAGTGATGCCTCTCGCTTACAGTCGCTGAAGTACATTTACGACCCGGCAGGAAACATTACTCAAGTGAATGATTCCACCGTCAGTACAGCCTGGTTCAGTAACCAGAGCACAGACGGAGTCCGGGAATTTGCCTATGACGCCTTGTATCAGCTTGTCAGTGCAACCGGGCGTGAAAACGCTTCGCACGGTGCGCAGGACAGTCATCTGCCTGCGGTTGATGACCAGCATGTGTCTTACACGCGCAACTACACGTATGACGACAGCGGAAACCTGAACACCCTGAAACACGCCGGGGCGGTGAACAGCACGATGAATATGGTCACCGGTCTGACATCAAACCGCAGCATCCGCCAGGACAGTAGCAATACCCTGACGCCAGCGACAATAAACTGGGATAACTGGTTTATGCCAGGCGGGCAACTGAAAACATTGCAAACGGAGGGGGGGAAGCCCGCCAGCGGTTACACCAACGCTATCGACCCGCTGATGTGGGACGCGAATAATCAGTTGCAGACGGTGACGCTGTTAAGCCGCAGCAGCACGGATATCGAACAGAATGACCGCGAGATATACCAGTACCGCGACGGGATAAGGGTACGTAAACAGACCCGCACTCTGACGAATGCGGGCAGCGGGTTATGGACAGTCAGTGAGGTGCGCTACCTGCCGGGGTTGGAGTTGCGCAACATCTGGCAGGAGACGCTGATTAACGGTGTCAGCAGTCAGCCAGCATACCGTGAGCAACTCGAGGTGGTGATCACTCAGGCAGGGCGCAGCCAGATACAAGCGCTGCATTGGGTGAAGGGGCTGCCGACGGGGCTCGGAAACAACCGGGTTCGCTACAGCGTGGATGACAACATCGGTTCCTTACAGCTGGAATTAGATGAAACCGGCCAGATCATCAGCCGGGAGGAATATTATCCGTTCGGTGGCACGGCGGTATGGGCGACCCGCAATGAGACTGAAGCGGCTTATAAAACGGTGCGTTATTCCGGTAAAGAGCGTGACAGCACGGGGTTGTATTACTACGGACACCGTTATTATGCGCCGTGGCTATGCCGCTGGACGGCATCGGATCCGGCCAGGGAAATCGACGGACTCAACCTTTTCAGAATGGTGCAAAACAATCCCATTACTCAATGCGATACCGGTGGTCTGATAACCACCGGCGCAGAGGCACGGCAACGTGTTATGCGTGAGTTTGTCACCGAGGCGCATATGGCACCGATAGAATCAGCCGCCCGGGAGAAAAATGCGATATTGAGTTTCAGGGAATCCGGTACCTATACCATAGATGCCCTGAATAACGGTGCGGCGGCTAAGGGGCATAATATCCTCGAGAAAACGATAAAAGATAAGTCTGTAAATGCAGTTTACGGAGAGGATTCGGCCCAAATGCTGGAAAATGCAAAAAATGCAGGGCTGATAGGTCTGGTCGGGCATTGGGGAGGCGCAGCAGGTACGGTCTCGGGGATTTGGGTTCATAATCTTGAAAAAGCAAGAGATGAGGTATTTACGTTGGACTTATCCCGCCAGGAAGATCTGACTCGGTTCAGGGATAATATTAAAGCAAAACGTATTGTTCCTTATACCGGGGATTATGACATGCACGATATTGTATTAAAAAACAGCGGCGTGGCTCCGGCAGTAGGAAGCGAGGATGAAATTGGCATTCGTCATGCAATCAATAAAAATATTGCAGCAATAGATCCTTCCCGTCCTGCCGAAGCAACTCATATGAATGCTGTCCGGCACGGCGCACAAAATAATTTTGTGCCTTATATGTGGCAGGAAGAGCGACAACACGTTGAAAAAAGTCAGGGTTACTTAGGCGTTGTTGCCAGACCCGGTCCTTTCCCGGTTGCCATCGTTGACGGGGGTGACTGGACTGTCGCAGATACAGAAGCAGAGTGGCGTGACTATTTTCGTTCACGAAAAACGTCGCAACCGCAACACTGGAGCGCTTTCCCGGAAAATATCCCAGATCTTAATACGGGCCTGAGAAATACAAGGCCTGGATTTGTATTAACGCCACAACATCAGCGTGCGATGAGCCGGTCGGCAGGTCATGTGGGTTAGCCTGTGACGCCAAATACACATCGCAGATTACTGTACTTTTGATTCGCATTATGAATATTTCAGTGCTTAACTATTTCTAGTTTTAATTAAAAGCAGTCGGTGTATTATCCTGTTTTTCTTTTTGTGGCGGCCATTTCAAGTGGTTGAAAGTTAAATTATAAGTTGATAATGCAAGGGGTTGTTATGTTCAGGAGATTATCTGCCGAGTTTATCGGCACTTTCGTTCTGGTCTTCGGAGGCTGTGGCAGCGCGGTTATCGCTGCGGGCTTTCCTGGTCTGGGTATCGGGTTTGCCGGTGTCGCACTGGCATTTGGTCTGACCGTATTAACGATGGCCTTTGCGGTCGGCCATATTTCTGGCGGTCATTTTAATCCGGCGGTGACATTAGGTTTATTCGCGGGTGGTCGTATTCCGGCTACGGATGTCGTGCCTTATATCATTTCACAGGTTCTTGGCGGGATCGCCGCAGCGGCTGTGTTGTATGTCATTGCCAGCGGCCATGCGGGCTTTGATGCAACAGGCAGTGGTTTTGCCTCTAACGGCTATGGTGAGCACTCACCGGGCGGCTACAGCCTGGCCGCAGCGATGGTGTGTGAAGGTGTGCTGACCGCCGTGTTCCTGATTGTTATTCACGGCGCAACCGACAAACGTGCGCCTGCGGGGTTTGCTCCGGTTGCGATTGGTCTGGCACTCACCCTTATCCATCTCATCAGTATTCCGGTGACCAACACCTCGGTTAACCCGGCGCGCAGCACGGCGGTGGCGTTATTCCAGGGCACCTGGGCGGTTCAGCAACTGTGGATGTTCTGGCTGATGCCGCTGGTCGGTGGCGTGGTGGGCGGTTTGATTTACCGTTACATTCTGCAATCGAAAGACTGAATCAGCCTGCGTTAAGTGGTTTTCCTGACGGCGTAAAGTTTGTAGCATAAGGCTTTACGCCGTCTGTTCCGTGAACACCACCAGGACAACCCCATGCTTCCCCGTTTTAAACTGCTCTTTTGTGCTGCTGTTTTATCGTTCTCCTTCTCCGGCGCGTCAATGGCTGCCGATGCGCCTTCTTACGGTCC
>Ga0105250_10000878_pt1 | contig 17776 bp, 25 predicted proteins | sample KBSS54metaG_FD_80425 | JGI IMG/M metagenome (GOLD analysis project Ga0105250, IMG submission 80425) | Switchgrass rhizosphere microbial communities from Kellogg Biological Station, Michigan, USA - KBS S5-4 metaG | ecosystem: Host-associated > Plants > Roots > Rhizosphere > Soil | place...
GGTAGGCCTTCGGCGTCCAGCGCGCGAAGGTTGTCACCATGTCGAGGTCGGTGCGGTCGCGCACCCCAACTGGCGAAAGCTCCTCAATGTCCGTTGGGCCCCACTTCAGCCGCGCGGACAGCAGCTGATAGAAGTCCGCCGGCATCGTGTAGGCGGCCGTGCCCGCCACGATCGCGAGCGAGCCGAGGACCAGAAAGTACTCGTGCCCGCGCGCCGCTACGAGCGCGTCGTACCACTCAGCGATACAGCCGTTGACGATGGTGTCCATCGACACGGCGTCGGCGCTGCTGTCCGAATCGACGACAAAGGCATTTGCGTCGCCGGGTCGACCGTCGGCGTAAAGGCGCGCCAAATTCCGCAGGTATGCTCGATTGACGCTGCCCATACGCCTCTACGGTTCCTCGCTCAGTAATCCTCGCTCTTGCAGGCCTGGACGAAATCGCTCAGCGCCATGCTGAGTGCGTCGACGTCACCCGACTTGAATGCCGACATGGCGTCCTCAGCCGCCGTGCGCTTCACGTCGTCCATGGCGGGCGCCGCGTCCTCGTCGCCGTCCGGTTCCTTGTCAGCGCCCATGCCCTTCGGTTTGCCGCCGATGGCGAGTAAGAGCGCCGACTTGTTGGGGGCCGCTGCGCCTGCCATCAGACTGCCGCCACGTCGCAAAAGACGATGACGCCCGAAACGAAGTTGTTCGCGTTCGCGGCCGGCGGATCTTGGACGGCGCCGGCGTTGTCTACGATGAGAATATCGACCGTCGTCGACGGCGTCGCCCCGGTTCCAAGCACCACGGGACCCGGCTGGGCCCAACGCGCGACGCCGGCGGCGTTCACGTTGAGCTGCACAGTCGTGCGCACGTGGTTCTTAAAGGCGTCGCTGAGCGTCAGGCGGTAAAGCCCTTGCGAGACGCGCGCGACGCTCGTGACGTAGATGTTCAGCGGAGAGGCGACGAGCGCCGGAGCGTTCCCCGCGTCCACCGTGAACTTGAAAGAAATGTCCTTTTCGTAGGGGACATTGCCCAGATCTTCGTAGAGTGCGCGGTCCATCCGCTCAGCTCTCCGCCTTGAACAGCTTCAGCAGGTACTTGCTGATGGGCACCACGACGCCGGTGCCCGACTTCGCAATGCTGAAGCTGATACCACCGCCGACCGGGATCGCGGCGTTGGCCTTGGTGAGGGCGGTGATGGCCTTGCTTTGGTTCGACGTCCAAGAGCCGCCAGCAAGGTCGGTCGCGAGCGTGAGCGCCGCCGCGCTCGCGCCGCCTGCCAAGTCGATGCTACGGAACGTGATCGTCGCGAAGTTGGCCGCATCGGCCACGATGCCGGCACCGAGGCCGATGGCCAAGCCGCTGACGAAATAGACCGGCACGTTGTACGGATTCATCCAAACGATGGTGTCCGTGGTTGCGGTACCGGCGGCGCCGTCGGCGGCCGCCTTGTCGAACGAGACCCAGATGGCCAGCATCTCGTCGATGGTGGGCAAGCCGCCTTGCTGAACGGGAGCCGCAGAGAGGCCCTTTTTCGCAAGGCCAAGATTGGTTGCTACAGGCATGTCCGTGCTCCTTTCAGGCGAACTGGCCAACGATGGCGTTGGCGGGGTTGGCGTTTTCGAAGTTGAGGTAACAGCCCATGCGGAACTGGTAGTCGTCGCCGCTGGGGTTACGGAGGAAGGCCTTGATGCCGTCGAAATCGAACAGCATCGGGCAGTCGCCCGCGCTTCGGCACGTCCAGTCCTCTTCCGGGTTGATGAGCCAGGCGAAGCCTTGCGGCACATCGAGCTCGTCCATCACGGTCATGGCGCCGACCGAGCCGAGCAGCTCGAGCCCCTTGTAGCCGACACGCGGATTGTCGGTGTTGACGGGGATCGTCTTGTAGCTCGACTGCTCTTTGAACGCGTCGCGCATGTCGAGCGGGTTCATGAGCACGCTCTTGACGTTGATGCCGTTTTGCTTGGCTTCCGCCGCCATGTCGACGAGCGTCTGCTGCTTCGGCTGCCCGCCGCCCAGCACACGCCAGCCGGACAGGTAGTTGAGGTCGCCCGCCGTCGAACGATTGATCGAAAGGAAGCTGTCGCCACCGCCCGGATCAGCCGTCGGTGCCCAACCGGGGATGCCGTTGGGGTAGATGCCGTAGTCGCCGGCTCGGAACAGCGTGTCGCCGGCAGCGATGCCGCCGATGAGCGTGTTCCAGGCCGCCGTGGCCGTGAGCGTCGCGGTGCCGCCGCTCGTCTTGCGCTGCACGGATGCCAGCGCCGCTTGGCCGTTGTTGGGGCTGGTGACGGTCGTAAAGCCGTCGTTCGGCGCCGACTGCAACACCATGCCCTTGAAGAAGCCGGACACGTCGGCCCGGTTCGTCAGGGTGATGGTCGTGGTAGCGACGTTAGAGCCCGCCGTGATTGTGCCGCGGCCGCCGCCGCCGGAGCCCCACACCGCTCGAGAGAGCGTGCGTGAAAAGGCGTCGCGGGCGCGCTTCATGGCGTTCTTGACGAGGTCCAGGACCGCGCCCTTGGAGTTGTCGCCACCGCCGTTCTTGGCGACCGCCATCGCTTCGCCATCGATGCTGCCGACCTCGTAGAGCTTCTTACGGCCCAGCTGAAAGCGGACCTGCTGCGTCGCGCTTTGGTTGGCGATTGCCGTCTGGATGTTGGCGGAGCCGCCAGCACCCGGAGCGATGCTCACGATGACGTACTTGGTGCCGTCGGACGCGAACTTCGTGTCCTTCTGCATGAGCCCGTACGCCTTGGACGCCTCATACATGGGCGTCGACACGTCGTCGGGGTAGAGGACCTTCAAAAGGTTGCTACCGGCGATTTGCTCGGCAGCGAATGCGACGCACGGGTCCGCGTACATGAGGCACGCTTGACCGCTTTCCAAAAGGGTTGCTTTGAACACGGGGGAACCTCCAGAGCCCGCGCCGCGGAGGTCGCCCAATGGCAGCTACGGAGAGCTAGCCAAAGAAGCCCATCGCATCGAGCTCGCGAATCTGCCGCTGCCGCAGCTCCTCTGGAGTCTCTGCCCGATTGGCCGAACCCGGATGAGATGCAAGAGCCGCAGGGACTGTTGCTGGCGCTATCGCCGTCTCGGGTTTCGGAGGTTCCTTGCTGGTTTCCCGTCCAGCATCTGGCCCGGAGCCAGTAGTCCCTTTTTCGCCGTTCGTTTGACCGTCGGCACGCGGGGACAACTCGTAGCGAGCGCTAAGCTCGGTTTCGATGATGCCACAGGCCGTGGCGATGTCAACAGGTTGGAGATTTCTCCAATCCCTTGGATCGAGCCCCCGAGCCTTGGCGCGGTTGATGGACTCCTCCAACATCACTGCCGCAATTCCCTCCCGCGCGCGTTCCGGGTGCTCGGCGCAGAAGGCAGCCAGGTGTGGGTGCTTGCCCGCGCTGGCCTTCGCGACCTCGTAGTTTTGCGTCTTGAGCTGCTCGAGCCGGGCGCTGTCCTCGGCGGCCCGGGTCTCAGCGACGCCGTGCTCGAGCCGCTCGAGCCGCGCCTTCAGCTCTGGATCGGCAGCGATCGCGGCCTTCTCTGCGGGCTTGAACGCCTCGCCCTTGGCCAGCGCGATCGCGGCGTTCTTCCAAAAACCTACAGGGTCGCCTGTCTTGCTGAGCTTGCCGACGGCGGTAAGAAAGCGCGTCGTATCGCCGGACTCAAAGTCCTCGATCGCCTGGTTCTGTAGCCGCTCGATGGCCTCCGCACGCGTCTCGCGGCCCTGCACCTTGGTTTCGCGGTCGAGCACCTTGCGCTCTCGCACTTCAGCCGCGCCGTGCGCGCGGTGTGCCTTGCGTTTCAGGTCGTTGACCTTACTGAGCTCGCTCAGGAGGCGCTTGGTGGCCTTCTGAAAGTCCTCGGGCGTCTTGAGCTTTTCTTCCGTGAACAGGGACGGATCGAGCGGGTCGACCGGCTCGGAGGCGTCAGCCTTGCCATCCGCCTTCGATTCCGGTTTTTCGCCCTCCTTCGAGGCTGCCGCGGGCGTCGGGCCGACGCTCATGCCCATCATGGCCAGGGCGGCGGCTTCGTTGATAGCGGGCGCCGGTGGCGCCGCGGGGGCGGCTGCTGCGGTCGTGGCTGCGGCTTGAAGGGCTTCGCTCATGATTTCCTCATTGGGCCTGGTTTGGCGGCATCGGGGCCGGTGGCATGGTGACGGCTGGCGGGGGCGCTCCGCCGGGCGGAGGCACGGGGGCACCTGGGGGCGGCGGGGGCGGCGCTGCCAGGCCTAGCAGCTCGTCGACGTCGGCGATGAAGGCGGTGACGCGGTCGAGCTTGTCGTCGCGCTCGCCGTTCAGCTCGATGCTATTCGCCATCTTGAGCGCCTCGGCCTTCATCGTCTTCAGGTCGTGATAGGGCTGCGGCATCAGCTTCTCGTCGTATGGCCCCTTGGCGACGAGCTTCACGCGCTTGATCGCGTTCTTGCGCATCACCTTGCGATCGTCGGCGAGCGCTTGCAGGTCGGGCGATTCGACGGCATCGAACAGCGCGTCGGGCGGGAGCAGCTGCCGTTCAACGAAGTCGGCGATCTGGTCAGCTTGCTGCGCCGGGTCTTGGCTAAACAGGTTCGTGGGCTTCGCCTTGAGCCGGTACTTGCTCGCGTCGATATCGATGCTCGTCATCTTCGCGCTGACGAGCTGCTTGTCTTTCTCGTACACAACCTCGAAGTCGGGATCGTGCTCGCTCAGCTCTTTGAAACAGCGAATGATGTTGCGGTAGCAGTCGAGCTTGAATCGGCGCCAGGCGCGAAACTCGGCGGTGTGACGGATCGTCTCCGTGTTCGCCAGGTAGGCCATGCCCGGCTTGTGATCGACGCCGACGGGCTTGCGCGCAGCCATCGACATGTCGCTCATGCCGCGCTGATCCTTCGCCTCGGCAGCAAGGCGACCGCGGCGGTTGATGAGCTCGGGAGGCACCGCGCTGGGGTTCCAGATCTTCGGCTCCTGAGCGGGGCCGCCTTCGATCTGGTAGATGTTGAAAAGCCCGTTGTTGAGCTGGGCCGGATTGAGCTTGGCGCCCTTGGGCAGGATGATTGCTGGGCTCGCGTAGCGGTCGAGGATCAAGTACTCCCGCTCACTCCACTGGTTCATTTCGATCTGGCTGCGCGCGAGAATCTCTGGCTCGCCGCGCCCCCAGTAGCTGCCCAGGTTGCGGTTGGGCTTAAACCAAGCCACGGGGAAGTAGGCGTGCGGCCACGGGCGCGTGATGAGCGCCATCGACGCCGTTTTGTTCGGGCCTTCGATGCACACCATGTGCAGACCGTCGTGGTTGGCCTTCACCTTGCGACCGTCCTCGCCCTTGCCGAACGCACGCGGCTCGCTCAGGTCGACGCGCTTGCTAGGCAAGTGCCAGGCCTTCCAAATCACGACCAGGTCGACGACTTTGCCGGGCTCGTCGGATACGAAGTCCTTTGCATCGTCCCAGCTTGCGGGCGGCGCTTTCTGGACCGCTTCACGCACCGCTGCGGGCTGGTCGGCCAGGAATGACAACAGCACGTCCCGCGGCATCACGTGCCGAGAGAACAGCTGCTGCGGCCGCGTGCTGTAGCGCGCCTCTTGCCGCGAAACAAAGTACTGCCAGTGGAACACCGGCGACGCCATGATGCGCGAGCTCGCCGTGTCGCTCCAAAATTCGACGCCGCCGTTGCCGAAGATGTAGCCGTTCCAGCAAGCGACTTCCTCGAGCTCGTCGTCGAGACCGAGCTCGTAGCTCTGCCCGTCGGCCGCGTCCTGCATCGCCTCGGCCTTCTCGCGCAGCTCCGAATCGCCCCCTTGGCACATCAAGAGCGGACGGATCTCGTTTCGCAGCGTCGTGTTCACCTTGGTATCGGTCACGGACTGCACGAGGTTGTAGCCGGCGGTGTCCTCGATCATGCCGAGAATGCTCATTGCGTTGGCGCCGCTGAAACCGTGGCTCGTGGTGCCGGACCAAAGCGTCATTGCGTCATCGGCGTCGCGCCGGCGCTGGTCTCCCTGGTCGGCCCAGAGCGCGCGGCCGGCGTTCACCATGGCCGCAGCGGCCTTGTCGCCGTCTTCTTCTTGGTACCAAAGCGTGTTTGCGCTCATGTCTTGACCCCTGCTTTCTGGAGAGCGTGCGTGCGGCAGTAGTCGCTAGCGATGCTGCCAAAGAGTCCGCGTTTTTCCGCGCCGCACCCGACTGCGATGCAGAGCTTCGGATCCTTCTGCTCGGGCTCCAGCTCGGTTGGAGCGTCTGGCGCCGGGGCTGCGCGGCCGTCCGAATACGCAATGGCAGGCGAACCGGAGTTTTCGGACAACTCCAGCGCCAGACTCTTGATGCCGAGCTCGCGCATTTCGGCGATGATGTAGGTCAGCGTTTGCATGTGCTAGGCTCCTCTTTGACCGCCACGTCGAATTCGGCAGACTTGCGCTGCTCATGGGTCGTCGTGGCGGTCATCGAAATGCTCCGTGCAGCCGCTGGGCGGCGTGCTTCATGGGGTTGCTCTTGCTCGAGTTGATGAAGTCGCAAATGCGCTTCTCGTCGTCGTCCATGGTCGCCGGTTGCGGCGCGACGCGCGGCGATGGCAGGTGCTTGAGAGCGAGCACGAGCGACGGCACGTAGTCACCGTGGCGCCCGTCCTGGGTATTGGGCAGCACGATGCGCCAGCTCCGCTCGGTGAGCTTCTTTTGGATGCCGAGGATATCGGCGCGCATCGCCGCGTTGGGCGGCAGCTCGATGCGGTGCTCAGTAACAAGCTTCTCGAGGTTCTTGGCGTGCGTTCGCCACTCGGAATCGGTGAAAGGATCCTCGCGCAGCGCGATGCCCGCGTCCTGCGCCAGCTCCCACTTGTCATCAAAGTTCGCCTGGTCGGTCCAAAGCGCGTTGTCCTCGATGCCGTATAGCTCGAGCAGCGGCCGTATCTGCTCGAAGGTGCGCGAGGACTTGAGTGGCGCGGCGTGGCTGCCCGTCCATTGCCGCGTGCAAGCCACCTCAGGGTCGCCGTTCAGCTTCGGACGCACGATGGTGAGCGTCCAGGCGTTCTTGCGGTTGGCCGGGTCAATTGCAGCGGTATGCTCTTGATCGTTCGGCTCAAGGTCGAGCAGCCCGCGCCTCGAGCACAACTCAACGTCGATGCTCGACAGCAGCGAGCTCGGCGGGTCGCAAAACTTGGCCAGCACGTCGGTGCGGTGCGCTACGGCGTCTTCAGCCAAAAGCTTTGCGCAAAATTCCGGGGTGAAATGCGTCGGATGCATGTCCGGACCTTTGGCGACCATGAACAGCAAGTCCGCGCCAGGCCGGCCAAAGCGGTCGACGAACAGATCGTAGATGAGTCCGGCCGGCGCCCATGGTGAGCCGATAAGGTCGATCTGAGCGCCCGGCAGCAAGCGCGCACGCAGGGCCACGATCGAGTCGGGAAGATTAATCTTCTTGTCGGCACCGTTCATGCGCGGCGCCTCATCGAACGTGGCGCCAATGGACCAGCGAGCCACCAGGCCGCCGCCAGCTTTCTTGCCGGCCATGACCTTGATTTCCACGGGCTTGCCACTCGGATGCATCAGAAAGATTGAGTCACCAGCGGGTGGCTTGAGCAGCACAGCGGACAGCAGCGGCGACGCCTGAATCTTGCCGCTCAGGTGCTCGAGCACGGCCTCCGCTTTGTCCTTGTCGATGCTGCACACGGAGTAGCGGGCGATCTCGCCAGGCTCGAGCATGTCCAGGTTGCAGATTTGCGTGGCCCGGAAGGCCTTGGCGGCGGCCTTCTGGCTCTTAGCCGTTCGCACTGCCGCCATCAGCACGGAGGTGGAAGGCGCCACGGTAGGCAAGTCACTCAACGCCTGCGCCCCGCCGATGCACTCGATGACGTCTTCGCGCTCGGCTAGCTCCCCCAGCGGCTCACCCGTCTCCATCCGGCAGATGGCGCGCTGTAGCGGCGTCGCCGTGGTCAGACGAAAGCCTTGCTCGTGGGTTAGGAGCGCCTCTAAATTCACCCCTCTCCCCAAATCTTGGCCTTGCCGTCCAAGATTCTGCCCGCGTATTGCGAGGTAATGCCCCAAGCTCTAGCGAGCTCTGTCTTGCTGACCGGCAAGGTTTCGAAAGCCTCACGCATCAGCTCAACATCACGAGGGGTCAGCTTTTCGCGCCCTGTTTTGGTGCGGCCTTTACGCGCGCGATCCTGGTTGTTCTCGCTAGCTGTGCCCGCAAAGAGGTGGCTCGGCCTTACGCATAGCGGGTTATCACAACGATGGCAGACCAGGAGATCTCGCGGGATGGGCGGGAAGTGCATGTGCCACGAAACGCGATGCGCCCAGAGCACGCCGCCGCCGTCCGCCCGAATACGTCCGTAGCCAGATTGCGTATTGCCGGTCCAAACCCAGCACCCGTCGTCACCCGGCGCCTTTCGAACCTTGGCCCAGAATCGCTCAAAAAGGGTTGATGACGTCACCGATGAAGCTCCGGCCGGAACACCTCGCGCCGCCAGTCCCACTGCCGGAGCATCCAGCCTGCGCTGAAGTAGCGCGGCGCTGCCGGCTGCCAGGCGCGCTTGGATAGCGTGCCGAGCGGATCGGGTGTCTGCCAGCGCATCAATGCATCCCCATGCGCTTGAGGTAGCGATCTTGCTGTTCTACCACCTCGTCACACACGACCTTGATGGCCCACCGGACGAAATCTTCCTTGCTGGCGCGCTCGAAGTCGACGCGCTCGCGTGCTGGCAGCGTTAGCGTGACCGTGTAGTCGCGCTCGTCGCGGTCGATGCCCACGAATACGGCGCCGAGCCCGTTGGGGTTGGGCGCGCAGGCCCCAAGGCAGATGCCGCGCGGCAGCAGGCGCGCGTTGCACTGCTCGAGCGTCGCCTGGTACAGCATTCGCCAGCGCTCGAGCTCGGCGCGCGACTGCTGCGTGCCTTCGAGCAGCTCGCGATTGGAGGCGATGACGTCTTCTTCCGACTCGATGGCATCGAGCGCGTCGTCGATACCGCGCGTCTTGATGATGCCGGCGACCGGGCCGAGCTCACGGCGCTCGACCGGTAGCACCTGCAACGCGGCCGCTTCTTCGGCTGCGGCATCCGTCGCGGCGTCCAGCTCCGCATTGAGCTCCTTTGCTGAAGCTTGGTTCACCGCGGCTTGCTCCCTGATGACTTCACGCGCGGCGCCTCGGCTGCGGGTGCGCGCCAGCTCTTTGGCGGAGCCTCGGGCGCCCCGAGCTGCTCCGGCGCCGGCGTCGCTTCCTCGATGCAGGTAGCCGGCACGATGGCCGTGCGCTCGCCACGCACCACGATGACCCAAAAGCCATCGGCGGTGATGCTGTCCACCTGGCGGCTCGCCTGGTTGGGCTCCGTGCTCAGTAGGCCCACGGTTTCGCCGAGCACGTGGCGCGGCGTGGTGAACGTGATCTTCAGCAGCTTCATCCGGTTTTCCGATCTGCGGCCTTGCCGCCATTGAATACGCTCAGGTCAGGCACGCGCCGCGTACCCGGCTTCGCAGGTTGGATGCCCAGCACCTCGAGCATGATCTCGTCGATGCGCGTCATCGCTACGTGGTCCGACGTGACCACCTCATCGCCCCGCTTGTTCCTGTAGCTGCGGGTGCGCGCCAGCTCTTTGGTCGCCTCGAAGCGGTCGAGCATGCAGCGCCTGCGCTCGTCCGGATCCTCGATCTGGTCGATCTCGCGCAGGCTCAGCAGCAGCCGCGCGACCATCGGCGGTTCAGGCGTAGCGGACGAAACCCCGGGCGCCGACGCGCCCCTGCCACGCCGCTTCTGCCGCGCGCCGGGAGCCAATGACGATGCAATAGCACGACTGACGACGGATCGTCACGCCCCCCGGCTCCAAAAGACTGGCGCACATGCCAACACACTGGCGCGGCGCGATCCTGCTCTCTAGATCGCGCGCGTGCGCGCACGAGTCGGGTTTGGACGCTCAGACAGCAGCTTCGGCGACTTCGGTATTGTCGTCCGATTTACTGTCGCGCGGTCTCAGCTGGCTCGGCGGCTTCTTCGGCAGCGTCGCTTTCATCTGTTCGTAGCGGGCAACATCACGGCCGCGATCTTGCGGCAGCGTGGCCCCTGGACCGGGCCCGAACCCGCCGATGAGCATCTCGGACTTGTTGGCCCAGCTTTTGGCCTTCGCCATCTTACTGCCTGCTGAATTCCTCATCGAAGCCTCCTGATTGCTGCGCGGAGCTCGCGCAGCTTTCTGTCGGTGCGTCCCCCCGCGAGAATGCGGCGGGCAATCTCTTTGCCTTCGGGTCCGTGGCTGCCGGCCTCGACGCGGTCGGCGAGCGTCTTGAGGCCGTCTAGCTCGGCGCGGATGCGCTGGCGTTGGCGTTGCTCTTCCTCACGCTGGATTTCGGCCTGGCGTGCGGGAGAGAGCCCGACGGTCATGGCTTTCTCCAGCAGCTCGAGGGCTTCGCGGTCGTATCCCTCGGCCTTCATGCGGTCGTAATTCGGGTTGAGAGGCATCACGGTTTGGCTCCTACGGCCGCCGGCAAAAGATCACCCAAGGCGCTCGGGGACCGTTCGCCGAGCGCGCGGGCTACCCGCGCCTCTTGGGCGGGGCTTAGGCCGGTCGCGAGCACGCGGCGCACGACCTCGGGGGAAAGCGAAGCCAGGCCGCGCCTAGAGCCTTCCTTGGTCCACCAGCCGTCGCTCGGCAGCAGTCGGCAGGCTTTGATCAAATAAGTCGGCGTGTAGCCCATGCCGAACAGCTCTACGATGGCCCGCACGCCGCTGTCTCGAGCGTAGGTTGCCAGCCGCACTTCGCCTAGGCCACACGCCTCGTGCAGCGCAGTAGCCACGCGCAGTAGCTCGGGCCACTTCTGCGGCGCTAGCCACTCGGCCCTCTCTGGGTGCTCAACGGCCACCTGCGCTCGGCTGCAGATCGGAAGCTCCAGCGCCTGCTCGAGATTGCTCGGTAACCCCTGAGCTGAACCAGCTGCTGCCGCTGCCGCTGGCTTTTGCTGGACCAGCATCGGCTCGCGCGGGGGGGCTTCCAGATCTTTAGCAGCGGCTTGTTTGTTAGCTAAATCCGGTACCGGATCCGGATCTTCCGGCGCGCGAAGCTGGCTTTGCTGGTCGGGTTTGCTGGTCACGTTGCTGGTGGTTGCTGGTGGCGTTGCTGGTCCACCAAACTTCGGTTGCTGGAACGTGCCGCCAGGTCCCCTGCTGGCTTTGCTGGCTCTCGCTATGCCGCCAAGCTGGCGGCCAGCTGGACCAGCATTGTTGGGTTGCTGGTGGTTGCTGGTGGTTGCTGGTGGTGATGCGCCCTTGTTGTAATTGTCGTACGTCTGAGCCCAGTCGGTGAGCACGTATCCGTGGTCGACAGGGAACCATAGGCCGACCCGCACCAGCGCCGCCAAGGCAGCGCGCGCCTGCGCCGTCGTGTAGGGCGCGAACAGCCCCAAGACCGCGGATATGGGGATGAAGTCGAGCCGCTCTCCAGCGGCGCGCCTGAGCGGTTCTTTGCGGCGACAGAAGGCATGCCCGCAGACGTGGTACCAGGCAGCGGCTCCACCTGCGTTGCAGAGCTGCTCGTTTTCGTTGGCGTGGTCGTCTGTGAAAACCCAGGTCACTCCGCCGTCCTTTCCTGCTGCTCGGTCTCGCGCCCAGTCCGACGTGCCCAAGACAGCCCAAACCAAGGCTTCTGCCGCCGACCAACACCCTCGGGATCTGGATACGTCGCGCCAGCGCCAGGCAAAACGTATCCGCCGGCACCGTTCAGGCACTCGTCACAATCGCAACAAAGCACGTGATTCACGCGGCCTCCGCGGGAAGCATCAGGGCGTCGCCCCCGATGATGCTGAGATGGTGGTTAGCTGCCAGAAAGGCGTCGTACTGGTCGCCGAGCCACGCGACTGGCGCGCCGGTGCTCACCAGCCGCGCCGCGGCCCAATCCTTGGCGCCCTTGCGAGGCGCCTTGCCGAGCAGCTTGCGGGACGAGCTGGCGTGATAGGTGAAAACATCGAGGCCCGCCCGGAACAGCTCGAGCTTGACGACGCCACCGAGCTCGCCGCGTTCGAAGGCGTGACCATCCGAGCGACTGAACGCGTACTGCTCGATCGCCACCGCGTGACAGCCCAACCGACGGGCATGGTTGAGCACCTGGCTAGCGATCCCATCGACACGGGCGAAGCGCTGCCGCTCCGTCGCTGTGTTGGGCAACCGATCGCCGACCACGAACGAATGCACGCGCGACCAGTCGAGCCCCCAGCGCACCGGCACCGCTACAATGCCGGTGGCGCGCAGGGAGAGGTCGAGTCCAAGGATCGTTTCTGAGGTCAGCTGAACCTCTTGATCAGCTCGGCCACGTACGCCTTCAGCTCGGCGTCAATCTGGTCCATCCGTAGCAGATCTTTTTCGGTCGGCTCCGAGCCGGTTTCCAGCATCGTAATGATGCTGCCGAAGAGGTGCTGCGCGCCGGCGAAGAAACCGCGGCGAGTTTCCTCGATCTGGATCTCGCTGGCGCTCTTTGGCATCACCTTGTGTAGGTACGCAAGCCACCCCGCCTCTACCAGCTTGCCCTGATCAACGAGCGCTTTGGTCAGCAGCGTTAGGTTATCGTCGCTCACGACCCTGCGCCCTTCCGTGATCGCGGCTTCTTCGCCGCCGGCTTGCCCTCGAGCTTTGCAAGGCACTTCGGGCAGGTGACGCCAGCGCGGCTGGTCGAGCCGCCGCTACCTACGCCCGTGCCCGCGCGGCCGCCACAGAGCGTGCCGTTCTTGTTGGCAGAGTCGATGAGGTGCATGAAGCCTTGCTTCGGGGCCTTCTTCGCCGCCTTCTTCCGTCCACCCTCCACAACGCCGTCGGGCTCGTAATCGTCATCGACTACCGCGTCCTCGTCGTCGCTGCCGCCCGCTGGCTTCGCCTTGGTGGCCTTGGCGCCCGTATGCGGCAAACGAGGCTGCTTACCTGGCGTCTCGTCGTCCTCGTCTTCTTCGGCCTCATCACCCGGCGCCACGACGACGGCGGTGGGCAGCGTGCCGCGCCAGCGGCCACCCTCACAGCTCGCCTCGAAGCGCAGCGCGTCCGTCGCCTCTTGCGGCGGATACACCGTAATTGGGCAGTTGTCGGCGGCCTTGTGCACCACGTCGATGGCGCGGTTCAGGTTCTTGGGCAGGATAGCGAACCATGAGCCCTCTAGCTCGGGGCGCTTCACCAGGTTGTGCACTTGCGCCATTGAGAGCTGGGTCGACGTGCCATTGCTTTCGTCCTCGATCTTGGTGTGTTTGTCTTTCGACGCGGCGCCGCGCAGGCGGGCTAGCGCGTGGCCGGTTTTGCCCAGCTCGAGCACCGCTTCGGTTTTGCCCTTGTTGATGCCGCGACGAACCGTTTCGAGATAGTCAGCGGGCATCGCCCACTCGCCCACATCGTGATCGCCGGCGTCGGCCTCGCATTCGACGGCGCGTTTGCCGTCGCTCGAGCACGCGACGAGCTTTCGCGAGGCGCCGACCCGGAACTTGACGACCCCGTCTTTGGTGGCGCCCCCCGCAAAAAAGAGTAGCGCGCCCAACTCAGCCTTCGAGCATTCGATCCCTGCCTGTGATGCCTTCATATTTTCACTCCTGTGAGTAGCTATCGGTTTCGTCACGAATGAGCGGCGCCACGGCGGTGTGCGCGCGCTCGAGCATCTTGATCAGCTGTTCACAGCGCTCACCGAGCTCGCCGGACAGCAGCTTGCGACCGCGCAGCAGCCACTCCGGCACGATGCCGTCGAGGATCAAGTGGCGGTCGTGCGGGCCGTAGGTCGGGCCGCGGCCGTACTTTTTGTCGAGCGCATCAACGCGCTCGAGGATCGGCGTTTTCAAGCTGCCCCCGTCAGGAGCCAGCGCAGCGCGCGCCGCGACACCTTGAACGACGTAGGACCGCTGTCGCCCTCGTCACCGATCGTGAGCACGAGCTGCAGCTCGCCGAGCTGAATCGCGCGACACACGCGGTGTGCCAAGGGATTCGAGTCGTCTAGCCTCCAACCATCGACGCTTCCGGCGCTCAAGCCTGCATGCGCCGCAGCGGTTGTCGATGCCGCCTTGGCCACGGTTGTGCGGCGCGAAGAAGTCGACTGGCCACCAGGCACCACCGCCGGGGCACGTGACGCAGTATTTCGCCTCGCCCCACCAGAAGCTGCGGAAGCGCGATTCACCGTACTTGAACGTGAAGGCCATTTACCCACCGTCGCCCTCCGGTTCGTCTGGCGTGGTTTCCTCGATCGCCACATCGAGCGCGTCCCGCACGCGGGCCAGGAGCACGCGGCAATGCGCGATCTGGGCCTGCGCTGACGCCAGGGCGCGCTGTGTCAGCTCGAGCTGCTCCTCGCGGCATTCGAGAAGAATCGGTCCGGTCGTCACCTTTAGGCGGTCGGCGAGACATTCCGCCCGACGGCAGCGCTTGCAAAGGTCAGCCACGGCCGGGCGCCTCCGCGTCGTCGGCCAGCTCGACCAGGTCGCGGCCGAGCTCCCGCGCTTGCGCCGGATCCAGCCAAAGCTCCGTGTCGCCGACGACGATCGAGACGGCTCCGGGCCGGGCCGCCAGCGAGAGGGCAAAGCCCATCCGCACCCGCGTCTTGCCTGGCACAGCTGGCACAGGCTTGGGCGCCGGCCGCCGAAACGGGAGCACAACGCCCTCGCTCAAGCGACACCCTTGCCGCGGCGCTTAAAGATCGCGGTGACGGTGACGGTGCGGCGGCTGATGACGCGGCCAGCCGCAAGCGCGAGCGCCCACGCGGCCGGCGTCGCGCTTTCTCTGTTCCCTTCTTGTTCCCCGCCAACAGTCGTAAGTACTGGAGCCGATTGCTGGACTTGAACCTGCGACCTGTGCTTTACGAAAGCACCCTGAATTGAGCGGTTCTGCATGGTTGCAGCTTTCTCGTTCCCCCCAGGGAACACGGGAAAAGTGGGCCCAGAAGTGCCAGCAACAGCGAGCCGGAGCGTCTCGTTCAGCTTGCGCGCGTAGCGCTCGGTGACTGCGATCGAGCTGTGGCCGAGTAGCTTGCATACCTCGTCCAGCGACCACTTGCGGCCCCACCATCCGGCGAGCAGTGACGTGGCGCAGGTGTGCCGGAGGTCGTGCCATGTGACGTGGCGTTTGATGCCGGCGGCCTTGACCCAAGTGGGGAAGCTCAGCGGCGACTTGGTGTCCTGTCGGCGCGCGCCGCGCTGGCCCGGGAACAGGATGGACCCCTTGCGCTGGAACGCGCGCTGAACCGCAATCGCCTCGAGCGCCGGCGGCAGCAGCGGCACCTCGCGCACCTTGCCGCTCTTGGCCGCCTCGCCGCCGACCGACTTGGAGACGATGACGGCGGTGTCCGTCAGGTCGGACCAGTCCAGCCGCCATTGCTCGGACAGGCGCAGACCGGTGAAGAGCGCAAAGACGACGGCCGGCCGGTCTCGGAGCCGCGCGGCCTTGATGAGAGCGCCCTGCTCCTCGGGGGTCAGGATGCCTTCGAGGTCGTCGGTCTGACGCGCCGCGCCAGACTTGTGGAGCTTCACCTCTCGGGCAGGGTTTGCCTCCAAGATGCCTCGCTCCACCGCCTCGTCTAGTGCGACCCGGAGTAGGTTGAGAAGCTTGAGCTTGGACCGGTGCTCCATGCCCTGGAGCTTGTCGCGCCATTCGACGACGTCGCTGCGCAGCAGGCTCGATACCGCCAGCTTGCCGATCGGTGCCGCTGCGATGTGCTTGTTCCAGCGCAGCTCGTCCTTGCGCACGCCCCGCACGCCTTGTTCTGCGCGCCGGGCCATGAAGGCCACGCCGAATGTTTGTAACTGAAGGCCCTCGCGCAGCTCCTGTGCGTTGCGAACTGAAGCCTGCGCGTCGGCCAGCGCGTGAGCCGCGCCGCGGGTTAGCTTGCCGGCGAGCGTCTTGAGCTTGCCTCCGATACGCGTGCGGACGCGGTAGAGCCCCGAGCCCTTCGGGTGCTCTTCAACGCTGGCGTGACCGGATTTGCGTTTCATCTGATGATCTCCCGCAGCGCTTCAACTGGATCGCAACCGAACACCACACAGAGGTGCAGGAACTTCTCGAAGGTGCAGGACTGCTTACCTGCCTCGTAATTCACATAGGCCGGACGCCCAAGCCCGACTTGGTTTGAAACCGATTGCTGAGTTAGACCCACGGCGGCTCTGGCCCGTCGCATCCAGGCGGCGAACGGCGCGCGAATATCCCTGAACTCAAGGCGAATTTGTTGCGCCGTTTTTTTCTGGAGATTCGCGAGGAGCGCCAGTCTCTCCGCTTTTGGCAGGCTCGAGACATAAAGCTCAACGGCTTCCGCTCCGCTCATGCCGAGCTTTGATGGCATCTTCACGCCGCTACCCCCGCCTTTCTGAGCGCCCGTCGCGCTGCATCCTTCGCCTCAGCGGATACCTCGACCTCAGGCGCCGCTACGTGCTTCCGCCGCTTACGCTTCGGCTCGACATGTTCGATTGCGGCGGCAATCTCCATGTGCAGTGAGCCGAGCTGCCGGAATAGGCCGGCGATTCTTCGGGTGTTCATTCCGCCTCGCGTGGCAGGTAGGCACGTGTCGGAGCCGCGCCGCACGGATGTTCATTTCGATGCGAAAAAAAAGAGCCCGACCGCCGTCGCTGTTTCACCCCGGCGAAAACAGTAAAACCGAGCGTCGCAGCATCTCGCTGCGCACCATGGCGACGACGGTCGAACAGGTCTTGCATGGGTCGCGCTCGTCTAATCTTCTACTCGGCGCAAACCCTCAGGCGTCCATTCGCGCTGCCGACGCACTTCCCAGGTGCCCTGAGTCAGACCGATGGTGCGGTGCGTGTCGTGGGGACGATGATGCACCACGTTGGCGCAGTCTCCAGCGACCTGCAGGTAGCAAACCATCGGGTCGCGCTCGAGGCGTTCGAACAGCTTTACCTCACGATCGTCGATGGAGTGGTGATGCCCGGTTTCGCTATGCGCCACTACCAGCGGGCCCGTGCGCGGCTGCTCCACGACGCCCTCGGGCAGCTTGTCGATGCGTCGGAAGAGCACATCGCCCTGCGCCGCTAGGTTCTTGATTCGGATTGCGTTCATGTGCGTACCTCGAGCTTGTATTGGGTTGGTTTCAGGTCGTACGTCCAGGCGTTGGCCTCGAGCGCCGTAGTCATTTCGAGCGGCACGCTCAGCGCAAACTCGCGGCCCGTGCCGCAGAGCACGCGGAGAAACATCGCCTTGCCCGCATCGGGCAGCTCGGCCTCGATGAGCTCGCCGATCTCCGGCTCGGGGTCCTTGTCGACGGTACGGTGCGGCACCATCGCCAGGATCGCGTTCCAGCCGACCATTTCCATGGCGCACCGGCGCAGCTCGATATTCGGCCATGTTAAGGCGACTTCGGGCGTGATGTTTTTGCGATCGGACCAGGCCGCCGGGATACGCGTGCCGCGCCAGAAGAACAGCTCGATACCGTCGCGCCAGCGGTGCGACGGGCCGTTTTCGCAGTGCGGCCGGTTGCGTTCGTCCATGCGGATCCACTCGGGCCGATCGGACACGATGGTGAAACGCTTGTGCATGTACCGAGGCCCGGCGAGCGCCGCGACCTCGTAGTGATCCCACTTGGTGTAATCGAGCGACAGCCCGACGACATGTCGGAAGAACGAGAGAAAGCCGACCCACGACGTCCACATATTGCCGCCGTTGCGCAGGCGATACACGTACCGGCAGCACTGCTCGAGATAGTTGACGAGGGGATCGGCGGCGGACGTGGCGGCGTCCGTGGCGGCGGACGTGGCGGCGGCCGTGGCGGCGTGCGTGGCGGCGTACGTGGCGGCGTACGTGGCGGCGTCCGTGGCGGCGTACGTGGCGGCGTACGTGGCGGCGGACGTGGCGGCGTCCGTGGCGGCGTCCGTGGCGGCGTAC
>Ga0105250_10000879_pt1 | contig 17776 bp, 13 predicted proteins | sample KBSS54metaG_FD_80425 | JGI IMG/M metagenome (GOLD analysis project Ga0105250, IMG submission 80425) | Switchgrass rhizosphere microbial communities from Kellogg Biological Station, Michigan, USA - KBS S5-4 metaG | ecosystem: Host-associated > Plants > Roots > Rhizosphere > Soil | place...
AGTTTCTGGATCAGCGGATTGTGGACTTTTTTGCGGAAGTTCTGATACGCGACATCGTCGGTGCACAGCGTGTCACCGTGCAGGATCAGGACGCGGCGGCCATACAGTTCCAGCACTTTTTTCTCCGGCAGCAACGTCATCAGGCTGTCGCGGGCGAAACGTCTGCCGAGCAGAAAATCGCGGTTGCCGTGAATGAAGAAGCAGGGCACACCTTGCTGGTGTAACTGATTTAGGGCCGCCGAGATTTCAGCGTGAAGCGGCTGCGGATCATCGTCGCCAATCCAGGCTTCGAACAGGTCACCGAGAATGTACAGGGCGTCGGCCTGCGGCGCATCTTCACGTAGAAAACGCAGAAAACCGGCAGTGATTGCCGGTTCCTGTGCGCAAAGATGGATATCTGCGATAAAAAACGTGGTCATCCCGACGTTGATTATTCGCTGACTGTCACGCTTTTGATCACAACATCTTCTTTTGGAACGTCCTGGTGCATACCGCTGCGGCCGGTTTTGACGGCTTTGATCGCGTCAACCACGTCCTGACCTTCAACCACTTCTGCGAATACGCAGTAGCCCCAACCTTGTGCGTTTTTGCCGCTGTGGTTCAGGAAGTCGTTGTCAGTTACGTTGATGAAGAACTGTGCCGTGGCGGAATGCGGATCGTTGGTACGCGCCATCGCCAGCGTGCCTTTGGTGTTTTTCAGGCCGTTGTCTGCTTCGTTATTGATAGGCGCATCGGTGTTTTTCTGGTTCATGCCTGGCTCAAAACCGCCGCCCTGGATCATGAAACCGTTAATCACACGGTGGAAAATTGTGTTGTCGTAGAAGCCTTTACGGCAATAGTTCAGGAAGTTTTCAACCGTGGCTGGCGCTTTGTCAGCGAAAGTTTTAATGACGATGTCGCCGTGGTTGGTGTGGAAAGTGACCATAATTATCATCCTGCTAATGTTGATGTGTGCTCTTAGTAAGAGCGGCTACTATAGCCTTTTCTTATACCATAACTCAAAAGTTGCCGTCAGCAGCGGCTTTGTGACGACTAAAGCCCGTCCGGCGGCCTTATGCGGTTCGGTGAAATCATTTTCGTTATATTATACGCGTTAGTGTCGCTTAAACGCGCCAACGTCATTTTCTACGCCCAACACACGGAATAGCCTGATGCTGAAGATTTTTAATACCCTGAGTCGCCAAAAAGAGGAATTCAAGCCAATTCATGCCGGTAAAGTCGGGATGTACGTGTGTGGGATCACTGTTTACGACCTGTGTCATATCGGCCACGGTCGCACCTTTGTGTCTTTCGACGTGGTGTCGCGTTACCTGCGTTACCTCGGTTATGACCTGAAATACGTGCGCAATATCACCGATATCGACGATAAAATCATTAAACGTGCCGCTGAAAATGGCGAAACGTTTATGGCGCTGACCGACCGTATGATCGCCGAGATGCATGCTGATTTTGCTTCACTGAACATTCTGCCGCCGGACTCCGAACCGCGCGCCACGCAGCACATTCACGAAATTATCGATATCGTGCAGAAGCTGATTGACCGTGACCACGCCTATGTCGCGTCGAACGGTGATGTGATGTTCTGGGTGGAAAGTGATCCGGATTACGGACTGTTGTCCCGTCAGGATCTGGATCAGTTACAGGCGGGTGCGCGCGTCGAAGTCGAAGCCAACGTGAAACGCAATCCGATGGATTTCGTACTGTGGAAAATGTCCAAGCCGGGCGAACCGAGCTGGACATCTCCGTGGGGCGAAGGTCGCCCGGGCTGGCATATCGAATGTTCTGCGATGAACTGCAAACAGCTCGGTGCGCATTTCGATATTCACGGCGGCGGTTCTGACCTGATGTTCCCGCACCACGAGAACGAAATTGCGCAGTCAAGCTGTGCCCATGACGGCCCGTATGTGAATACCTGGATGCACTCCGGCATGGTGATGATCGACCGCGAAAAGATGTCCAAATCACTGGATAACTTCTTCACCGTGCGCGATGTGCTGAAATATTATGACGCTGAAAGCGTGCGTTACTTCCTGATGTCGGGTCACTATCGCAGCCAGCTAAACTACAGCGAAGAGAACCTGAAACTGGCGCGTACCTCAATGGAGCGTCTGTACACCGCACTGCGCGGCACTGACGCCGCTGCAACGCCAGCCGGTGGTGAGGCTTTCGTTACGCGCTTCCGTGCGGCTATGGACGATGATTTCAACACACCGGAAGCTTATTCCGTGTTGTTCGATATGGCACGTGACATCAACCGCCTGAAAACGGAAGATCTGTCTGCGGCCAACGGTCTGGCAGCGGAACTGCGGCAACTGGCAGGTGTACTTGGCCTGCTGGAGCAGGATCCGGAGCAGTTCCTGAAATCCGGTGCTCAGGCGGATAACGATGACGAAGTGGCTGAAATCGAAGCGTTGATTAAACAGCGTAACGATGCCCGCGCCAGCAAAGACTGGGGCATGGCGGATAAAGCGCGCGATCGTCTCAATGAAATGGGTATCGTGTTAGAAGACGGCGCGGCAGGGACCACCTGGCGTAGAAAATAGTCTATTCTTTTGTTCTTAATACTGAATTATGGCTCCCAACCGGGGGCCATTTTTATAAGGATCATGCTGTGACAACCCTGTTTCTGACCTATCAGCCTCCGTATGACTGGCAATGGATGACGGCATTTCTCGGCGCGCGTGCATTGCAGGGTGTTGAACAGCAGGATGGCGAATATTACCAGCGTACGCTGGCGGTGATGCACCACGGCGAACGGCTGACCGGCTGGTTGCGGTTGCGTCCGTTGCCTGAGCGAAATGGCGTTGAGCTGGAAGTGTCGGCGTCGCTTTCGCCGGTCACGGAGAACATAGCTGCCCGGGTGCGGCGGTTGCTGGATCTGGACGCGCAACCCACGCTTATCGCCGAGGGTCTGGGGGGATTGGCTGACAATGCGCCGGGATTACGCCTGCCGGGCTGCGTCAACCGTTTTGAACTGATGGTGCGCGCGATCCTCGGGCAACTGGTGAGCGTGAAAATGGCGGCGACACTGGCGACGCGGCTGACTGAAAAATGGGGCGAACCGGTGCGTACGCCGTTTGCCGCGCTGACGCATTTGTTTCCGTCTGCAGCGGCCATCGGGCAGTTAACGGTAGACGATTTACGGGGTATTGGTGTGCAGGCCAAACGTGCAGCGTGTCTGATTAATATTGCGCAGGCAGTGGATGAGGGGCGCTTGCCGCTGGATGACATCACCGATGTGCAGGACGGAATAAAACAGCTGCAGGCGATGCCGGGGATTGGCAACTGGACTGCCAGTTATGTGGCAATGCGCGCCTGGTCTGCGCCTGATATTTTTCTCGGCGGTGACTATCTGATTAAACAGCGTTTTCCGGGCATGACGCCCGCGAAGATAGCCCGCTATGCCGAAGTCTGGAAACCTTGGCGCACCTACGCCACGCTGCATTTGTGGTTCAATAATGAGTGGCAGCCGGATACGCCGTAGGCGGGGATTAACGTGACACTTCTGTGCCAGACTGATGGTCTTCAGGGGGGATGGCACCGCTGGTATGCGCAGTGGCCGTTTTTTGCGCCGGTTCATATTTATAAACCCGCCCGCGTCCGTTGTGTTTGGCGATGTAGCAGGCCATATCCGCCTGTGCCATGTATTCGCTGCCGGTGATGTTCGCATCGTTTATTTGCGTCATTCCTGCGCTGGCTCCGATCCGGTAGGCATTTCCTTCCCAGATAAATTTGAAATCGTTGATTTTGTCCACCAGATGCTGCAGCGTTGCCAGCCCTTCTTCCTGAGGACAATCAAATAAGATCAGCGCAAATTCATCGCCGCCCAGCCTTGCCAGCCGGTCGCTGTTGCGGATGTTCTCCTGCATCAGTGCGCTGATCTGGCGCAGCAGTTCATCCCCTGCGGCATGTCCTGCGGTGTCGTTAATCGCTTTAAAATGATCCAGATCGATAAACGCCAGACCGTGAGGCTGACGTTGTGTTGCAGTCAGATTCAGCGCTTTTTTCAGGCTCGATTCGAAACTGCCACGATTCGACAACCCGGTGAGTAAATCGTGAGAGGCGCTGTAACTGAGTTTTCGCATCAGTTCGCGGGATTTACTGACGTCCTGTAGCACCAGCACAATGCCAATCGGTTCGTCTTTCAGGGTGCGCAGCGGTGACACTGCCAGCTGAACATCAAACAAAGCCGTGTGATGGCCGTGCAGAACCAGCGAACGCTCAACGGAAGAGTGCAGATTTTCATTGATATCAAACTGCAAAAGATCGTCGATAAGCGGCCCTCCCGCTCCTTTGCTGATGCGCACGATGCGGCCTACCGGTTGCCCCTGCGCCTGCTGTTCTGTCCAGCCAGTCATTTTCTCTGCGACCGGATTCATGAAAGTGATATTCATATTCCGGTCGGTGGAGATCACCGCTTCATTGATCGAATTCAGCGTGATATGCAGCAGCTCTTTTTCTTCATGCAGCGCTTCCGAAAGGCGCTTGTTAGTCATTTCGGTGTGTTTAAGCTCGTTGATATCTTCAATCTGAGAAATGAAATACATCGGATTATGGTGTTCATCACGCACCAGAGATACGGCGAGGAATGCCCAGATAACTTCTCCGCTGCGGCGCAGATAACGCTTCTCCAGGGTGTAACTCTGGATGTCATCGTTCAGCAATTGCTGCAACAGCGCCAGGTCTTTGCCCAGATCTTCATGATAGGTAATTTCCTGGAACGTCAGGGTGGTCAGATATTCCGCCTCATAACCCAGCAGATGACACAGGGCTTTGTTCACCTGCAGCAGCTTGCCTTCCGGTGATACCAGCGTCATGCCAATTGCGGAATATTCCATGGCGTTTCGGAAGCGATTTTCACTTTGCGTGATGTGAGATTTTTCAGTACGCAACGCATGCATTGCCATCGCCATGGCATTCGCAGGCATCAGAATCAATAGCAGCGGCAGGAAAATCAATCCCTGAGGGAGCTGATCCGCCAGGTGCGGCTGAACGGAAATAATGCCGCTGGTATGCAGTAACGCAATCATCAGTGTCATCGAGAGGAAAATGATGAACGATTCCATACGGGGTAAACGGATGGCGGCCGATAACAGCGGAATGGTGATAAAGGCGAAAGTGTAAGGCAGCCATTTCAGGGCCAGAAAACCGGCCGCCAGCGTCAGGATCAACGTCAGAAGCAGTCCGAAAAGACGCGGCGAGGTGATCAGTTTAACCAGGTAGCCGCGATGGTAGATAAGCCCCAGCGGCGTGAGCGCGAGGATCGCCACGGCTTCTGACATAAACCAGGTGGTAAAGCGACTTTGTAATTCTGCCGGAGAATGAACATGCAGAATAAACAACAGCATGATTAACGCGCTGACCAGCGGGCAGAAGATCACCGCGACGAAAAGGAATTTCATCCAGGAACTCAGCCCCGAAAGCGGATCCTGCGCCGGCAATATTCTGCGCAATAAATCCGCACACAGAGAAGCCTCAATAAGGTTGTTGAGCAGATAAGGCAGGTAGCGAAAGAAGGGCGTACCGAGGATCGTATGTGATGCCGCGATGCCCAGTGCGGCGGCGCACAGCAGCGGGATCCAGTCGCGATAGCGATGGTGGAATAAAACAGGGATCAGCAATGCTGTCGGTAGCCACAATCCGGCGAGGCTGGACGACTTCTGAATGATACTCAAACAGGCAAAGGCCAGCAGGCAGGTTGAGATGCCTAAAAGTAAGCAGGATGTCCAGTTTGCCCGATTAGCCCCAGTTGAGGGCGGCTTGCTATTTTCCACGGTGAAAACCTTTTTCTGGCTGACGGAGCGTTGCAGGCAGTCGCAGTGATACTTATTGATTAATGTTATCAATGCACTACCGCAGGGCGAACTGCGGCAGGGGTTAATGAGTACCGGAAAATCAGCGCTAATGATTAATATAAATTCTACATTACGCTGTAATAGATAACGAATTTTCCGGCCAGAAAGCCGGAATTCATTTTGTTAAAGCAGGAAAATGGTGGCAAGGCCGAGGAAAATGAAGAATCCGCCAGTGTCTGTCAGCGCGGTAATCATCACACTGGATCCGACCGCAGGGTCGCGGCCCAGGCGTACCATGGTGAGGGGGATGACGACACCCATCAGCGCGGCCAGCAGTAAATTTAGCACCATCGCCAGCGTCATCACCGCGCCCATCTCCCAGTTGCCATAGAGCAGCCAGGTGACAATCCCCATTAATCCGCCCCAGACGAGGCCGTTGATCAGCGCCACGCCCAGCTCCCTGAACATCAGGAATTTCAGATTGCCGAGCTGAACATGGTGCAGCGCCAGCCCTCGGACAATCATGGTGATGGTCTGATTGCCGGTATTTCCGCCGATACCGGCGACAATAGGCATCAGCGCGGCCAGCGCAACGAGCTGCGAAATCGTGTGTTCAAACAGGCCGATCACACGGGAAGCCACAAACGCCGTACACAGGTTGATGGCCAGCCACGCCCAGCGGTTACGCACGGCTTTGGTTACCGGCGAGAAAACATCTTCTTCAGGGCTTAAGCCACCCATGCGGCGTAAGTTACTGTCGGTGTCGTTATTGACGAAATCGACGATTTCTTCCACCGTCAGGCGGCCCATCAGTTTACCTTTTTTATCCACGACGGCTGCGGTGATCAGGTCATAACGTTCGAACGCGCTGGCGGCGTCTTCGGCTTTGTCCTCCGGTTCAAAACTGGTGAGATCGGTGATCATTACGTCGGAAACCAGCGTATGCGGCGCGTTCAATAAAATCGTGGTCAGCGGCAATTCGCCAAGCAGCGTATTTTTCCGGTCAGTAATAAAGACTTTATCGGTTGCCTGCGGGATTGACTTACGTGAGCGGAGAAAGCGCTGAACGGTGCCCAGTGAGACATCCGGGCGAACGGTCAGCAACTCGAAATCCATGATACGGCCAACACATTCTTTGCTGAATTTCATCACTTCGCGAACTTTCTCTCGCTGGCGGGGATCCAGTGAGGTCAGTACGCGGCCAATCAGGTCGCGGGGCAGATATTCCGCCAGATAAACCTGATCGTCCACATCCAGCAGTGACATGGTTTTGAGCAAATCCTTATCGCTCATTTCTTCGATCAGACTGTCCCAGACGGTTTCTGAGACTTCCACCAGCGCTTTACCGCGTGCAGCGGGTTCGACCAGCCGCCATAGCGCCAGACGCTCACGGATCGGCAGTGCTTCCAGTACGTCCGCAACGTCCGCCGCGTGAAGACTTTGTACCCGCGAGGTCAGCTCGGCGGTGTTGTCCATCAGTTGTGCGCGGGTGACGTCATCAACATCAGGTTCCTCGCCCAGAATACTGTCGGCGAGGTCATCGGTGTTCAGAAGGAGATCGAGGATCCTGCTGCGGCTTTCAGCCAGTTTCTGGCCGTAATTCTTTGGTTTTCCACCAGACATTTGTGATCCTTAGTCCTTTGAGTAACGACAGGTTTTCAGCGTGCCGGTACAGGTTTTTGCCGGAGTCTGTTCCTGTAACTCCACAGTTTGCGTATCGGTCCGGGTTTGTTTTTGATTCTGATGATGTGAATACGCACCGATAGCGGAGTAGACCAGACGCCCGAACAAAATAATGAAGCTTATCGCTAAAACGATTTTCGTCATTCTGATGTTGGTTTTTCGAGACATAATTTAATCGCTTAAGTAAATCGTTGCTCCGGTGAAGGAATGAAGGTGTGCAAATGATAACGTTTACAATATATAACACATCTAAACAGGCAGCCAGATAATCGGATTAAGGGCAAACGCGCGGTTTAAAGAGGTATAAATCCATCAAACCTAAGACTTTTCGTTCTCCTTAAGAAGGATCGCATGAAATTGCCAAAAAAAATTTATTTCATGCATCACGCGATGAATTTGTCTGAGATGAATTTTTGTCAAATCACAAAGATTGTGTTTATTGATATGCATCAAGGGATTTAAGATAAGTCACATTAGAATCCAGCCATATTTTAAAATTTATATCCCGGCCTCCGCTGTATTCTTTTTTCTTCTGCGTTTTTTCTGTGAGATGACGTTTTTACAACGATAATTGAGGACGGAACCTGTGGCCATCGTCATCGGACTGTCTGTCTGATGTCTATTACACCCTGAACCCTTCACTGCAGCATGAAGTTCATGCGCAAAACTTAGATGGACTTGATGCGTAAAAAATTTTCCTGGCAAGACATGCGCCATAAATGGTGGGGCCTTCCTGCGATTTTTGCTCTGGTGCTGATCCCGGTGACCTCGTGGCTTTCTCCGATGATTTCCCTGCCGGATGGCCGTACTTATCTCATTTATATGCCGATGGCGACCTGCGTCGCGTTGCTGATGGTATTTGACTGGGCCGCATTGCCAGGCATCGTCCTGACGCTTTTCCTGCGCTATTACCTGCGGATTGGCTTCGAGATGGGGATGCTGATGACGGTGATTTATTTCGCCGCGCTGTCTCTGGCCTGGCTGGGCTATCGCTGGCAGGCGGGAAGTCGCTGGTCCGCACCGCTCGGTCTGATGAATCTGGCGAAAGCCCGGGTAGGCTGGTTGCTGATTTTCCTGACATTATTCTTAGTCATCGTGCTGCAAATTGTGATTGAAAGCGGATTGCTGCCCGATTATCTCGGCATGGCGACGCGGGACTTTTTCACGCTCAGGACCCTGGTCAATTTACAGGGGATGGTCCTTGGTATTCTGCTTAACTCGCATGTGATTTATCTGGTGATACGCATTATCCGCAAGCCGCATTATTTACGTGTGGTCTGCACGAGGTTGCGTCAGGAAATGGCACCAGGCGTGAAGTTTGCTGAGATTATGCTGTGGTTTGCGGTTCTGGGGGTCATGGTCACGTTGTTGTGCCTGCCGGGGCTGAGTGAACCGTTCATGAAGATTTTACTCAGCGATTACACGCTGACGCTACTGTTTCCGGTATTGCTGTTTGGAGCCTGGCGCTACGGTTATTACTTTATCAGTATCGTCTGGACCGTCACCCTGACTGTGTTATTTGAATTTTATCAGGGGTTTATCTCCGAACACGGCTTTGTTCATAATCTGGTGTTCGTGTCCGCCCTGATGTTGGTCTATACGATGACGTTGTTGCTGATGGCGGCCATCGCCTCACGTCAGCGTCTGCTGATGAAAAAATCCAGCGCCGCCGCATTGCAGGATCCGGTGTTTGGTCTGCCAAACCTGCGAGCCTTCAACCGCGATCTGGCGAGCTATCCGCGTTCCATGCTGTGTTTTATCCGTGTTTCCGATATGGACGTGCTGAGCCGTAACTACGGCATGCAGTTGCGTATCCAGTTTAAACAGCAACTGGCGCACGGGCTGAAGCCTTATCTGCAACCGGGTGAGCGGGTTTATCATTTACCGGGTTATGATCTGGTCTTGCGGCTTAACTGCGAAGATTCGGATAAAAAATTGCAGAATTTGCATGACTATCTGGAAGATTTCCGCCTGATCTGGAACGGCTTGCCGCTGCATCCCAATATAGGCTTATCGTACTGTACCGTGTATTCGCCAGTGGAACATCTGCCGATTTTGCTGGGCGAACTGAGCGGTATTGCTGAAGTTTCCCTGACCACCGGGCAGCCGGAATCCAATAAAAACGACCACAGTCAGGTACAACTGGAGATCAGAGAAAAAGTCGACATGCTGCATAAAATTCAGCGGGCACTGGATGACGATCGCTTTGTGCTGATGGCGCAACCCATCTTCGGGGTACGTGGCGACAGTTATCATGAAATCCTGCTGCGTCTGTCTGACAGCGCCGAAGGAACGCTGATCACACCGGATAAATTCCTGCCGGTGGTGCATGAGTTCGGTTTGTCGTATCAGCTGGATATGTGGGTGCTGAAACATACACTGATGTTTATTAATCAGAACCGTGTTCATTTGCCGAGTCTGCGCTTTGCGGTGAATTTCACACCCTCGACGCTGTGCCGCCCGACCTTTAGCCGCGATTTTAAAACGCTGATGCTGGAATATGAGGTAGAACCGTTCCAGATCGTGCTGGAAGTGACCGAATCCCATCTGCTGCAGAACATGAAATATGCCGACCTGGCGATGCGGGAATTGCGTTCCTACGGTTGCCGCATTGCGATTGATGACTTCGGTACGGGCTACGCCAGTTACGGTCGTCTGAAGGCTATTCAGGCAGATATCCTGAAAATTGACGGCAGCTTCGTGCGCAATATGCTCACTGATTCGCTGGACGCCTACATTGTGCAGTCAATCTGTCAGGTGGCGCGCATGAAGCATCTGTCGATTGTGGCGGAGTATGTGGAAACTGAAGAACAGAAAATCGCGTTGCACGAGCTGGGTGTGGATTACATGCAGGGTTATCTGGTGGGTAAACCGCAACCGTTAAACAAACTACTGGAATTCCCGAACGTCTGACATTGAGCGATGTCCGGAAAGAAAAAGCCCTCTGCGCATCAGATGCCAGAGGGCTCTTTTATTGCAGCGAAACGGTTAGTTTTTCACAATACCGTCTTCTTCCTCAAGCATCAGTTTCCAGCCTGTCACGTCATCCCAGTAACTCTGTTCTCTTTCGAAATCCAGCTGAACCAGGTTGTTCTGAGCCAGATATCCGGCCGGGAAACGCAGCGTCCAGTGATTATCATCGGTAGATAACCGCAGGGATTCAGGCGTTGTCGTTGACTGACGCTGATTGTTGAGCAACGCCCCTAAACGCAGAAGCTGGATCAGCGGAATGTAGTGTTTCTTCTTGAACAGATTCAGGCGCGGCAGTTCTTCCAGCTTGATGGCTTTTCGGTGGAAACGGACCAGTGTGGCCAGCAGCGTTTGCTGTTCCTGATTGAAACCCGGCAAGTTGGTATTTTGCAGGATATACGAGGAATGGCGGTGCATGCCGGTGTGGTTAATGCTCAGACCGACTTCATGCAACATGGCGCTGAATTTCAACAGTGATTCCAGCTGTGGCTGCACCAGTTTGGTATTTTGCGCCAGCCACTGGGCATACAATTGCTCAGTGGTATCCAGCACACGGCGCGCCTGTTCACGGTCAATGTTGTAATGCTCAGCCAGACTTTTGGCGGTACGGGTACGGATATCCTGATGACGGAAACGGCCTTCCATTTCATACAGCACACCTTCACGCAGTGCGCCGTCAGAAAGACGCAGCTCTTTGATCGCCAGCGCATCGAACACGCCGCGCAGAATGGCAAGCCCCGGCACGAACACCGATTGCCTGTCTTCCGATAAGCCTGGTAAATCCAGGGCACTGAAATGTTTAAAGTTCAGTACCGCTTCGGACAGCATTTCCAGCCGTTCAGGGGTAATTAAGCCGTCTTTTTCGCCCATCGCGACCAGCACTTCGTGTGCCGCTTTAATACTGCCGGAGGCACCCAAAGCATACTGCCAGCCCTGCAGGCGGTACTGCCATGCCAGAGTTTCCAGCTTTTGCGCAGCAGCGAGCTGGGCACGTTTGAAGTTACTGCGGCTGATTTCGCCATTGGGGAAGAACATCTGCGCAAAACTGACACAGCCCATACGGCGGCTTTCGGCCAGCAACGGCTCGAAGTCCTCTCCGATGACCAGTTCTGTTGAACCGCCACCTATATCGACCACCAGCTTGCGGCCTTTTTCAGGCTGCGTATGTTCAACACCCATAAAAATAAGTCGTGCTTCTTCCTGCCCGGAAATAATTTCAATCGGGTAGGGGATGACTTCTTTGGCACGCTTGAGAAATTCCTCGGCGTTCACTGCCTGACGCAGCGTATGTGTACCGACGATAGTGACGTTATTTTCCGGAAAACCCTGCAGGCGTTCGGCGAATAAAGCCAGGCAATCCAGCCCGCGTTGAATGGCTTCTTCACTGAGCACATTTTTACTGTCGAGACCATCGGCCAGATGGACGCGCTGTTTCAGGCGTCCCAGGACCTGCAGCGCGCCGTTAACGACGCGTGCAATGACCATATGGAAACTGTTCGACCCGAGATCAATCGCCGCAATTTCCTGTGGCTTGGCATTCAGTGGGCTGCTTTTAAGGGGCATAGTTGTGTAACGCTCCAGGGGTTCAGGCTTGCTGACTTTGTTGTTCCAGCTCTTTCAGATATTCATAAATCGCCAGTTGCGCACGGACTTTGCGGCGATTTCCGCGTGGAACATACCGGTTGCTCAGTTCTTTATCAATCACTCTGGCTTTTACTGTGTCACTAAACAGCAGTTCAAGGATATCCAGAACGCGCTGTTTCAAACGCGGATCGAGCAGGGCGACGGCCACTTCAATACGATAATCAATATTACGCGTCATCCAGTCGGCTGAAGACAGGAAGACTTTGGAATCGCCGCCATTTTCAAAGACATACACGCGATCGTGTTCCAGATAGCGGTCAATGATGCTGGTAACCTGAATGTTTTCGCTAAAGCCGGGTAAATTCGGCACCAGAGAACACATCCCGCGGATCAGCAGACGGATTTTCACCCCGACGTTAGACGCGACGTAGAGGCGGTCGATCAGCCCTTTATCCACCAGATTATTGATTTTTAGCGTAATTCCGCCTGTTCCGCCCGCCTGAACGTTGGCAATTTCACGGTCGATCAAACGGTAAAGCATGTCACGCGAGTTTTGCGGTGACACCATCAGATGCTCGAACGACACCGGGCGGTAAGGGTTTTCAATAAAGTTGAAGACGCGGCGAACCTCGTTGGTGATCCTCGCATCGGCGGTGAGCAGTGAATAGTCGGTATAAAGGCGCGCCGTTTTCTCGTTAAAGTTACCGGTCCCGATATGAGCATAGCGGACAATCTCGTCGCCTTCGCGTCGGGAAATAAGAAAGAGTTTTGCGTGTATTTTCAGGCCCGGCGCAGAGAAAATAACGTGCACACCGGCTTCAGTCAGACGTTTCGCCCAGTGAATATTGGCTTCTTCATCGAAGCGCGCCTGCAGTTCGACGACAACAGTGACTTTCTTACCGTTGTGCGCGGCGTGGATCATCGATTCGATAATGCGGGAATCTTTCGCCACGCGGTAAATATTGATTTTTATCGACAGCACGTTCGGATCGAACGATGCCTGACGCAACAGTTCCAGTACGTGCTCAAACGTGTGGTACGGATAATACAGCAGCACGTCTTGCTCGCGGATCGCCGCAAAGCCGTTGCGGAATTTATCGAACCACAAATGGCGCAGACGTGGCAGCGGACGGTTGACCAGATTGGCTTTGCCGACGTTCGGGAAGCCGATGAAATCTTTAAAATTGTGATAACGTCCACCGGCAATCACCGAATCATAATTGGAGATGCCAAGTTTACCGCGCAGCAGTTCGACCATTTCATCCGGCATATCGCGCTGATAAACGAAACGTACCGGTTCGGCGGTCAGACGCTGTTTCAGGCTTGATGACATCAGCTCAAGCAGGCTCGATTCCATTTCCGTGACCAGATCATATTCGGCATCACGGGTCATTTTCATGGAGTACGCGTTCAGTGCATCGTAATCGAAGAAGCCTTTGAAAATATCATCCAGACAATAACGCAGGATGTTATCCAGCAGGATCATCGGCTTACGACGGCGTGGTGCTTCCGGCGGCAGGTTAACGAAACGTGGCACTTTATCGGACGGGATTTCCAGCAGCGCGTAATGGATCTCTTCGCCACGGATAATTTCCACTGCCAGATAGGTGTAATCGTCTTTGAGGAATTGCACCAGATTGGTATCGTGGTTAATCAGAATCGGTGTGATGTACTGGCGCAGCTGATGTTTGAAGTACTGACGCAGCCAGGCTTGCTGGTTTTCAGAAACCTGGCGTTCGTTAATCAGGAAGATCTGATTACGCGCCATTTCCAGAAGCAAATCGTTGTAAAGACTGTCGAATTCCTGATCAATGCGCAGCACCTTCGCCTGAATTTTTTTCAGCAAATGACGGGACGCGCCCAGAAAACCTTGTTCTTCACTGATGAGGATCCGTCGTTTTAAATCGGCAAAACGGACTTTATAAAACTCATCCAGGTTATTGGAGTAGATCCCTAAAAAACGCATCCGTTCGATCAGGGGATTGCTTTTGTCAGCCGCTTCCTGCAACACGCGCTCATTGAAGGACAGCCAGCTTAGTTCTTTCTCGATATAAAGCTTTTCCTGACCCATTTTCACTCCGTTCATTTAGCTTGCAACCTGGCCCATACAGGCAAATTTGCCTGAAAACACCGCAATGTAGCTCAACATATTCTTCGTGTTGCCCGCCTTTTAAGCAGCCAGCGCAGCAGGAAGTCATCTGTGAGAGGGGCCTAGTGTCTACTATCAATATTGCGAAAGATTGACAGGAAAGTCCAACATAACAAGGGATGATTTCAGGAGAGTCTTTAACGGGGAGTCAAAAGAGAGAAAAGTGTTACCGATGAAGGACATTTGTATCCTTCACCGGTCATTCTTTTACCGATTTATGTCGCGGTGGAATTAAACCGCGCTGGCGCCAATCAGGGATTCCGGTTTGACCTGAACAGGCTTGGTTTTGTATTTCGCCAGAAACTGCGGCTGGAAAATACACATGCGGATGGCGCTGCGATATTCGCCGTTCACAAAGAATTCCTGTTTCAGTTCACCTTCAAGCTCGAAGCCTAATTTGCTGTAAATGTGGATCGCCTTTTTATTTTCTTTATCCACGATTAAATACAGTTTGTAGAGGTTAAGAACGGAGAAGGCATAATCCATCGCCAGACGGACAGCGTCACCGGCAAAGCCTTTGCCCTGATGCTGCGGATCGATGATGATCTGAAATTCCGCGCGGCGGTGAATATGATTAATTTCCACCAGCTCGACCAGGCCGACCGGTCCGCTTTCGTATTCAATAATAAAGCGGCGTTCGCTTTGGTCATGGATATGCTTGTGATACAAGTCGGTCAGTTCGACGAAAGCCTCGTAAGGTTCTTCAAACCAGTAACGCATGATGCTGGCGTTATTATCAAGACGATGAACAAACGACAGGTCGTCCTTTTCCAGTGGACGTAATCTGACGCTGTTATGGCTAAACATGGGGTGTTCCTCAACTATAAAAGCCGTTTTATGAGGGTAACCTTCGTAAATATGAAATCGGAAACAACCGTGTTTCCGATGAAGGTCGGCGCACAAACGACGTTTAAACGTGCGCCGGGATGTGCATTATATCGGACGAAATGTAAACAAATGTCAAATGACGGAAAATAAAAAACCGGCGCATGGCCGGTTTATAGTGAAATCATGATGCAGTGGTAGATTAATCTTCTGCATATCCGCGTTCAGAAAGCGGATTGTTATCCAGCAGCGCCTGACCCTTTTGCAGCGACAAACGTCCGTCAACGAACCAGCTGACGACCAGCGGATAAATGCTGTGTTCCTGCGTTTGTATGCGGGCAATCAGCTCTTCTTCTGTATCGTCAGCAAACACCGGGACTTTGGCCTGTAAAATCACCGGACCGCCATCGAGTTCTTCAGTCACAAAATGCACGGACGTACCGTGTTCCGCATCCTGATTTTCAATGGCCTGACGGTGGGTGTGCAGACCCGGATATTTTGGCAGCAGGGAAGGGTGGATGTTGATCATGCGTCCGGCAAAGCGCTGGACGAATTCAGCGGTCAGAATACGCATATAACCGGCAAGTACCACCAGATCAGGCTGGAAAGTGTCAATGGCATCCGCCAGTGCAACGTCAAATTCCGCCCGGTCCCGGTAAGCCTTAACATCCAGTGCATGCGCGGGAATACCGGCTAAACGGGCTCTTTCAAGCCCGTATGCAGCTGCTTTATTGCTGAAGACCGCACTGAGTGTTGCGTTAATTCGTCCCTGCTGGCAGGCATCAATCAGGGCCTGTAGATTGCTCCCCTCGCCCGATACCAGCACCACAATCCTTTTCATTTTGCTACCCGTCTTCAGTCAGTTGATTTACTGGTTTTATTCAATAACCACGCGTTCAGCGGAGTCAGAGGCTTTAATGTAGCCAATTTTCCACGCTTTTTCGCCATTATCGTTCAGTAATGCAATCGCCTGATCGGCCAGTTCTGCCGGAAGTGCCACCAGCATGCCCACACCACAGTTAAAGGTGCGGTACATTTCGTGACGGCTGACGTTACCGGCGGTTTGCAGCCAGGTGAAGACATCCGGCCACTGCCAGCTTGATTCGTCGATAATCACCTGCGTGTTGTCCGGCAATACACGTGGGATATTTTCCCAGAAGCCGCCACCGGTCAGATGGACGATGCCGTGAACATCCACGTTTTCGATCAGGTTCAGAATCGATTTCACGTAAATTTTGGTTGGTGCGAGCAGGTGATCGGCCAGCGGTTTGCCTGCCAGATCGGTGGTTTCCGGGTCAGTCTTACTGACTTCCAGAATTTTGCGCACCAGAGAATAACCGTTGGAATGCGGGCCACTGGCGGCCAGGCCGATCAGCACATCCCCGTCAGCCACTTTGCTGCCGTCGATGATTTCTGATTTTTCCACCACACCCACGCAGAAGCCTGCCACGTCGTAATCTTCGCCGTGATACATGCCCGGCATTTCAGCGGTTTCACCACCGACTAACGCACAGCCAGACTGTTTACAGCCTTCTGCGATACCGGTGATTACGCTGGCGGCAGTATCGACGTCCAGTTTGCCGGTGGCGTAATAGTCGAGGAAGAACAGCGGTTCAGCGCCCTGAACGATTAAATCGTTGACGCACATCGCGACCAGATCGATACCGATAGTATCATGGCGTTTCAAATCCATCGCCAGACGCAGCTTGGTGCCAACGCCGTCGGTACCCGAAACCAGTACGGGTTCACGATATTTTTGCGGCAGCGCGCAGAGGGCACCAAAACCGCCCAGTCCACCCATCACTTCAGGGCGGCGAGTCTGTTTTACTACACCTTTAATGCGGTCTACCAATGCGTTACCGGCATCGATATCTACGCCTGCGTCTTTATAGCTGAGAGAGGTTTTGTCGGTCACTGCGAAGTCCCCACGGCGGTTTGGGTTGGTGGTTGAAGAATAAAGCGGGGCAATTCTAACAGTGGAAGCAAACGTTTGCGAGCGCCTTATTCGATGATGAGTTTTAGGCTGTCTATACTCTAACCGGGTTACTGATGATCCAGATCAGGCTATTTGGTATGGCGTTCAAAAAAAATGGCGTTATAATCTCGCGATTTTTTTTTGCAGCTCAACCACCTTAGGAGAATAAATAATGAAGATCGTCGAGGTGAAACACCCGCTGGTGAAACACAAGCTGGGCCTGATGCGTGAAAACGACATCAGCACGAAACGTTTTCGCGAACTGGCTTCTGAGGTGGGAAGTCTGCTGACGTATGAAGCGACTGCTGATTTAGAAACTGAAAAAGTGACGATCGAAGGCTGGAATGGCCCGGTTGAAATCGATCAGATTAAAGGCAAGAAAATTACCGTAGTGCCTATCCTGCGTGCCGGTCTGGGCATGATGGAAGGCGTACTGGAACACGTTCCGAGTGCGCGTATCAGTGTGGTCGGCGTGTACCGTGATGAAGAAACCCTCAAGCCTGTGCCGTATTTTCAGAAACTGGTTTCTAACATTGAAGAACGTCTGGCACTGGTGGTTGATCCGATGCTGGCGACGGGGGGGTCTATGATTGCCACCATCGACCTGCTGAAAAAAGCCGGCTGCCAGAGCATTAAAGTGCTGGTGCTGGTTGCCGCGCCTGAAGGAATCGCCGCTCTCGAAGCCGCACACCCGGACGTTGAGTTGTACACCGCCTCGGTGGATCAGGGACTCAACGATAAAGGCTACATCATCCCGGGGCTCGGCGATGCGGGCGACAAGATATTTGGTACGAA
>Ga0105250_10000882_pt1 | contig 17730 bp, 17 predicted proteins | sample KBSS54metaG_FD_80425 | JGI IMG/M metagenome (GOLD analysis project Ga0105250, IMG submission 80425) | Switchgrass rhizosphere microbial communities from Kellogg Biological Station, Michigan, USA - KBS S5-4 metaG | ecosystem: Host-associated > Plants > Roots > Rhizosphere > Soil | place...
CCAGCGCTGTCGATATTGCCTTTAACAACCACCTGCGCTTGTAACATCGCGTGGCTAAAATCTTCGTTTAACTGCGTGCTGATACGCACATCGCTGATTTGTGTGGCGGGTTTATGCAGCAGCGTCACGTTGCGGAAAATCCCGCTCATACGCCACATGTCCTGGTCTTCCAGATAGCTGCCGTCGGACCAGCGCAGCACCATGACCGCAAGGCGGTTTTGCCCTGAGTGCAGCACGCCACTGAGATCAAACTCCGATGGCAGGCGGCTGTCTTGCCCGTAGCCAATCCAGTGCCCGTTACACCACAAGTGAAACGCTGAATTCACACCATCAAAAATAATCCGTGTCTGGCCGCTCTCAAGCCAGGAAGGTTCGACACTAAATGTGAGCGAGTAACAACCAGTGGGGTTTTCTTCAGGAACGTGCGGTGGGGTGACCGGAATGGGATAAGTGACATTGGTGTAAATCGGCGCATCGAAACCATGCATTTGCCAGTTTGATGGTACCGGAAAAGTCTGTGCATCCGCTAAGTCCGCGTCCAGCCAATCTTCGGGAACCTTCTCGGGTTGCGTAAAGTAGCTGAACTGCCAGTCCCCGTTCAGGTGTTTCACACTTTCTGAAACTGCGTCTTCGCGCGCAGCCCGTTCATTACGCCAGCTGGCAAACGGTGGATGAGCTGGCAGGCGGTTTAATTGCGTGACTGCCGGGTTTTCCCAGTCACGGCGGCCAAGAATCGCTGCCAGAGAGGCGGCAACAGTACCTGATTGAATTGTCATGCTGGAGGTTCCTTTGCATTTTTGTGATGCGCTCACAATTTATAGCAATATGATTTTTGTCACTGGCAAAGTAAAGCAGCAAAACAGCTTCAGGTGAGGCGATTCACAGAAATTACTTCAGCCGCGAAACCTGGCGGGCGAGCACAGTCAGCGCATCGGCCAGCGTTTGTGGGGAAGGGGTTGAGGTATCTGGCGCGGCCGTCGTTTTACGTTCGATAAGCGTGATCGGCAGTACCGTGGCCTGCACGGGCATATTTGGCGAGCGTATTTGTTCAATCAGGCGGTCAACGCTGGCAGAACCTAGCAGCTTAAAATCTTGTTTGATGGTGGTCAGCGGCGGGATAAAACAGGCGCTGTCTTCGGTGTCATCATAACCCATTACCGATACTTGCCCCGGCACCGCTAAACCAGATTCATTCAGCGCCCGTAACGCGCCAAGTGCCATTTGGTCGTTGGCGACCAGCAGGGCAGTGAAAGTGATGCCCTGGCCGATTAATGCCAGTGTCTGTAGATAACCTGCTTGTGAGCTCCAGTCGCCTTGCAATTGTGCCACGGCGGTCAGCTGATGCTTTGCCAGCGCCTGTTGCCAGCCTTCAAGACGCAGGCGTGCAGAAACGGAAGACAACGGCCCACTCAGTAAAGCAATTCGCTGGTGGTCTTGCGCAACCAGATGCTCAACCGCCAGATGCGCACCGGCCGTAGCATCAAAGATAATACTGTCCAGATTCAGCGCGGGTGAGACATCGAGGAACAGCACGGGCACCGTGCCAGACATTTCGTTGATGATTCGTGCCTGCTCACTTTCCAATGGAATATTGACGATCAAACCGTCGACGCGCTGCGCAAGCAAGTTGTTGACCGCACTTTTGCAGGCTTCTGGATCAGGCTGTTCAATCATCGACATCATGACATTAAAGTGCCGCCGGCTGGCCTGTGACTTAATGGCAGCGGCGATTTGCGACGGGGCATGTAGCGACAAATTACTGGTCACCAGGCCAATGTTCTGGCTCAGTTTCCCAGCCAGTTGCTGCGCTACACGATTGGGAACGTAATTGAGCGACTGCATGGCCGCTTCGACTTTACGCCGGGTTTTATCAGAAACATGCGTCGCCTGATTAATCACGCGTGACACCGTTTGATAGGAAACATTGGCATGTTTCGCCACATCGTAAAGCGTTATCGACTTGGTTTTCACGGTGAGTTTCCTTATGGCGCTCATATTCCTGAGTGTGTAGGGCATTATCGATCATCTGCGAGCAAAAAAACGCATTATAGTGAATTCATCTGTTTTTAAGAGATTGAGATCATGGCTTTTGACCTTCAGGCATATTTCACGCGCATTGGTTTGCAGGGCGAGGCAAAACCGGATCTGGAAACCTTACAACGCATTCATCTGCTGCATACGTGCACCATTCCTTTTGAAAATTTGGATGTGCTGTTAAGACGAGAAATCCGCTTAGAAATAGAGTCCGTTTTTGAAAAACTGGTGGTCGCAGGGCGAGGGGGATACTGCTACGAGCAAAATGCATTGCTGCGTGCGGCTCTTGAGAGTATCGGCTTTGTGGTCGAAGACCTGGCTGCCCGGGTGTTGATTACGCAACCTACCGAGATGCCGCCGCGAACGCATCGTTTATTGCTCGTCACCCTCAATCAACAACGCTACCTGGCCGATGTTGGTTTTGGTGGCAAAACGCTGACGTCCCCGCTGCGATTCGACATGGACGTCGTGCAGACCACCGATTTCGGTGATTATCAATTAACGCAGGTGGACGGTGACTTTTTGCTGAGCACGCATCAGCAGGATAAATGGCTGGCGCTGTATCGTTTCGATTTGCAGCCCCAGTATCTGTCAGACTTCGAGGTGGCTAATTATTATGTTTCGACCTGGCCGCAGTCGCATTTCTGCCAACATTTAATGATCTGTTTGAAAAATGCCGATGGCACAACGTTTACGCAAAATGACAGGCAATTTAACGATGGCCAGCCGCGGACGCTTGACGATGCCGCCGAGTTTTATCAGTTGCTACAGGATAAATTTGGTTTGCGGGTCAATCACCCACGCTATGGCTTCAGTCTTGCGGAATTCGCAGCGATTTCTCTGCCTTAACAGTTGCAAGGAACGGGCGCTTAACGTAAGTATATTGTTTCCAATAAAGGGGAGAACCACTGTGCCACACATCACTGTAAAACACTTTCCGCGTGAACTGACTGACGAACAAAAAGAAGCGCTGGCTGCCGATATTTGTGCCGTACTCAAGAAGCATTTCAATTCAACGGATGAATCATTGTCTGTCGCGTTGACCCCAATCCAGAAAGATCGCTGGAAAGAGGATGTTTACGATAAAGAGATCGCCCCAGCTCTGGATACGCTGGCTAAAAAACCGGGTTACACCCTGTAAACTTTGCTCAGAGCCGCTCCCCAATGGCGAACGGCTCTGGCTGATTAGCTTTTTGTGACATCACTCAACAACACGGCGATACTCTTGCCGCCTTCGGTTTGCTCCAGCGCGATTTTCACCGCAATCGTCAGTGGTACCGACAACAGCATACCTACCGGCCCCAGTAGCCAACCCCAGAAAATCAACGACAAGAACACTACCAGAGTCGATAGCCCCAGCCCTCTGCCCATCATGCGTGGCTCGATGATATTGCCAAACACCAGGTTGATAGCCAGATAACCGGCAACCACCAGTAATGCTTCATACAAGCCACTGAAGACCAATACTTGCGCGACAGGCGGGATCGCTGCCAGTACCGAACCGATGTTAGGAATGTAATTGAGTGAGAAGGCGAGAAGCGCCCAGACGAAGGCAAAATGCACATCTAACATGATGAGCATTATCCAGACTACCAGGCCGGTGACCAGGCTAATCACAGTTTTGAGCACCAGATAATGGCTTACGCTGTCTAATGCTCGCTGAATCGCGACCATGCCGACTTCGGGACGGGACATTAATTGCTGAAGTTTTATTGGCAGCTGTGGAACTTCTATCAGCATGAATATCACGGTCAGCAGCAGTAAAAAGATCGATGACATAGCATTAGAAAGCTGGGTGATAAGACGTGTGGCAAGCGTCATCGCTGAATTCGGGTCGATATACTTGAACAGTTCATCCACTGACACCTTGATTCCGGCCCGTTGCAGCCACGGGTCAATTGCCTGCAGAGGGGAAATAAACGAGGCACGGTATTGCGGCACGGTGCGTGTCAGTTCATTGAGAATGGTGCCAAGATAGGCCAGCAGCAGTACAACCAGGAAGATAATCACCGAAATCACCAGGGTAATCGCCAGCACACGTGGGACATGAATGCGCTCCAGACGACGGATCATCGGGTTGACCACGATGGCAATAAATAGCGCCAGAATAAACGGAACGATCATATCGGCCGCCACTTTTATTCCTGCCAGGATGATGACCAGCATCCCGAACATGAGGACGACTTTTAATCCACCTAACGTAATAATGGGTTTTGCCACTATTGACGATCTCCTTCACAATAATTCGTTCCTTAATTATGGGTATAATACGGGGGTGCAACTGACTAATACACCGTTATTTTTTTGGCAAATCATCGTAAAGAATTGAAAAGAGAGGTTGAGAATATTCTTTGATATGCTAAAAATTAGCAATCTTTAGCTACTGAGGACAATTTACTATCCGCAACTGATGAGAAGCAACAACGCGGATACGTTGTGAAAACTATGGACATTATGCTTACCAACAAGCTGCTCCACACGTCAGAAATCCATCAAACACCCTCGTTTACTTCTGCTTATTCACTTTGCGGTGAACAGCACTGGCGCAACGCGCTTTAGATCCGCTCTCCTGCTTATCCCGTCATATTTCGCGCCCCAGCTGCCTCTGCATGTTTTGCTGGAACTCGAATTATTTAGGGAAAAAATACACACATTTTATTTTAAAGCTTTCGTACAGCTATTTTCTCTGTCAGGAGAGGAATCATGATCTATTGGATATTATTAGCATTAGCCATTGCTGCGGAAATTACCGGCACTTTATCAATGAAATGGTCGAGTGTTAGCGATGATAACCTCGGTTATATTTTCATGCTGTTAATGATCACACTTTCTTATATTTTATTATCATTCTCGGTGAAAAAAATCGCCCTCGGCGTGGCTTACGCTATGTGGGAAGGTATCGGTATTTTATTTATTACTTTATTCAGTGTGCTGCTGTTTGATGAGTCAATCTCATTGCTAAAAATAATTGGACTCACGACGCTGGTGGTCGGGATCGCGCTGATTAAATCAGGTACCGCGACCAAGAAAGAAAGCGCCAGGAAACCAATAAAGGGTAGCGAACATGCAGTCGTTTGAATGGATTCACGCATTATGGTTACTGGCGGCAATTGTGTTGGAAATTGTCGCCAACATTTTCCTGAAACACTCGGATGGTTTCCGTCGTTTTGGTTACGGCGTGCTCTCTCTGTGTGCGGTACTGGCGGCCTTCAGCGCGTTGTCTCAGGCGGTGAAAGGTATCGAATTGTCGGTGGCTTACGCGTTGTGGGGCGGGTTCGGTATTATCGCCACCGTAGCGGCGGGCTGGATTTTGTTTGGTCAACGCCTCAACCGTAAAGGATGGATAGGGCTGGTTCTGTTGCTTACGGGTATGGTGCTCATCAAACTGGCGTAAAAGTAAAGCCGCCTGGCATGAGTGCCGGGCGGTGTCATCATTGACTAGCTAATTTCTGTAACTGCTCGCGAAAACCGGTAACTGAGATCGCCCGGTTGTCGGCGCGATAGCGGTCTTTAGCCGCAGGAGCCGAACTTTGTACGGCGATTAATTGCCAGCCGTTTTCTGTTTTCAGCATCAATGGCGAACCACTGTCACCAGGCAAAGTGTCGCACTGGTGTGATAACACCGTTTTCTGCGCCCAACCGGTTATCTGGCAATCATTATGCGTGTAGAGATCGTCGAGATGGTCTTCCGGATAACCCGACTGCGTGACTTTACGGTCCTGGTTTTTCAGCGCTTCGGTGAGCGCATCACGGTCGCCTTCAAACAGCGGCAACGGCGTGATGCCTGAAGGCGGGTTGTGCAACACAATCAGGCCAAAATCGTGAGGTGCCGCATTAGATGGCACAATCCAGCCATCGCCGTCAGGTTTCAACCGACGCCCCAGCGTGGATTCTACTCGCCCTTCAATATCATGAATCTCGTAACGCCACTTTCCTTTCTGCGAAACAAACCGCAAAGCAATCGCTTTGTCAGGAGTCCCGCGCGGCGGTTGCAGCAAACAATGTCCTGCGGTTAGCGCCAGATGGGGGGAAATTAAGGTCGCAGTGCATAAATTACCGCTGGCAGTCTCAAGCTGACCAATGGCATCCCACGGGGAACTGGCTGAATCGGCGACACGTGTGCGGTCATCCTTACCAAAGAACAGCGTTTTGACGTCAGCAGTGCTCTCGTCATCTGCATGGGAAAGGGCAGGTAAAAAACACAGCACGCCTAACAACAACACCACTTTTTTGCGCATATCACTCTCTGATGGGGCGATTAATTTTAATTTTTATACCCGTCATCCTTCAAGCTGCAGGGGTATATATAGAACCTGTGAATGGATTAACTATAGACGGGTAGCACAGAAAGTGGGAGTAAAAAGTCATTACAGCCAGAAGCTTAGCGTAATAATGCCGCAAAGAATGAGCAGCGTGAGGATGATTTCAAAACTATAGCGTCGCAACATCATCCAGACTCCGGAAGTAAACACCCGGCGAGCCGGGTGTTTGTAGTGTGGCTATGCTTTCGGGATTGCCCCGACAACCTTATGCTGCTGGCTGAGTAGCTGGTTTAGCCGCTTCAGTTTTTGCTACAGGTTTTTTGTGGTGTTTTTTAGCAGCTTGCGCTTTCTGTGCAGCAGGTTTCGCAGTATCAGCTTTCGCTACAGGTTTTTTATGGTGCTTTTTAGCTGCCTGAGCTTTTTGCTCGGTTGCTGCTTTTTTGTGTTTTTTATGATGAGTAGTGGTGGCAGCAGGTGCTTTAGCCGCAGAAGTTGCAACTGGCGCTGCAGTTGCAGTCGTTTCAGCAGCGAAAGCGGCAGAGGACAGACCCATTGCAGCGACTACAACCAGAGCTAATACTTTATTCATCTCGACATCCTCAAATTTGTTTATGTTTGAACCCCTGAGGGGCCGTTGAGATGAACTATAAACTCGTGGATCAATGGCTTCAGTGAGTGATTGGTGTCGGCGTGTAACGGTTTGTACAAAGCCGGGGAAAGTTCCCCGGCTTTGGTGGCTTACAAGTAACGAGCTTCCAAATGTTTACGGAAATACAGCGGGTTGAGATCTTCACCCGTTGCATTAGTGATCAGCTCTGAAGTGGTGAATCGGCTGCCGTGCTGCCAGATATTCTGGCGTAACCAGTCGAACAGTGCGCTGAAGTTGCCCTCGGCAATATCGGCTTCAAGCTGCGGCAAGGCGAGTTTGGCGGCGTTGAACAGTTGTGCTGCATACATTGCGCCCAGCGTGTATGACGGGAAGTAGCCAAACGCGCCGTCCGTCCAGTGAATGTCCTGCATGCAGCCGTTGCGGAAGTTGTTTTTGGTAGACAGCCCCAGCCAGTGCTGCATTTTCTCATCCCAAAGTGCCGGAATATCTTCAACTTCGATTTCGCCATCGATGAGCGCACGTTCAATTTCGTAGCGCAAAACGACGTGGGCCGGATAGCTGACTTCATCGGCATCAACGCGAATATATCCGCGTTCAACGCGCTGGTTTACCGCAATAAAGTTCGCCGCTTCAAACGCCGGTTGTTTGCCGAAGCGCGTGGTCACCATTGGCAGCAGCAGTTTCAGGAACTCTTTACTGCGCCCTAACTGCATTTCAAAGAACAGACTTTGGGATTCGTGGATCGCCGTAGAACGTGCCAGAGCAACTGGCTGACCAAGCCATTCACGCGGCAGGTTTTGTTCATAACGGGCATGGCCGGTTTCATGGATCACGCCAAATAATGCGCTAACCAGATCGCTTTCATCGTAGCGAGTCGTGATGCGCACATCTTCCGGCACACCGCCGCAGAATGGATGCGCACTAACATCCAGCCTGCCGCCGTTAAAATCAAAACCCAGTAACTTCATGGTTTCCAGCCCCAATTCGCGCTGGTCGTGCGTGGCGAATGGGCCGGTTGGGGTGATAACCGATTCTTTCGCTTGCTTATCAACGACTTTTTGCAGTAAATCAGGCAGCCAGCTACGTAAATCACCAAATAGCACATCGAGTTTGGCGCTAGTCATGCCCGGCTCGTAAATATCTAACAGCGCGTCGTAGCAGGATTTTCCTTTGGCATCGGCACGCAGTTTTGCCTCTTCACGGCAAACGCGAACCACTTCCTTCAAATTGGCGGCAAACCCTTGCCAGTCGTTAGCGGGCCGCTGCGTTCGCCAGCCATGCTCGCAGCGCGTACCGACCAGCGATTTTTCTTCTACCAGCGAGGCGGGCAGCAAAATGGCTTCCTGATATTGGCGGGTCATTTCACGCAGGTTGGCGCGTTCAACATCATTGAGATCTTCCTGAACCGCAGCCTGTAACAGCGTGGCGATTTTTTTATCGGTCAGGATTTGGTGTTGCAAAACGCTGAGTTCCGCCAGCGCTTCGCCACGAGCGGTGCTGCCATTGGCTGGCATATTGGTGAACATATCCCAGCCAGCGATGGCTGAGAGGTGTCCGAAACGGGAAAGACGCTGGAAGGTGCGGGTGAGGTGATTGTAGTTTTGCTTTTCCATAGTGCCTCGTGAAGAGATGATTTACGCAAGCGAAAATAGCAAAAAGCCATCCCGAAAACGAGGCCGTAACGGGGTTAATGTGCGCGGTGATGCAAACGCGTGCCGACTAACAATGCAATCACCAAAAGAGAGCCAATAAAACTCGCCACACCGCCCCAACCAAATGCGTGCCAGAAGATGCCACCGAGCGTCCCGGCAATGCTTGAACCAAGGTAGTAGCTAAACAAATATAACGATGAGGCTTGCCCTTTCGCGCGTTTCGCCCGTGGGCCAATCCAGCCACTGGCGACCGAGTGTGCAGCGAAGAATCCGGCAGAAAAAAGCAGCATCCCAATGAAAATAATCGCCAGCGGTGAAAACACGGTTAATACCAGGCCGAGCAACATTACCGCAGTGGAGAAAATCATCACCGGGCCACGGCCAAATTTGGCGGTCATTGCCCCGGCTTTTGGCGAACTCCAGGTTCCGGTTAAGTAAGCCACCGACAGCAGGCCCACCACCGCCTGGCTCAAATACCATGGCCCTTGCATTAAGCGATAACCAATGTAATTAAACAGCGTGACAAACGCGCCCATCAGCAAAAATCCCTGGGTAAATAACAGCGGTAGCCCCTTGTCGCGCCAGTGCAAACGGAAGTTAATAAACAGCGTTTTCGGGCGTAATGAAGAAGGGCGGAAGTGCCGCGATTCAGGCAATATCTTCCAGAACATTAAGGCTGAGGCAAGGGCGAAGCAGCCGATGGCGGCGACCGCAATGCGCCAGTTAAACAAATCAGTCAGCACACCGCTTAACAGGCGGCCACTCATGCCGCCAATCGAGTTACCACTGATGTACAAACCCATCGAAAAGGCCACGACACTCGGATGAATCTCTTCACTCAGATAGGTCATACCCACCGCGGCGACGCCGCTGAGCGATAGCCCAATCAAGGCGCGCATCACTAATATGCCGTGCCAGCTGGTCATCATAGTGGAGAGCAGTGTGCAGCTTGAGGCGAGCAACAACGCCGTTACCATGACTGGTTTGCGGCCAATGGCGTCAGAAAGTGGCCCGGTGAATAACAACCCAACGGCTAACATGGCGGTAGAAACTGACAGCGAAATACTACTACTGGCGGGGGATACGCCAAATTCATGCGACAGCACGGGCAAAATGGGTTGCACACAATAAAGCAGCGCAAAGGTGGCAAGTCCGGCAGAAAATAGCGCCAGGGTGACGCGCATGAATTGGGGGGAACCCCGTTTAATATAAATTGCCGGCTGGAGGGGAAGTCTGTCGTCTACATCTTCTGCCGGAGCGGTGTTGACGAGGGTTGTACGGCTCAAAATCGATCCTTAGTGCACTTTTGAAGTCTTCTTTTCAGAGTAGAAAATCGGGAATGTTCTGTCTAATATATTAATAATCTCAATTGATATGTTTAAAATATGAATATTGAATTGCGCCACCTGCGTTACTTTGTTGCGGTGGCTGAAGAGCTGCATTTTGGCCGTGCCGCTGCACGTCTGCGAATCTCACAGCCGCCCCTGAGCCAGCAAATACAAATTCTGGAACAACAAGTCGGGGCGCGTTTACTGGCGCGAACCAACCGCAGCGTGAGCCTAACCGCGGCGGGTGATCAGTTTTTGCTCGATGCCAGGCAGATTTTAAGCCAGGTTGAAAGCGCTGCCGCCCGCGCCGCCCGGCTGCATCACGGTGAAACAGGCGAATTACGCATTGGTTTCACCTCATCGGCACCGTTTATCAAAACCGTCTCTGACAGCCTGTCGACATTTCGCCGCAGTTATCCCGATGTGCATTTACAGATGCGGGAAATTAACACACGTGCGCAAATTGCACCGCTGAATGAAGGTGAGCTTGAACTGGGGCTGATGCGCAATACGCGGCTGCCGGACACTCTCGACTGGAAACTGGTGTTAAGGGAACCGCTGATGGCGATGGTGCATCGCGACCATCCGTTAGCCCAATGTACGGCGATTTCCCTGCAACAACTGGCAAACGAGCCTTTTGTCTTTTTTGACCCGCACGTCGGAACTGGCCTGTATGACGATATTCTTAGTTTGTTACAACGTCACGACATTACGCCGTTTATCACCCAGGAAGTGGGCGAGGCGATGACGATTATCGGCCTGGTTTCCGCGGGGCTAGGTGTTTCGATCCTGCCTGCATCGTTTAAACGCGTTCGGATCTCGGAAGTGGTTTGGTTGCCCATTGAAGAACCCGAGGCACAATCAGAAATGTGGCTGGTGTGGCCTAAACATCGCGAGTTGTCTGCCGCAGCACTTCGAATCTCCGCATTGCTAACGGAGTCAATAACTCGATTAAAAGGCATTTAAAACACCGTAATATGTGCGGTAAATCACAACCCTAGGTAAATATTTGACTCCTTTGGTTGAAGTGTTTCACCATAGCCCAAAGTTTATTTCGAAGCGCGAAAATAAAGGGAGTCGCAAGTGGTTGCTGATAGCCAACCGGGCCATATTGATCAGATCAAGCAAACCAATGCGGGCGTAGTTTATCGTCTGATTGATACCCATGGACCGGTGTCGCGAATCGATCTTTCTCGTCTGGCGCAACTCGCTCCTGCCAGTATCACGAAAATTGTTCGTGAAATGATAGAAGCGCATTTGGTGCAGGAAACGGAAATCCAGGATCCCGGTAGCCGGGGGCGTCCTGCGGTGGGTCTGATGCTGGAAACTGAAGCATGGCACTATTTGTCTGTGCGGATTAGCCGTGGGGAAATCTCTCTCGGTCTGCATGATTTAAGCAGCAAATTGATTGTTGAAGATACCGTCTCGCTCGCGGTTGAAGACCAGCAGCCGCTCATTGAGCGGATAATCGCGCAAATCGACCAGTTCTTTATTCGTCATCAGCAAAAACTCGAACGCCTTACGGCGATTGCTATCACCATGCCGGGGATTATCGACACCAAACGCGGCATCGTTCATCGCATGCCGTTTTATGATGTCTGTGACATGCCTTTGGGCGAGATCCTCGAAAACTACACCGGCGTGCCGGTGTATGTGCAACACGACATCAGCGCGTGGACCATGGCAGAAGGGCTGTTTGGTGCCTCTAAGGGCGCACGCGATGTGATTCAGGTAGTAATTGATAATAACGTCGGTGCCGGTGTGATTACCGATGGACGTTTGCTTCATGCGGGCAGCAGCAGCCTGGTCGAGATTGGTCATACTCAGGTCGACCCTTACGGGAAACGCTGCTATTGCGGCAATAACGGTTGCCTTGAAACCATTGCCAGCATCGACAGTGTGCTGGAATTGGCCCAGTTGCGCATGAGCCAGTCGATGGGCAGCATGCTGCATGTCCAGCCACTGACCGTTGAGTCGTTGTGTGATGCTGCGTTAAACGGCGATCTATTAGCGAAAGATATCATTCTTGGGGTGGGGACCAACGTCGGTCGAATCCTGGCGATTATGGTCAACTTATTCCATCCACAAAAAATTCTTATTGGTTCGCCACTTAATCGAGCCGCAGAAATTCTGCATCCGGCGATTACCGCTTGCATTCGTCAGCAGTCGTTACCGGCTTATAGTGAACATATGATTGTTGAAAGTACCCAGTATAATCACCGTGGAACCATGGCGGGTGCAGCGCTGGTAAAAGACGCAATGTATAACGGTTCGTTATTGATTCGCCTGCTGCAAGGCTAATGTTTATGGCTTGATCCACTAAAAATTGCGCTATCTCAATCTGACTGAAGCACTATTCTTTTAGACTTTCCCTCCTGAATTATTCAATTTCTAATCACTCATATCCGTCTTACAAATAAATAAAGACGGGTATTTGCAGCATTTCCTTGGGAGTTAGTCATGCTTACGCGTTTCTTTATAACGGGTACCGATACTGCAGTCGGGAAGACTGTGGTTTCACGCGCCTTGTTGCAGGCGCTTGCAGCCAGCGGCAAAAGTGTTGTCGGCTATAAGCCGGTAGCCAAAGGAAGTAAAGAGACGCCAGAGGGCCTGCGCAACAAAGATGCGTTAGTTCTGCAAAGTGTTTCCACACTTGAATTGCCTTATGCAGCTATTAATCCTATCGCGCTGAGCGAAGAAGAAAGCAGCGTGAGTCATAGTTGCCCGATTAACTATTCGCTGTTGTCTGACGGGTTGCAAAATTTAGCCGGGCAAGTGGACCACGTTGTGGTTGAGGGCACTGGCGGTTGGCGGAGTCTGATGAATGATTTACGCCCGTTATCTGAATGGGTAGTTCAGGAACAAATGCCGGTGTTGATGGTTGTGGGTATTCAGGAAGGCTGTATTAACCATGCTTTGCTGACGGCTCAGGCCATTGCAAATGATGGCTTACCGCTGATTGGCTGGGTGGCGAACCGCATCAACCCAGGCCTTGCGCACTACGCAGAAATCATTGATGTATTAAGCAAAAAACTGCCAGCGCCGCTGGTGGGCGAGCTGCCTTATTTACCACGCGCCGAACAGCGTGATTTGGCAAATTACATCGATTTATCCCGCCTTTGCGGCGCTCTGGCGATAGACCGTTTGCGGGCGTAACCAGCGCGAAAGTGCTGAAGCAATCACGCACGACAGCAACAGGCCGGGGAGCAATGTAAACTCCCCGGTCATTTCACAAACCATCAGCGTGGACATTATCGGTGCATGTGTGGTGGCGGCCAGCAGTGTTGCCATTCCGGTTAATGCCAGCAAAATCGCAATGTTATCGCCACTCCACGCCCATATCCCGTACCACTGCCCGACCAACATTCCCAATGCTGCGCCAACAAATAACGTCGGAGTAAATACGCCGCCCGGCGCACCAGAGCCGCTGCTTGCCAGCACTGCCGCCAATTTGTAAACCAGAACACCTGCCACGAACAGCAGTGCAGGCGGTTGCGAGAGAAATGACTGCACCACGCTGTAACCGTTACCCCAAACCAGCGGGGTGATAAGCGACAGCAACCCAACCAGCAATCCCCCTAACGCGAGTTGCCACGGCGGGCTTAAGTGCAGACGCTGGAATATTTTGCTGCTTTGCGCCATAAGCCAGAGAAACAGTGGCCCAGCAAGCCCCGCGAGCATACCGAAGGATGCCATCAGCAAATATTGAACTGGCTGCGGAGCGCTGAGTGCGCGCACGGTGTAGAGCAGCGCTTGTTCGTCATTTAACAAGTGGGTCATCAGCAGGGCACTGACAGCGGCAATGACCACGGGGCCGAGGGAGGCGAGCATCAACGTGCCAAACAGAATCTCTGCGATAAACAAGCTACCCGCCAGCGGGGCATGATAGGCGCTGGCCATCCCGGCTGCCGCACCACAGGCGACCCACAACTTCCATTCGTCTGAACGTGAAAAACGCTGCGCGAAAACAGAGGCAAAGACGGTTGCCAGCAGTACCATCGCACCTTCACGGCCAATGGCGCTGCCGCTGGCGACAACAATCAAAGAGGCGGCAGATTTGACCAGGCTTGCGCTAACATCTAAGCGCCCGTCGCCGGTTTCAATCGCCTCCATATAGTCGGTGGGAGCCGAAGGGCGCTGGCGGGTGGCGCGCTGCCATGCCCAAAGTAGCGTACCGGCAAGCAATCCACCTATCGCGGGGGTGAGCAGTCTTCGCCAGGGCGGTAGTGCCGCCGCAGCAGCGACCAGGCTGCCACTGTGGTCACCTAAAAAAAGACCTTCAAGGAAATACATCGACTGGCGAAACAGCCAGACAACCATTGCTGAGGCGATACCAATCCAGACGGCGAATATTAGTCGCCGTAGCATGCCTTTCATGTCGGGGAAGTGGTGTAAGCGGTGCATAGCAAGCATTGTAGGGTGGATAACCGCGAGCGTCATCCACCAATGTGAAGTAAACCCTGCTACGGTTGGTGAATATTCAATACCCGACGAGTGCGTCCCGAGCTGAGATAGTCAGCGATGTAATCCTGCGAAATCTCACCACTATAACGACCATCTTCATCGGTTATCGGCATCCACACCATGTTGTGCTCGTAGAGTTTTGACAGCACGATACGCAAGTTATCTTCTGCGCGCCCGGTCACTCTGAAGGGGTGGAGCACATCTGCGCAAACTCCTGTGGCTCCCCGCGTTTCACGGCGTTTCACAAACCCTAATGGTTTACCTTCATCGTCGACCACGGTTATCGAACGCATATCGTTGTCATCCATGATCGAGAAAGCTTCTGGTAACGAAGTCGATTCACGTGCGGTGACGGTCGGTTGCTGGCCGGTGACGTCTCCTGCTTGTACCAACAGCAGGCGTTTCAGTGTGCGATCCTGGCCCACAAATGAGCCAATAAATTCGTTAGCCGGTTTAGCGAGCAATTCATCGGGGCTGGCACATTGCACAATTTTCCCCTGGCGGAACACCGCGATGCGGTCACCTAATTTCAGTGCTTCATCAATATCGTGACTCACCAGCATCACGGTTTTCTTCAACTGGCGCTGCATTTCCAGAAACTCATTCTGAATCGCTTCGCGGTTGATGGGGTCGACCGCGCCAAAAGGTTCATCCATCAACAGTACCGGAGGATCCGCCGCCAGCGCGCGTATCACGCCAATACGCTGTTGCTGCCCGCCGGACATTTCTCGCGGGTAACGATGGAGAAATTTGTTCGGGTCCAGCGCCACCATGCTCATCAGTTCGCTGGCACGCTCTTTACAGCGGGCTTTTTCCCAGCCCAACATGCGCGGCACCACGGTGATGTTTTCTTCAATCGTCATGTTAGGGAACAGACCAATTTGCTGGATAACGTAGCCAATATTGCGGCGTAGCGTCACGGTATCCAGTTCGTTAGTATTTTTACCGTTGATCAGAATATTGCCGCCAGTGGGGGCAATCAGGCGATTGATCATTTTGAGTGTGGTGGTTTTGCCACAGCCGGAAGGGCCGAGCAGCACACACATTTCACCTTCCGGCACATTCAGGTTGATATTATCAACCGCATTAAAAGGTTGGCCATTCTTCTGAGCGAACTGTTTGGTGAGGTTTTCCAGTTTTATCATTATCGAATCCCCTTTGGTGTCAGGACTAATTGCAAACGATGTAGCAACCAGTCCAGTAGAATCGCTAAAACACAAATCAATACCGCGCCGGCGATCAACATGCGGATGTCGCTGCTGCCGATACCGTTAAGCAATAACAAACCCAAGCCGCCAGCACCGATAACTGCGGCAATGGCCATGACGCCAATATTCATCACTACGGCAGTACGAATGCCGCCGAAAATAACCGGTAATGCCATGGGGATTTCAACCCAGCGCAGGCGTTGCCAGAATGTCATGCCAATACCACGACCCGCTTCACGCAAACCCGGCGGCAGGCTGTCGAGTGCGGTATGCGTGTTACGGACAATCGGTAACAGGGAATAGAGGAATACCGCGGTGATGGCAGGCAATACGCCAATCCCTTGCCCGATCATCGAAAACAGCGGAATCATCAGACCAAACAGGGCAATGGAGGGAATGGTCAGCACAATGGTGGCGATACCCAGCACCGGCGTGGCAAGCCATTTGTGACGCACGATTAAAATGCCCAGCGGCACACCAATTACAATCGCCAGACCCACGGCCATTAACACCAACCATAAATGCTGCAGCGTCAGACTGCCGAGATAGCTCGCGTTATCAAGCATATAGTGCAACGTTTCCATGGTGCCTCCTTAGAGCAAACCTTTCTGCTGCAGGAATTCACGAGCCACCTGCTGTGGGGTTTCATGGTCGATGTCCACTTTGGCATTCAGGGTGGAAATCACGTCGTTGTTCAGTAAACCGGAAAGCGTATTGAGTGCTTCTTCAAGGCCGGGGTTGGCGGCGAGTGTTTCTTTACGCACCACAGGCGTAACAGCGTAACTTGGGAAGAAGCCTTTATCGTCTTGCAGCACTTTTAAATCGAAGCCTTTTACTCGCCCGTCGGTGGTGTAAATCAGCCCAGCGTCAACGAAACCATCGCGCACTGCGTTATAGACCAGTCCGGGGTCCATTTGGCGTATCTGCGGCCTGTCCAGCGGCATGCGGTAGGCTTGCTGCAACGGTTTCATGCCATCGCTACGGCCAGAAAACTCCAGGTCCAGGCCGAGCATCCAGTTGTTATCAGGGTCGGTCTGGCGGATATGTTCAATTTTTGCCACCAGTTCTGACATGGTGTTGATGTTCTCTGCTTCCGCACGTTTGCGCTGCATGGCGAACGCGTAGGTGTTGTTCATATCCGCCGGTTTCAGCCAGACAATCCCCAGTTTTGCATCGAGTTTTTTCACCGTGTCGTAGGATTCCTGCGGCGTCATTCGTTTGTTGATGTGATTAAAAATAATCAGCGACGTGCCGGTGTATTCCCAGGTCATATCTACTTGTTTGTTGACCATGGCATTACGCGAAATCACGGTAGCAATGTTGGTCTGTGGCGTGACCTGGAACCCTTTTTTTTGCAGATACTGCGTGGTCATAGCTGAAAGGATGTGTTGTTCGGTGAAGCTTTTGGTTGCCAGAACCAGCGGCTCAGCTCGTGCTGCGCCCGCCAGGAATAGTGTGGCGGCTAATGCAGCAAACAACGGTTTAAACGGGATCATAGTTGTCTCCTTTTTATTATTGTTATTCCGCTGTGTGGGGGCTTAACACGCGCCCTAAGCCCGCGAGTGCAATATCAAGCAGCAGGGCAACGAGTGCCGTGGCGGTTGCGCCCAAAATCAGCGTTGGGAAATCGTTGAGATAAATGCCAGGGAAAATCAGCTCGCCATAACTGCTGGCACCAATTAAAAAAGCCAGCGGCGCCGTGCCGACGTTAATGGCTGTGGCAATGCGGATCCCTGAAAGCATGACCGGCCACGCGTTGGGCAACTCGACCTGGCGCAAACGTTGCCCCTTGGTCATGCCAATCCCATTGGCCGCTTCGATAAGCGAAGCCGGGACGCCGCACAACCCTGAATAGGTGTTACGGACAATGGGCAGCAGCGAGGCGAGGAATAGAGCGATAATCGCCGGTTTATCGCCAATCCCGATGAAGACCATCGCCAGTGCCAGCACCGCCAATGGTGGTAAGGTATTCCCGACGTTAAATATCTGCATCGCATACTCAGCCCAACGCCGTGCGCAAGGACGGCTGAGTAGAATACCGCCAGGGACCCCCACTAACAGGGCCAGCGCCATCGAGTTAAACACCAAAATTAAGTGTTGTTGCCCGAGATACAATAAGTCGACCTGGCGTGCTTTTATGACGTTGGGGCCGATGCCCCAGATGAGTAAACC
>Ga0105250_10000885_pt1 | contig 17685 bp, 18 predicted proteins | sample KBSS54metaG_FD_80425 | JGI IMG/M metagenome (GOLD analysis project Ga0105250, IMG submission 80425) | Switchgrass rhizosphere microbial communities from Kellogg Biological Station, Michigan, USA - KBS S5-4 metaG | ecosystem: Host-associated > Plants > Roots > Rhizosphere > Soil | place...
AGAATTGTGGAAAACAAATTCCCATAGCTGCCAAAGCGCGACATATAGACGCTGCAAATGGCTGTTTTTCCACAGTTTTGACTTGTCCCCGTTTGCTGTGGAGCTGGCTGTGAATAACGTGGGTGTATCTGGCTGCGCGCCACGTAAACCGTGGCCTGCAAGTGTGTGGTTGTTTTTTGATCAGGCGTTTTTGCGGGGCTTGAAGTCGTTGTTGTCAACCTTTTTATAGCGTCGCGGATAGCAGCGATTCCGTGTGAACAAGCCTGTGGATAAGTCTGTGATTAAACTCTGGAAAGACTGCGCTGAGGGCCGTAATTACTGGCCTCGCGCAATCACTGCGTTGACGCGTCAGTCGTGCAAAATGCCATCTCCCGCACATCCGCGGCTTCAGGGTCAAGCAAAAAACTTTCTATTTCGCCCGCAAAGCCTTGTGTGGCGCGGCTTTGCGCGTTTGTACTTGCCCCCGGAAACTGTGGAAGGGACTGTGGATAACATGCGTGCACATGGCTACAGGCCACGGTGGCTATAGCGTTGGTGCGGTTGGTCGTTTTTTGTACAGCTTGTGGGTGTTGCCCGTGAATGCGTGGGCGGGCATGCTGCCTGCTGATTTTCTATTCCAAGGGCTGCCCCGGCGGCCGAAGCAAGGAGAACACGATGTCCAACACCCTGTTTATCACCGGCGCGACGTCCGGATTTGGTGAAGCCTGTGCCCGCCGTTTTGCCGAGGCTGGCTGGAAACTGGTGCTGACCGGCCGTCGTGAAGAACGCCTGAATGCGCTGTGTGCTGAATTGTCGAAGCAGACTGAAGTGCACGGTCTGGTGCTTGATGTGCGTGACCGCCAGGCGATGGAGGAGGCGATTGCCAATCTGCCGCCGTCGTTCGCAAAGCTTCGCGGGCTGATCAACAACGCAGGTTTAGCGCTGGGCGTGGACCCGGCGCCGAAATGCGATCTGGACGATTGGGACACCATGGTCGACACCAACGTCAAAGGCCTGATGTACGCCACGCGCCTGCTGCTGCCACGCCTGATCGCCCATGGCCGTGGCGCTGGCATCGTCAACCTTGGCTCCATTGCCGGCAACTATCCGTATCCGGGCAGCCATGTGTATGGCGCGACCAAAGCGTTCGTTAAACAGTTCTCGCTGAATCTGCGTTGCGACTTGCAGGGCACCGGTGTGCGGGTCAGCAACATCGAGCCTGGGCTGTGCGAAAGCGAGTTCTCGCTGGTGCGTTTTGCCGGTGATCAGGAACGTTACAACGCGACCTACGCCGGTGCCGAGCCGATCCAGCCACAGGACATCGCCGAGACGATTTTCTGGGTGATGAATGCGCCGGCGCACATCAATATCAACAGCCTCGAGTTGATGCCGGTGAGCCAGACCTGGGCTGGTTTTGCCATTGAGCGGAACAAGGCTTAAGACCGCGCTGAAGCCATTCGCGAGCAGGCTCGCTCCACATTGGAATGCATTTCAAAGTGGGAGCGAGCCTGCTCGCGAAGAGGCCAAAAAGGCCAAAACAGGGCGATAAGGTAAACTCCCCTCGCAACAACCCAACCGCACCCCGCGGTTTTCAAGGTTTTCGAGGAGTCAAAGTGAGTAACCGAGGTGAGCAGGCACTGCTCAAACAATCGACCATTCTGATGTTGGCGGTGGCGATTGCCGGGATCGTCACCGGTTTTGTTTCAGGTTCGCAATCCATCCTGTTCGATGGTTTTTTCTCGCTGATCGCAACGTTCATCAAAGTCCTGATGCTGATCACTGCCAAGCTGATCGCCAAGCAAAGCAATCACCGTTTCCAGTTCGGTTTCTGGCATCTGGAGCCGATGGTGCTGCTGATCGAAGGCAGCTTCCTGATGTTGATCGCGATCTACGCGTTTCTCAACGGCGTGTTCGGCATCATCAACGGTGGCCGCGACATCGAGTTGGGGCTGGTGATCATTTATGCCGCGGTGTTTACCGTGGTCGAGTTCGCCTACTTCTTCTACGTACGGCAGCGTAACCGCAAGCTCAAATCCAGCCTGATCCAGTTCGACAACATCAGTTGGCTGGTGGACGCGATGCTGTCCGTAGGCCTGTTGATAAGCTTCCTTGCGGCGCTGCTGCTCAAGTCTCAGGGCTATGGCCAGTGGGCGGTGTATGTCGACCCGTTGATCCTGATCGTGCTGGCCCTGACCATGTTGCCGCCGGCGTTCAAGATCCTTGGCCCGGCCTTACGCGATGTGCTGGGGATCGCCCCGGACACGCTGGATGATCAGGTCCGGCAGGTGATGGACGCGGCGAAAACCGAACACGGCTTCGACGATTACGTGTCGTACGTGCAGAAGCACGGGCGGGCACGGTTTATCGAGATTCATGTGGTGTTGCCGGCGGATTATGCGCTGAGCAATGTCGGGCAGCTGGATGCGTTGCGCGAGAATATTTCGGCGAAGCTGGGCAAGCCGGATGCGGCGCGCTGGTTGACCATCAGCTTTACCGGGGACAAGAAGTGGATCGCCTAGCGACCGCATAACGGCCATTCGTCGGATCGCCGCCCGGAGCAGGCTCGCTCCTACATTTGGAATGCGTTCCCCTGTAGGAGTGAGCCTGCTCGCGATAGCGATTTATCCGTCAGCGAAGATATTCAGCCAGGCCGCTATAGCAAGTCGCCAAGTGATAAGGCGTAGTCGAAGGCATGTCCTTACGGCTAACCTCACCCAACTCATCCCGACACTCATGCCAGCCACCCGCATGCAGAAACCGCTGCTGCAACGCCTGCAACTGGCACAGCACCACCGCTTCACTGCCCTGACGCAAGGTCAGCGCGCGCAGATATTCCGCCTGAGCCCAGATCCGTTGAGTCGAGTCTCGCGGGCGTCCATCCGTTTCCAGATCGAGCATCGCCCGCACCGCGCCGGATGGCTGCACCACACCGTATTGCTCGGTGAAGGCAAACGCCCGGTCAAGCGCCGCGTGCAATTTCGAACCGCGCAACAACGGCGACGACTCGAGCAGGAAATACCATTCGAACTGATGCCCCGGCTCATACCAGTTATCCACAGCGCCGAGCGGCTTTTCCATCAACACGCCATATTGCGGATCGACGAACTGCTTGTGCATGGCTGTGCATAACTCCAGCAATGCCTTTTGCGTCTGGGCATCTTCGCGAACCGCCAGGGTGGCCAGAAACGCTTCGGCCAGATGCATCAACGGATTCTGCAGCGGACCGGTTTGCAGGGTGATCCAGTCGCGTTCCAGGCAGGCTTCGTACAAGCCATCGCCGGTGGCAAAGCGCCGGCCAATGATTTCCAGCGCCGCGTTCAGCGTCGACTCGACCAGCGGATCGCCGGACTTTGCCCAGTAATGCGCGCAGGCGAACAGGATGAAGGCGTGGGTGTAGAGGTCCTTGCGCTGATCCAGCGGCTTGCCCTGCGCATCGATGCTGTAAAACCAGCCGCCATGCTCGGCATCATGAAAGTACCGTTGCAGCGAGCGGAACAGGGCCGCGGCGCGGACTTCAGCGTTATCCACAACCCCGATCAGACTGGAAAACAGATACAGCTGCCGCGCACAGGCCATCGCCCGATAGCGTTGCGGTGGCAGCGGTTGATGCGCGGCGTCCAGCGCCTCGTAGGGCAACGCCATGTCGGCGTTCCAGCCCGGGCCTTGCCAGAGGGGCACGATCACATTGACGAAGTGCTGCTGCACAGCGCCGAACAGGGCGGTCAATTCGGGCAGGGAGGTGGAGCGGGAAGCGTGGGGCATGGGCGAACGTCGTCACGGCTGGGGCGATTGCGCGACATGGTAGCAGAGAGACCGGCCTGAGCGATGTGGTGTCTGTCAGACCGCCTTCGCGAGCAGGCTCGCTCCCACGTGGATTTGCAGCGTACACAAAACCTGTGGGAGCGAGCCTGCTCGCGAAGAGGCCAGTGCAGGCGCTAAAAGATCAGCCGGCCAGCAACCAGGCCCCAGTCACTGCCGAAGCCGCTCCGGCCAAGCGCACCAACGGCGCAGCCGCCCGAGGCAGGAAACGCACCACGGCATAACCCGCCGCATGCAGCGCAGCCGTCGCGGCCACGAAACCTGCCGCATACGCCCAAGGACTGCTCATGTCCGGCAGCTCCAAGCCATGCGCCACACCATGGAACAACGCAAACAGCGCCGTCGCCGCCACCGCCATGACCAACGGCGGACGCACCGCCAGCGCTACCGCCAGACCCAACGCCAGCACCGACGCAGCAATCCCGCTTTCCAGCGCCGGCAATTCCAGCCCTTCAAAACCGAGCATGCCGCCAATCAGCATAGTGCCGACAAACGTGCACGGCAGCGCCCAGCGCGCGGCGCCCTGCTGCTGCGCCGCCCACAAACCGACTGCCACCATCGCCAGCAAATGGTCGAGGCCGCCGATCGGGTGGCTGATGCCGGCGATCAAGCCACTGTCGCCATGTCCCGGGTGTGCGAAGGCCAGCGCCGGCGTCAGCAGCAGCGCCACGGCGCCAAGAATACGTTTGAGTGTCATGGATAAGCTTCCTTGTTGATCAGTGAATCAGGCTGCGGTCAGCAGGCCCTGGCGTTCGATGAAGGCGATGATTTGCTCAAGGCCCTGACCGGTTTTCTGGTTGCTGAAGACGAACGGCTTGCCGTTGCGCATGCGTTGGGTGTCGCTGTCCATCATCTCCAGCGAAGCACCGACCAGCGGCGCGAGGTCGATCTTGTTGATCACCAGCAGATCGGATTTGCAGATCCCCGGGCCGCCCTTGCGCGGCAGCTTGTCGCCGGCCGAGACGTCGATCACATAGATGGTCAGGTCGGACAGTTCCGGGCTGAACGTCGCCGAAAGGTTGTCACCGCCGGACTCCACCAGAATCAGGTCCAGTCCCGGAAAGCGCCGGTTCAGTTGATCGACCGCTTCCAGGTTGATCGAGGCGTCTTCGCGGATCGCCGTGTGCGGGCAGCCACCGGTTTCCACGCCGATGATCCGCTCGGGCGCGAGGGCTTCATTGCGCACCAGAAAATCGGCGTCTTCGCGGGTGTAGATATCGTTGGTGACCACGGCGAGGTTGTAGCGCTCGCGCAAGGCCAGGCACAGGGCCAGAGTCAATGCGGTTTTGCCGGAACCGACCGGGCCGCCGATGCCGACGCGCAGAGGTTGGGTGTTCATGGTTGTTTCTCCTAAGAACGGAATAGGCGGCTGTACTGGCGCTCGTGGGCCATGCACGCCAGGGACAGGCCGAACGCGGCGCTGCCCATGTGTTCGGGATTGATTCGGCTGGCGTCCAGCTGCGCCTGTTGCAGCAGCGGCAGCAGTTCGCTGGTCAGGCGCTGAGCGGCTTGCTGGCCTAGCGGCAGGGTTTTCATCAATACAGCGAGCTGGTTTTCCAGCCAGCTCCACAACCACGCGGCGAGCGCGTCCTGCGGGTTGATGCTCCAGGCACGCGCGGCCAGCGCCCAGCACAGGGCCAGATGCGGTTCAGTGCATTGATCAAGAAAGCTGCGGGCGGATGCGTCGAGTTCTGGCAAGCCATTGAGCAGTTGCTGCAACGAATAGCCCATCTGCCGGCTCTCCAGATGCAACTCGCGGGTCTCGCGGCTGGCGCGATGGCTTTCGCAGAGGATCAGCAACTCGCTCCAGTTTTCATCCGCCGCCGCCTGACAATGCGCGAGCAACAGCGGCGCTTCAAAACGCGACAGATTGAGCAGCAACTGATCGCTGATCCAGCGGCGGGCGTCGTCCGGGTTTTTCACCCGGCCGTTATCCACCGCCATTTCCAGGCCTTGCGAATAGCTGTAGCCGCCAATCGGCAATTGCGGACTGGCCAGGCGCAGCAGCGCCCAGGCCGGATTCACAGGCGTACGCCGAACTGATGGAGTTTCGGCGCGTAATTGAAGTCTTCGTCGCCGTGGCGTGAATGGTGATGGCCGCCGCCATAAGCACCGTGCTCGGGCTGGAATGGCGCTTCGATCGCTTCGACCTGCGCGCCCAGTTGTTCGAGCATCGCTTTGAGCACGTAGTCGTCGAGCAGGCGCAGCCAGCCATCACCGACTTGCAGGGCAACGTGGCGATTGCCCAAGTGATAAGCGGCGCGGGTCAGTTCGAAGGCATTGGCGCAGGTGACGTGCAGCAATTGCTCGGGGCGGGCGCAGATGCGGACAATGCGGCCGTCTTCGGCTTGTAGGCATTCGCCGTCATACAGCGGCGACTGACCGCGCTCCAAAAACAACCCGACGTCTTCGCCCTCGGCACTGAAACAGCGCAAACGGCTTTTGCTCCGCGCTTCGAAGGTCAGGTGCAACTCGGCGGCCCAGACGGGTTGAGGGTCGATTCTGCGGTGAATCACCAGCATCGGAAAGCTTCCAGCTATGGACAATACTCTGGCTAGAGCAAGGGCCTTGCCAATCGGACGAGATGTAGGAAATCCCTGTCGGAGCGTAGTGGATGTTTCAAGATGTTGCGGGAATATGGAAGGTTTTGGTGCGTGAAGAATTTTTAATGCACCAAATGGAGGCCGATGCGCCGCACCTTTGTAGGAGTGAGCCTGCTCGCGAAGGCAGTGTGTCAGTCAGCAACTATTTGACTGATAGACCGCTATCGCGAGCAGGCTCACTCCTACAGGGGATTTGTGGTGTGGCGGGAAGAGGGGAATTACTCGGTACTGCCTAGGCCTTGCCAGTGCTTGAGGCCAATAAAGATAAAGCGCAGTTGCTGGGTGATCTTCGCCTGTGGCGTCAGATGCTCCGGCAGGGCTTCGGCGGGCGGGTCGATGATGTCGGGGAGGGTGGCGAATACCGATTTGACGATCAGATCGGCCATCACGCTCAGGCCCTCGGCGTCCAGATGCTGAAGCTTGGGCATCATCGTCAGATCGGCAGCCAGGTCGGAACTGATGTTCTCGCGCAACCGGCCGATTGCCTGACGCACCGGCAGCGAGCCGCCGTACTGCTCACGGGCGAGAAACAGGAATTGCGAGCGATTGGCGCTGACCACGTCGAGGAAGATCCGCACCGAGGCATCGATAATGCCGCCCATGACGAATTCGTTGTGCCGCACCAAGCGGATGGTTTCGCGGAAGGTCTGGCCGACTTCACTGACCAGCACCAGGCCCAGCTCATCCATATCGGCAAAATGCCGGTAGAAACCGGTGGGCACGATCCCGGCGGTTTTGGTCACTTCGCGCAGGCTCAGGCTGCCGAATCCTCGGCCGCTTTCCATAAGGTGGCGGGCAGCGTCCATCAGGGCGTTGCGGGTCTGTTGCTTCTGTTCGGCGCGGGGCAGCATCGCAGGAGGTGTTCTTTGGCAGGACAAGCGCCGCACTCTAGCAAATCGGCTTTGTCGGCGTCGAACGGGAGGGCATGCAGCGAAAGATTTTATCGGGCCGGAAAAGTCAAAAGCCCAATCCGGTGATTGGGCTTTTTTTCGAGGCCGCCATGGGCTTAGCTCAATTTGCTGTTGCGTTCGATCACACGGTCACCACCACCTTCGGCAAGGGTTTGACCTTGTGGAGTGCGGTCGCTGCCATCAGAAGCCAGGGTTTGGCCTTGTGGAGTACGGTCGCTACCATCGGACGCCAGGGTTTGACCTTGTGGAGTGCGGTCGCCGCCATCGGAAGCCAAGGTCTGGCCTTGTGGAGTGCGATCGCTACCGTCGGAAGCCAGGGTCTGACCTTGTGGAGTCTTGTCGTAACCGTCCTGAACCAGACCTTTCTCTTCCAGACGTTCACGGCCGCCTTCAGCCAGGGTCTGACCTTGTGGAGTGCGGTCGCCACCATCAGCGGCTACGGTTTGGCTGAATACCGAGTGGCTGGATTTCACTTGCGGGGTAGCCTGGTCGGCAGCGGGCAGGGCGAAAGCAGTGCTGGCTAGCATCGACAGGGTAAGGCTGAGCAGTAATTGGCGTTTCATGATGGGTTGCTCCTTGGGAGGGCGATAAAGTGGGTACGAGGGCAATGCTACTCTCGATAAGTCGATATAAAAGTTCATAAACGCAATGGTAATAATCAACAGAATTGATTGTTCTGCCGGGAGGCTCTAGATCGCGCCTTTGCGGGCGACGGTTTTGCACCGGGGTGGGTATTTCCGACTCACTCGCGCCTCGCAAAAGTGCGGGTCGCGGTAACACTGTTCGACTGATTGGTCAGATTTCGCGCGGCTTTTTGCGTATTAATCGGCCTTTCGATTAAACCTGCGGCTGGTTTGCCAGTCGTAGATTTCATGAGGGCCGCTTTGGCCCGCCGTTTCAGCCGTGCGCCGCAGTCTTTGCGTGCGGTCGTGATCAGGAGCTTTGTGCATGACGCGCACTGGAAAAATCTTCAGCTGGACCTTCGCCATCCTCGTGCTGCTACTGGCCGTGCTGGTGTTGATCATCGTGTTCTTCGACTGGAACCGGATCAAACCACCGCTCAACGCCAAAGTCTCGGAAGAACTGCACCGACCGTTTGCCATCAATGGCAACCTCGCGGTGATCTGGCAGCGCGAGCCCGACGAGGGCGGCTGGCGTGCGTGGGTGCCGTGGCCGCACGTGGTCGCTGAGGATCTGAGCCTGGGCAACCCTGACTGGTCGAAGAAGCCGCAGATGGTCACGCTCAAGCGCGTTGAGCTGCGTATCTCGCCATTGGCATTGCTGGCGCAACGCGTGGTGATTCCGCGCATCGACCTGACCGAACCCAATGCCGAGTTGCAGCGCTTGGCCGATGGCCGCGCCAACTGGACGTTCAAGTTCGACCCGAAAGATCCGAACGCCGAGCCGTCGAATTGGGTGGTCGACATCGGCGCCATCGGTTTCGACAAGGGCCACGTCACCCTTGACGATTAGACGCTCAAAACCAATCTCGATGTGCTGATTGATCCGCTGGGCAAACCCATCCCCTACAGCGACATCGTCGGTGCCAAAGCGGCGAAAACCGCGCAGGACAAGGGCGGCTCACCGCAGGATTATGCGTTTGCCTTGAAGGTCAAAGGCCAATACCACGGCCAGAGCCTCACTGGCCAAGGCAAGATCGGCGGGCTGCTCGCCTTGCAGGACGCGAGCAAGCCATTCCCATTGCAGGCCCAGGCGAAGATCGGCGACACCCGCATCGAACTGGCCGGCACGCTGACTGATCCGCTGAATCTCGGCGCCCTCGATCTGCGCCTGAAACTCGCCGGTGCCAGCCTCGGCAATCTTTATCCACTGACCGGCGTGACCCTGCCGGATACGCCGCCGTACTCAACCGACGGCCATTTGATTGCCAAGCTGCACGATGAGGCCGGGGCGAAATTCACTTATGAGCAGTTCAACGGCAAGATCGGCAGCAGTGATATCCATGGCGACCTGACCTATGTCGCCAGCCAGCCACGACCAAAGCTCAGCGGCGCGTTGCTCTCCAATCAACTGTTGTTCGCTGACCTCGCACCGCTGATCGGCGCCGACTCCAATGACAAGCAAAAGGCTCGTGGCGGCGAAAGCAAACAGCCGGCCGATAAAGTGCTGCCGGTAGAGGAGTTCAAGACCGACCGCTGGCGCGCAATGGACGCCGACGTCGAGTTCACCGGCAAGCGCATCGTCCACAGCGAGAAGCTGCCGTTCAACGACCTCTATACCCACCTGAAACTCAACGACGGCGAACTGAGCCTGGAGCCGCTGCGCTTCGGCGTCGCTGGCGGCAATCTCGATGCACAGATTCGCCTCAACGGCCGCACCGAGCCGTTAGAAGGCCGGGCCAAACTGACCGCGCGCCGCTTCAAGCTGAAAGAGCTGTTCCCGACGTTTGAGCCGATGAAGACCAGTTTCGGTGAACTCAATGGCGACGCCGATATCAGCGGTCGCGGCAACTCGGTGGCCAAGCTGCTGGGCGGTGCCAACGGCAAATTGAAGATGTTGATCAACGACGGTGCGATCAGCCGTGAGCTGATGGAACTGGCCGGGCTCAACGTCGGCAACTATGTGGTCGGCAAGATCTTTGGCGACAAGGAAGTGAAGATCAATTGCGCAGCAGCGGACTTCGACATCAAGAGCGGTCTGGCAACCACGCAGCTGTTTGTCTTCGATACCGAGAACGCGATCATCTATATCGACGGCACGGCGAACATGGCCACCGAGCAGTTGGATCTGACGGTGACCCCGGAATCCAAGGGCTGGCGGTTGATTTCCCTGCGTTCACCGCTGTATGTGCGGGGCAAATTCATCAAACCGGATGCCGGCGTGAAGGCTGTGCCGCTGATGTTGCGCGGGGCGGGGATGGTGGCGTTGGGCGTGATCGCAGCGCCGGCGGCGGGGCTGTTGGCGCTGGTGGCACCGAGTGGAGGTGAGCCGAATCAGTGTGCGCCGTTGCTGGAGCAGATGAAGGCGGGCAAGGCGCCGGTTACCGTCAAACCTACCAAGTAATCTTCAGCGTTAATAAAGACGCCATCGCGAGCAGGCTCACTCCTACTTGGGAACGCATTCCAAATGTAGGAGTGAGCCTGCTCGCGATAGGGGTTACAGGTCGTTCAGGATGTCAGCCATGTCATCGGCATGCTCTTCTTCCTGCGCCAGGATATCTTCGAAGATACGCCGCGTAGTCGGGTCTTTCTCACCGATGTACTGAATGATCTCGCGGTAGCTGTCGATGGCGATGCGCTCGGCAACGAGGTCTTCGTAGACCATCTCTTTGAGGGTGTTGCCGGCCACGTATTGCGCATGGGACATCTTCGACAGCAGGTCGGGGTTGAATTCAGGCTCGCCGCCCAATTGCACAATGCGCTCGGCGAGGCGGTCGGCGTGCTCGGCTTCCTGGGTGGCGTGCTCGAGAAACTCTTCGGCGGCCACATGGGCTTTGACGCCATTGGCCATGAAGTAGTGGCGCTTGTAGCGCAACACGCAGACCAGTTCAGTGGCCAGCGATTCATTGAGCAAGCGCAGCACCTCTTCACGGTCGGCGCTGTAGCCCTCGGTGACGGCGCCGTTTTCGACGTGTTGGCGCGCACGATCGCGCAAGGTTTGAACATCTGACAGATGCAGGTCGTCGCTCATTTCGATCTCCTGGAGGCTAATCCGATGGGCGCCACGTTCTACAGACGCGGTCGCTACCTAAGCTGTGAGTCATGAGCGTTGCAAAAAGTTTTATCGGTTTACGCAACCCCTGCAGGCGCTGCCGAAGGCTGCGATCTTGGCGCCAGCCCGGACAAAACTGCTTCCTCGCGCAACCAGGCAAAAAACGCCCGCACCGGCGGATGCCGCTCGCGCCCCGGCACGCACAACGCGCTGTAGCCGGCGCCATCGACTTGAACCTGGCCCATGAACGGCACCAGCAAACCGCTGGCGACACTCTCCGACACCAGAATATTGCTCGCCAGCACCAGCCCTTGCCCGGCGATTGCCGCTTGCAGGGCGTAATGCTCTTCATCGTATTCGCGGATCGCCGGCTGCGGGTTCAACCAGTTTTCGCCAGCCTTGGCGCACCACGCTTCCCAGCCATGGGCATACAGTTTCGAGTTATGCCAACGCACGCTGATCAACGTCGGTGTGCGTCTCGCGGCCAGCGCCACTTGCTCGGGCGAGCCGTAAACGCCGAACGATTCATCGAACAGGCACAGACCATAAAGGTTCGGGTAATCGTCGAGGCTATAACGCAAAACCAGATCGACACTGGCGTCCTGATGCAGATCGATGACTTCACAGTGAGTATCGAGGCGCACGTTGATGTTCGGATGCTGTGCATAAAACCGCCCGAGGCGCGGCACCAGCCACAGCGCGGCGAAGGCGGCGGTGGTCGATAGCGTCAGCGTGCTGGCGTTGCGCTGCGGGCGCAGGGTGTCGACGCTTTGCGCCACTTCCAGCAAGGCACCGTGCAGGCTGCGAAACAGGCGCTCGCCGCCTTCGGTCAGGCGCACCTGACGCGGCAGGCGTTCGAACAGAGCGATGCCGAGCCAGTCTTCCAGCGAGCGAATCTGGTGCGAAATCGCCGTGGGCGTGACTGACAGCTCTTCGGCGGCAGCCTTGAAACTGAGCAGGCGTGATGCCGATTCAAAAGCGCGCAGAGCGGTGAGAGGCAACGAGGCAAACATTGAAAGCTCCACGGATGAAACCAATTCATCCAGACTGACTTTTGCTCATTTGAGGCTTAGGCGTGACGCCTGCAATCTGCAGCGACACAGCAATCAAAGTCTAGCCTCAAGGAGTTTCAGATGAGCAAAATTCTTGCGATTCATGCCAGCCCCCGTGGTGACCGTTCCCACTCGCGGCGTCTGGCGGAACATTTTCTCAGTGCCTGGCAGGTGCGTCATCCGCAGGCGCAAGTCACTCGCCGCGAGGTCGGACGGGCGCTGATTCCGGCGGTCAACGAAGCTTTTGTCGCTGCCGCGTTTCATCCACAGCCTGAGGCGCGTCCATTGTCGATGCAGGCCGATCTGGCCCTGAGTGATCAACTGGTCGGTGAATTGTTCGATCACGACCTGCTGCTGATTTCCACGCCGATGTACAACTTCAGTGTGCCCAGCGGTCTCAAGGCCTGGGTCGATCAGATCGTGCGCCTGGGGTTGACCTTCGATCACACGCTGGACAACGGTGTCGCCCAATACACGCCTTTGTTGCAGGGCAAGAAAGCCTTGATCGTCATCAGTCGCGGCGGTTTCGGCTTCGGTCCGGGAGGCGAACTGGAAGCCTTGAACCACGCCGATCCTTTGCTGCGCACGGCGCTGGGTTTCATCGGCATCAACGACGTCAGCGTGGTCGCCGCCGAGGGCGAAGAGTCCGCCGAACGCACCTTTGCGGTGTCGGTGGCGGAGGCCGAGCAGCGTTTGCTCGACCTCGCCCGGGTGTTCTAAATGGCCTGGTTGTTCTTGCTGATCGCCGCCGGCTTTGAAGTGACCTTCGCCATGGGCATGAAGTACGCCGAAGGTTTCACCCGACTGTGGCCCTCGCTGATCACCGTGGTCGCGGCGATCGGCGGGATCTACTTCCTGACACTGGCGATGCGCGAGCTGCCGGTGAGCATCGCCTACCCGATCTGGACGGCGATTGGCTCACTGGGCACGGTGTTCCTCGGTTATGCCCTGCTCGGCGAGAGCCTGACCCTGGTCAAACTGGTTTCGGTCGGGCTGATTGTGGCGGGGGTGGTGGGCCTGAAGTAGGCTGGTCGTTGAGTTGTCATCATCACGGAGGATGCTTGGCGGGCGTTTTGCACGCCTTGCATCCACTCACCGACCACAAGGATGTTTGCCCATGTCGACGCGTTATCCATTGGTGCTGGTGCCCGGAATGCTCGGGTTTATCCGGCTGGTGCTCTATCCGTACTGGTACGGCATCATCAAGGCGCTGCGCCGTGGTGGTGCGACGGTGATTGCGGTGCAGGTGTCGCCGCTCAACTCCACAGAGGTACGCGGTGAGCAATTGCTCGTGCAGATCGATGAGATCTTGCGTGAGACCGGGGCGCAAAAGGTCAACCTGTTCGGCCACAGTCAGGGCTCGCTGACGGCGCGCTATGCGGCGGCGAAACGACCGGATCTGGTGGCCTCGGTGACATCGGTGGCCGGACCGAATCATGGTTCCGAGTTGGCCGATTATCTGGAAAAAAATTATCCGGCGGACAGCGCCAAGGGCCGACTGCTTGAGGCGTTGCTACGGTTTGTCGGCTGGCTGATGGCGCTACTGGAAACCGGTTACCACGGGCCGAAATTGCCAGTGGATATCCACGCCTCGCATCAATCGCTGACCACTGAGGGCGTGGCGCTGTTCAACCAGCGTTATCCACAGGGGTTGCCTGAAACCTGGGGTGGGCACGGGCCGGAGGAGGTTAACGGCGTGCGTTATTACTCATGGTCAGGGACGTTGCAGCCGGGCAAGACCGATCGTGGCGGGAATTTGTTTGACGGTACCAATCGCAGCTGTCGCTTGTTTGCGAAAACGTTTGTGCGTGAACCGGGGCAGTGCGATGGGATGGTCGGGCGGTATAGCTCGCATCTTGGGACGGTGATTGGCGATGACTATCCGTTGGATCACTTCGACATTGTTAACCAGTCGCTGGGGCTGGTCGGCAAGGGCGCGGATCCGGTGCAGCTGTTTGTCGAGCATGCGGCGCGGCTTGAGGCTGCCGGCGTTTAGCCCTGAGACCGCGTCATCGTTCTTCGCGAGCAGGCTCGCTCCCACAAATGACCGCATTCCTTCAGTTGAAATGCAATCCAATGTGGGAGCGAGCCTGCTCGCGAAGAGGCCGGATCAGGCGACGCTTAATTTGCGGCCCAACACGGTGGTCCAGCGCTCCGAAAGAATCACCCCGCCCAAGGTCAACAACCCGCCCACCAGGTGATACATCGCCAACTGTTCCTTCAACACCACCGCCGCAATCAGCGCGGTAATCAACGGCAGCAAGTTAAAGAACAATGTTGTGCGGCTCGGACCCAGACGCTGCACCGCCTGCATCCACGCCAGCGGCGCGAGCATCGACGCCAACAGACACGCATACAACACCAGCGGAATGTTCTGCAGGGTCAAACCGGTCTTCGGCGAAGCGGCATACAGTGGAAACAGCACGACAATCGCCACCAGCACCTGCAAATACAGCAGCACCAGCGGCGGCAGGCGCAGTTGCCATTTCTTTAACAGCGTGCTGTAGATCGCATAGGCCAACGTCGCGATCAACATCATCGCATCACCCATGTTCACGCCGTGTTGCAGCAACGCGCCGAGGCTGCCGGACGACACCACGACCAATACGCCGGCAAACGACAGAACCGCACCGACCAGCGCACCGGCGGTCAGGCGTTGCCCGAGGCTGATGATCGCCATGGCCAGCGACATCAACGGCATCAGCGACAGGATGATGCCCATGTTGGTCGCCGTGGTCAGAGTCGCAGCGAAATAGGCGAGGCTTTGATACACCGCCATGCCGAGTACGCCGAGGATGAAAATCCTGCCCAGGTTCGGGCGGATCTGCGGCCAGTGCGCGATCACCGCTTTGAGCATGAACGGGGTGAACAGCAAACCGGCGAGCAGCCAGCGGTAGAAACCGATCTCGGCGGGGAAAATCGCCCCGACCGCCAGTTTGTTGATCACGGTATTGCCGGCCCAGATAAAAATCGCCAGCAGCGGAAACGCGTATTGCATGAGTCGAAACCAGTACGTTGATGAAGGGCAATTATCCCTTGTCTGGATGCAGGCCTATACTGCGAACCGGACAACCTGCCTCTGAAACCGGACAGCATGAACAGTAAACACATTGATCTGCTGGATTTCAGCGAACTGCCATCGGCAGTGTACTTCCGCTATGCCGATTTCAACGCCCATGAATACGCCGCGCCGCACCGCCATGCATGGGGCACGCTGGAGTACGCCGCCCACGGCGTGCTGCACATGGATGTCGACGGCAGCCGATTCATGTCGCCGCCGCAATACGCGGTGTGGGTGCCGCCGCAGGTCGAGCACAGTTTTTACAGCCATCAACCGGTCAACTACCGCGCGGTGTGCCTCGACCCCAAGGTCTGCGCCGAACTGCCAATGCGCGCCTGTACCCTGGCGATCAGCGACATCCTCAAGGCGATTCTCAAGGACTTCGCCGCCCGCGACGTGAAGATTCCCGAACTCGATGCCGATCAGCGACTGGCGCAGGTGCTGGTCGATCAACTGCAACAGGCACCGGTGCATGAGTGTTATCTGCCCTACGCGAGCAGCCCGGGTTTGCTGGCAATCCTCGAAACCTTGCAGGCCGAACCGGGCAACAATCAGCCGCTGGCGCATTGGGCGCTGCAAGTGCATGTCAGCGAACGCACGCTGGCCCGGCAATTCGTTCGGGAGTTGGGGATGAGTTTTGGCGAATGGCGCCAGCGTCTGCGCTATCTCGCGGCAATCGAGGCGCTGGAAACTTCGCGTAGCGTGCAGGAAATCGCCTTCGATCTCGGCTACAGCAGTGGCTCGGCATTCATTGCCATGTTCGCGCGGCAGGCCGGGTGTACGCCGGAGCAGTATCGCCGCAGCCATCTGGAAGGTAGGAAGGTGTAACAGGATTTGGCTACACTCCAGCAGAGGCCGCCCCCCTCGGTGCGGCGCCAAGGAGAAAACTCCATGAAGATGTTGCGTGTGCCGTTGTTGATGATTGGTTTGCTCCTGTGTTCCCAGGGTTTCGCCGCTACGGCGCAACAGAACAAGATGACCACCTGCAATGCCGATGCGACCGCCAAGAGTCTGAAAGGCGATGAGCGCAAAACCTTCATGAGCACCTGCCTCAAGGCAGCGCCAGCGGCCAACGATGCCAAGGCCCTGACCCCGCAGCAGCAGAAAATGAAGACCTGCAACGCCGATGCCGCCACCAAAGCCCTGACCGGCGATGCGCGCAAGACGTTCATGAGTGATTGCCTGAAGAAAAAATAACCTGGTTCTGTGGGGTGACTGGTTTAGGCGTTCGCTTGAGATTTGCCCTCACCCTAACCCTCTCCCGGAGGGAGAGGGGACTGACCGCGGTGTTTTCAGATATCCATCGACCTGAACTATCCGGCCGATTCTGAATTCACTACAGCACTGGCAGGTCACCGGATTTCTTCGCCATTCCTTGATCGGTCCCCTCTCCCGGAGGGCGAGGGGACTGACCGCGGTGTTTCAAGATATTCGTCGATCTGAAAAAAACGGGCGATTATGGATTCCATGGCGCTGTCTCCGGTCACTGGATATCCAGAGCATCCCCCAATCGGTTCCCTCTCCCTCTGGGAGAGGGCTAGGGTGAGGGCTGGATCTCAAGCCGTGCACTAAAAGTTGAAGCACCGCTTATACCTAGTGCTCACCCCGGAACGCTGGCAGACTGCCAATCCTTTTACGCCGTTCGTTTTGAGGCTGTATGCCAACGTTTTCTGAGCGTCATGTAGTGTTCTGGGTCAGTTGCATCATCATTTTCGGCGGTTTGCTGCTGGTGCTGCCGCTGCGCTTGTTGCCCAGTCTGTTGGCCGGTTTGCTGGTGTATGAACTGGTCAACATGCTCACTCCGCAACTGCAACGGCTGATCGAAGGCCGCCGCGCGCGCTGGCTGGCGGTGGCGTTGCTGGGGACGTTGGTCGTCAGCGTTCTGGCGCTGATCTTCGCCGGCGCGATCAGTTTTCTCCTGCACGAAGCAGAAAACCCCGGCGCTTCCCTGGACAAATTCATGGGCGTGGTCGATCGCGCACGCGGGCAATTGCCACCGTTCATCGACGCCTACCTGCCGGCCAGTGCTGCGGAATTTCGCGTGGCGATCGGCGAGTGGATGAGCAAGCACTTGTCGGACCTGCAACTGGTCGGCAAGGACGCGGCGCACATGTTCGTGACGTTGCTGATCGGCATGGTCCTCGGCGCGATCATCGCCTTGCAGCGCATCCCCGACGTCACCAAACGCAAACCGCTGGCCGCGGCGCTGTTCGACCGTTTGCACCTGTTGGTGCAGGCGTTCCGCAACATCGTCTTTGCGCAGATCAAGATTTCCCTGCTCAACACCGTCTTCACCGGGATTTTCCTCGCAGTCATCCTGCCGATGTTCGGCATCAAACTGCCGCTGACCAAAACCCTGATCGTGCTGACCTTCCTGCTCGGCCTGTTGCCGGTGATCGGCAATCTGATGTCGAACACGCTGATCACCATCGTCGGCCTGTCGCTGTCGATCTGGGTAGCGGTGGCGGCGCTGGGTTATCTGATCTTTATCCACAAGCTCGAGTACTTCCTCAACGCGCGGATTGTCGGCGGGCAGATCAGTGCCAAGTCGTGGGAGTTGCTGCTGGCGATGCTGGTGTTCGAGGCCG
>Ga0105250_10000888_pt1 | contig 17675 bp, 7 predicted proteins | sample KBSS54metaG_FD_80425 | JGI IMG/M metagenome (GOLD analysis project Ga0105250, IMG submission 80425) | Switchgrass rhizosphere microbial communities from Kellogg Biological Station, Michigan, USA - KBS S5-4 metaG | ecosystem: Host-associated > Plants > Roots > Rhizosphere > Soil | place...
AGCCAATTCACCACAAAATCCAGACATTTCTACCGCTCCCGCATCGCCTCGGTCCGGGCTTTGAGCACTGGTTTAAGCAGATAATCCAGCACACTTTTCTCCCCGGTAATAATGTCCACCGTCGCCACCATCCCCGGGATGATCAGCAGCGGTTTCACGTCCCCGCCCAAATGGTTTTTATCGGTGCGTACCTGAATCAGGTAGAAGCTGTTGCCCTTGTCATCGGTGATGGTGTCGGCGCCGATCAGTTCCAGTTTCGCGCTCAGCCCGCCGTAGATCGTGTAGTCATAGGCACTGAACTTGACCATGGCTTTCTGGCCCGGATGGAGGAACGCGACGTCTTGCGGACGGACCTTGGCTTCGATCAGCAGGTTGTCTTCCAGCGGCACGATTTCCACCATGTCGCTGCCCGGCTGCACCACGCCGCCGATGGTGTTGACCTTGAGTTGCTTGATCACCCCATGCACCGGCGAAGTCACGGTGGTGCGGCTGACCCGGTCGTCGATGGCGATGCTCGACGCGGTGATTTTCGACAGGTCGGTGCGCTTCTGATTGAGGTCCTTGGCGGCGTCGGAGCGGAAGGTCTGTTCCGATTCGTCGATCTTGCTCTTGATCTCGTTGATTGCCGATTCCGCCCGTGGGATCGCCAGGGTCGTTGCGTTCAGTGAGCCGCGAATTTCCACCGCGCTGCGTTTCAGTCGCAGGATCTCCACCGGTGACACCGCACCCGTGCCGACCAGTGGCGCCGACATGTTCATCTCTTGCTGCAGCAGCGCCAGGCTGGAACTGTACTGGCCTTGCTTGGAGCGGAACTCCGCCAGCTCCTGAGTCTTCTGCCGCAGCTGTTCGGTGAGGGTGCGTTGTTCGCTGGCCAGACGCCGTTGGCGCTGGTCGTAGAGTGCACGTTCGTCTTCGGCGACCTGTGGCGCTTTGGCGATCACCTCGTCAGACAGTTTGAACGGACGGCCCTCGGCTTCGGCGGAAAGGCGTTCGACTTGCGCGGTCAGGGCGTAACGATCGGCCTCGCTCTCACCCTTGTTCGACAGTAAGCGTGTGTCATCCAGGCGCAGCAGCTTGTCACCCTTGTTCACCATCTGTCCTTCACGGACAAAAATCTCGGTGACGATCCCGCCCTCCAGGTTCTGGATCACCTGGACCTTGCTTGACGGAATCGCCTTGCCTTCGCCCATGGTCACTTCTTCAAGTACGGCGAACTTGGCCCAGACCAGCGCACTGATCAACAGCGCCGCCGCCAGCCACACGGTGATCCGCGACCAGCGCGGCGAATCCTGCAACGAAGCGCCGGCGGTTTCCGGCATGAACTCGGCTTCGGCGCTTTTGCCGAAACTGTCGAAGTAGCCGCGTGATTTGCTATCTGAAGATGCAGACATGGGGCGATACCCCTCAGTTAGGAAACATCAAACCGCACAACCCATGCGTCGCCCGGAACACTTACTTGTGGTGAGGGGATTTATCCCCGATAGGGTGCGAAGCGCCCTCAGAGTCTTTGGGGCTGCTGCGCAGCCCATCGGGGATAAATCCCCTCGCCACAGGTTTTGTGAGAGCCATGAGTTATGTGCACGCATCTAAACCGCCGCCGAGCCGACGCGGCCCTTGCGCAGTGCATCGATGACCGCTTCTTTCGGACCGTCGGCGACGACCCGGCCGTTGTCCAGTACCAGCAGCCGATCCACCAGGCTCAGCATCGAGGTGCGGTGGGTGACCAGCAGCAATGTCTTGCCTTGCACCCAGCCGTGGAGCTTCTGGCGCAGCAGGTCTTCGCTGCTGTTGTCCATGGCGCTGGTGGGTTCGTCGAGCAGCATGATCGGTGGGTCGAGCAGCAATGCCCGAGCGAGTAAAACGGCCTGGCGCTGGCCGCCGGAAAGTAGCTGGCCGCGTTCGCCTACCGGCCGGTCGAAGCCTTGCGGATGCTGCCGCGCCAGCTCGGTGACGCCGGTCAGTTCAGCGACTTCGAGCATGCGCGAATCGCTGATGTAGCGCGCGCCGAGGGTCAGGTTGTCGCGCAGGCTGCCGGCCAGCAGCGGCAGGTCGTGCGCGACGTAACCGATCTGCTGGCGCAAGTCGGCGACATCCAGTTGCCGCAGGTCGAGACCGTCGAGCAGCAACTGGCCTTCCTCGGGTTCATAGAAGCCCATCACCAGCCGCGCCAGGGTGCTTTTGCCTGAGCCGCTGCGGCCGATGATGCCGATCCGTTCGCCGGGTTTCATGCTGAAGCTGACGTTGCTCAGCGCCGGTGCGTTCTGGCCGTTGTAGTGAAAGGTCACGCCGCTGACGTCCAGCGCACCTTGCAGCTGCGTGCGTTCCAGCGGTCGCTGTTTGCCGTCGCGCTCCTGTGGCAGGCCCATCAGCGCGTCGGTGCTTTTCATGGTCAGTTGCGCTTGCTGGTAGCGGGTGATCAGCCCGGCGATCTGCCCCAGCGGCGCGAGCACCCGGCTGCCGAGCATGTTGCTGGCCACCAGCGCACCGACGCTGAGGTTGCCGGCGATGATGCTGTAGACCCCGGCGACGATCGTCGCCATCCCGGAAAACTGCTGAATGAATAGCGTGCCGTTGGTCGCCAGCGCCGAGAGGTTGCGCGCGTGGCTGTCGAGGCGGGTGAGGGCGCCGTGGGTGCTTTCCCATTTGTGCTGGCGTTCGCTTTCGGCGCTGCAGGCCTTGAGGGTTTCCAGGCCGCCGAGGGTTTCGATCAGCAACGCCTGTCGTTCGGCACCCAGGCTCAGGCTTTTCTGCACGGTGTCGCGCAGGCGCACCTGAATCGCCAGAGCAAATATGATCGTGATCGGAAACGCCAGCAGCGGAATCACCACCAGCCAGCCACCGAGCAGACCGATCACCACCAGCATCAACACCACGAAGGGCAGGTCGATCAGGCTGGTCAGGGTCACGGCGGTGAGGAATTCGCGCAGGCCCTGAAAGTCATGAATGCTCTGGGCGAAACCGCCGATGGTTGCCGGCCGCGCCTTCATCGCCATACCGGTGATGCGCTCAAATAAAGTCGCGGAAAGGATCACATCGGTTTTCTTCCCGGCGGTGTCCAGCAGGTGCGCGCGCACCACCCGCAGCACCAGTTCGAAACCGGTGCCGATCAGCAGGCCGATCGCCAACACCCACAGGGTCGAGGTGGCCTGATTCGGCACCACGCGGTCGTAGGTCTGCATCACGAACAGCGGCACCATCAGGCCCAGCAGGTTGATCAGGAAACTGGCGAGGATCGCGTCGCTGTACAGCCATTTCGACAGCTTCAGGGTGTCGCGAAACCAGGCATGCACGCGCGGCACCAGCGGTGACCGCAAGTCTTCGAGTTCGTGGCGTGGACGGGCGAACAAGGCCTGGCCGCTGTAGTGTTCGGCGAGTTCTTCGCGCTCGACCCATTGCTCGCCGCCATCGGCTTCGCTGGGCAGGATCAGCGCCTTGCCGTCATCGGCGAAACGCCGCAGGACGGCGGTGCGCCCATCCTTGAGCAGCAACAGAATCGGCAGATTCAGCGCAGAAATATCCTTCAGTTCGCGGCGCAACAAGCGCGCCTGCAAACCGGCCCGGGCCGCCGCACGGGGCAGCAGATCCAGGCTCAGACGTTGCTTGTTCAGGGGCAGCCCGGCACTCAGGCTGGCACGACTGACCGTCGCGCCATGCAGTTTGCAGAGGATCAGCAGACCGTCGAGTAACGGGTCATCGAAGCTCAGCCGCGGATCGATCCCGGTGTGTCCGCCTTCGGCCATGCTGGTCATATTGATCGCCCCTGTAATGACTGGTCCAACCTGTGGCGAGGGGATTTATCCCCGATGGCTGCGCAGCAGCCCCATGGAACTCATTGCTGCTCAAATCTTTGGGGTCACTGCGCAACCCAGCGGGAGCAAGCTCCCTCGCCACAAAGGGTCGTGGGACTTACTTCAGCTCAGGCAGGCGTGCTTCGTTTTTGACTTCGGTCGCCGCAATGGCATCCGCCGGCAGCACCACCCGTTGCTTGCTCAGCAACTGGCCCATGTTCGCCAGCACGCGGTACATCGAATATTCCTCGGTGTAGCGGATTTCGGTGTAGCGACGGTTGGCGTTGTAAAGCTCGTTTTCACTGTCGAGCAAGTCGAGCAGGGTGCGTTGGCCGAGGCCGAACTGATCCTGATACGCCGCACGTACACGCTTGGTGGTCTCGGCGTATTCACGGGCGGTCGGGGTCTGTTTGTTCGCGTTGACCATGGCGTTCCACGCCAGGTGAATGTTCTCGTTCAACTGACGCAAGGCGTTGTTGCGTATGTCCATCGCCAGATTGATCTGGTGCGCATCGGAGGCCAGACGAGCCTTGTCGCTGCCGCCACGGAACAGGTTGTAATTCATGATCACGCCGACGCGCCATTCGTTGTCGTGGCCTTCATCGCCTTGCACGTTGTTGTTCGCACCCACCGCCGCTTCGGCGTCGAAACGCGGGTAGAACGGCGACTTGGCGACTTCGTACTGGCTCTCGGCCGACTGCACGTCCGCCTGCGCGGATTTCAGGTACGGGTTGTTCTCGACCATGCTCTGCTGGGCTTCCGGCAGGCTGGTGGGGATTTCGCCGCGAGTCGACGGTGGTGCTTCCAGTTCATCGGGCATGCGCCCGACCACGGCGTAGAAGTTCGATTCGGCGTCGGCCAGATCGACTTCGGCGGTGTCGAGGTTGTTCTGCGCCAGCGCCTTACGTGCGACCGACTGATCGGAGTCGGCGGTGCTGCCGATGCCGCGCTGGGTGCGCAGGCCGATCTGATCGTTGACGCGCAAGTGCGCTTGCAGGTTGTTCCGGGCCAGCGTCACCAGTTCACGGCGCTTGAGCACTTCGAGGTAGACCTCGATGGTACGCAGCGCCAGATCCTGAGCGGTGCCTTGCGCGTAGCAAGCGCGCGAGTTGGAAACGCCCTTGGTGCGCTCGACCTCGTTGGCGGTGTTGAAGCCGTCGAAGATCATTTGCCGCAGCCGTAGCTCCGACTGGGTGTAATTGAGGATCTCGGTGTGGTGATTACCGAAAGCCCGGGTATTGGTGTTGTCGCTGTAACCGCGCCCGTAAGCGGCATTCAGATCGACGGACGGATAGAAGCCACCCTTGGCCACTTTCACTTGCTCATCGGCGGACAGTTTGGCGTACACGCGCGAGGCGAGGTCCGGGTGGGTGGCGATGGTGCTTTGAATCGCTTCGGTCAGATTCATGGCCTGGGCTTGGGAAGTGCAAGCCATGGCCAGCAAAACCGCGCTGCAGAGGGGGGTTAAAACGCGCATGGGGTGCATCTCCCTGGTCCTGATGGTGCGTTACTGTCGCCAAATATTTGACGATAATTTGAGGTGTAAGCGTTTCACTCTTGTAACAACAGAGCTAAGAACATCCTGAAGCGTAGCTAAGAAAAAATTTTCATAAGGCTTATGCCGAAAAAAACTTATGCGCTTGGCGAAAACCAGCACATTGTTCAGAGCGAAAGCCTTTGTTTCATGCGCTTTAGGGAGCACAAAAAGGCTTGAGGAAAGTTCCATTCACTTTGCGACATACGGCGAAGTACTGCTGAAGGGGAGGGACGCGTAGCGGCAGATGAGCGACAGATTTTTGTCACTCGGGTGATTCACCACCGTTACGTAGCGTTAGTGGGTTCGCTGCATTGATCAGGATTCTGAAGTGCTTGAAAGCACTGAAGTTTCCTCGTTTGCGCAACCTGCGAAACGAACTGTCGAGGTGCGAGCGTCGCCCCGACAACCCGATTGAGCCATGGGCTGCTTCGCGAACCAGTGCCGACGGTGGTCGGCAGCGGAGGAATTCACATGGCAACGCTCATCGGGACAGTCACTAAAGTCATTGGTCAGGTTTTTGCGCAGGGCACCGACGGCACGCGCCGCGCCCTGGTCGAGGGCGACCGCTTGTTTGCCGGCGATCAAGTGATCACCGGCGCAGAAGGTGCCGTCGCCATTCATCTGCAAAATGGCCACGAGTTGACCCTGGGCCGCGACAGCAGCATGACCATGTCCGGGCAGCTGCTGGCCAATCAGGCGGTGCACATTGATTCCCCTGAAGCGCTGACGCCGAGCGAAGCGCAACTGACCGATGTCGAGCAGATTCAGAAAGCCATCGCCGCCGGCGAAGACCCGACCAAAGCGGCAGAGGCCACCGCCGCCGGCCCGAATGCACCGGGCGGCGCGCCAGGTGAGTTGGGTGGCGGCCACAGTTTTGTGTTGCTGACCGAAGTCGGTGGGCGCGTGGACCCGGTGATCGGCTTCCCGACTGCCGGTTTCAACGGTATTCCCGAGTTTCCCGAAGAGCGGCATAACGCAGTCATCGACAATGGCGACAACACGCCGATCGTGCCGCCACCGGTCAACAATCTGGTGACCCTCAGTGGCCTCGCCGTGCCTGGCGGTGAGCTGACTTTCAATGAAGCCAACCTGCCTGCCGGCTCCTCGGCCAACCCCGGCGCGCTGACCCAGAGCGGCAGCTTTACGGTGTCGGCGCCGGACGGTCTGAGCAGCCTGAACATCGGCGGTATCAACGTGATCGGCGGTGGTGTGGCGGCCGGTTTCCCGCAGTCGATCACCACGCAACTGGGCAACACCCTGACCATCACCGGGTATAACGCCAGCACCGGCGTAGTCAGCTACAGCTACACCCTCAACGGCAACGATGCCCATCCGGCCGGTGACGGCGCCAACAGCCTCAGTGAACATTTCACGGTGACCGCAAGCGACAGCAATGGCGACAGCGCCACCGGCTCGCTCGACGTCAACATCATTGATGACGTGCCCAAAGCGGTGAATGACAGTAACGCCAACACCGCCTCGGAAGCCCTGCTGACCCTCACCGGCAACGTCCTGACCAACGACGTGCAAGGCGCCGACCGCGTGCCCACCGGCCCGGTCACTGCCGGCACCTTTACCGGCACTTTCGGCACCCTCGTATTGAATGCCAATGGCACGTACACCTACACCCTGAACACCAGCGACGCAGACTTCAAAGCGCTGCACGGTGGCGGCAATGGCACCGAGACTTTCACCTACACCCTCACCGATTCGGACGGCGATACCAGCACTGCGAATCTGGTTCTGCAGATTCACAACAACGACGATCCGGTGGTGATCAACGGGTTGAACGTTGAAGGTGGCGAGCTGACGGTTTATGAAAAAAACCTCAGCAGCGGTAGCGAGCCGGATTCCAGTGCGCTGACCCAGGGCGGCACGTTTACCATCACCGCGCTGGACGGCGTCACCACGCTGACCGTCGGCGGCATTGCCGTGGTCACCAACGGCGTTGCTGCAGGCTTCCCGCAATCGGTTACCACGCCGTTGGGCAGCACGCTGACTATCACCGGTTTCAATGCGACCACCGGGGTGGTGAGTTACAGCTACACCCTCGATCACAACGATGCGCATCCGACCGGCAACGGTGCCAATACCTTGCCTGAGCAATTTGCTGTCACCGTGGTGGACGACAACGGCACGACTGCCAATGCGACCCTTGACGTTAATGTGGTCGACGACCTGCCTAAAGCGGTGAACGACAGCAACGCCAACACCGCGTCGGAAACCAATCTGACTCTGACCGGCAACGTGCTGACCAACGACGTGCAAGGCGCCGACCGCGTACCCACCGGCCCAGTGACTGCCGGTACTTTCACCGGCACCTACGGCACTCTGGAACTGCACGCCGACGGCACTTATACCTACACGCTCAACCCGACCGACGCCGACTTCAAAATCCTGCACGGCGGTGGCAACGGCACCGAGACTTTCACCTACACCATCACCGATTCGGACGGCGATACCAGCACCGCCAACCTCGTCCTGCAAATCCACAACAACGACGACCCAGTGGTCATCAGCGGCCTCGACGTGAACGGCGGCGAGCTGACGGTTTACGAAAAAAACCTCAGCACCGGCAGCGCGCCGGATGTCAACGCACTGACCCAGAGCGGCACGTTCACCATCATTGCACTGGACGGCGTCACCACGCTGACCGTCGGCGGCATAGCCGTGGTCACCAATGGCGTGGCCGCGGGCTTCCCGCAATCGGTCACTACACCGCTCGGCAGCACGCTGACCATCACCGGTTTCAACGCCACTACGGGTGTTGTGAGTTACAGCTACACGTTGATCGACAACGAGGCACACCCAACCGCCAACGGCGCAAACAACCTGCCCGAGCAGTTCGCCGTAACGGTAGTGGATGACAATGGCACCACCGCCAACGCGACCCTCGATGTGAACATCATCGACGACCTGCCAAAATCCGCGAACGACAGCAACGCCAATACCGCGTCAGAGACCAATCTGACCCTCACCGGTAACGTCCTGACCAACGACGTGCAAGGCGCCGACCGCGTACCCACCGGTCCAGTCACCGCCGGTACCTTCACCGGCACCTACGGCACCCTGGAACTGCACACCGACGGCACCTACACCTACACGCTGAACACCACCGACGCCGACTTCAAAAACCTGCACGGTGGCGGCAATGGCACCGAAACCTTCACCTACACCATCACCGATTCGGACGGCGATACCAGCACCGCCAACCTCGTCCTGCAGATCCACAACAACGACGATCCGGTGATCATCAACGGGCTCGACGTCAATGGCGGTGAACTCACCGTCTACGAGAAAAATCTCACTGACGGCAGCGCACCGGACTCCACCGCACTGACCCAAAGCGGCACCTTCACCATCACTGCGCTGGACGGCGTGACGAGCCTGACCGTCGGTGGCATCGCCGTGGTCACCAACGGCGTGGCCGCAGGCTTCCCGCAATCGGTCACCACGCCGCTGGGCAGCACGCTGACCATCACCGGTTTCAACGCGACCACCGGTGTCGTCAGCTACAGCTACACCCTGGTCGACAACGAGGCACACCCGACCGCCAACGGCGCCAACAATCTGCCTGAACAGTTCGCCGTCACCGTAGTGGACGACAACGGCACCACTGCCAACGCAACGCTCGACGTCAACATCATCGACGACCTGCCAAAAGCCGTGAACGACAGCAACGCCAACATCGCGTCGGAAAGTCAGTTGACCCTGACCGGCAACGTCCTCACTAACGACGTGCAGGGCGCTGACCGCGTACCCACCGGCCCGGTCACCGCCGGTACGTTCACTGGCACCTATGGCACGCTGGAACTGCACACTGCCGGCACTTACACCTACACCCTCAACACCAACGACGCCGACTTCAAAAACCTGCACGGCGGCGGCAACGGCACCGAAAATTTCACCTACACCCTCACTGATTCCGACGGCGATACCAGCACTGCCAACCTCGTCCTGCAGATCCACAACAACGACGATCCGGTGATCCTCAACGGTCTCGACGTGAATGGCTGCGAACTCACCGTCTACGAAAAAAACCTCAGCGACGGCACCAGTCCCGATACGCCGGCGCTGACTCAGAGCGGTTCCTTCACCGTGACCGCGCTCGACGGTCTGCAAACCCTGACCGTAGGCGGCATCAACGTCGTCACCGGTGGTGTGGCCGCAGGCTTCCCGCAATCGATCGTTACGCCGTTGGGCAGCACGCTGACCATCACCGGCTACAACCCGGCGACTGGCGTGGTCAGCTACAGCTACACCCTGGTCGATAACGAAACCCATCCGAACGGCAATGGCGCCAACAGCATCACCGAGAACTTCAACGTGGTGGCGACTGACACTGACGGCAGCACCGCCAGCGGCCAGATCAACGTCAACATCATCGATGACCTGCCGAGCGCGCATGCCGATGCCGCGTCGGTGGCGGAGGGCGGCACCGTCAGCGGCAACGTGCTCGACAATGACATCGGCGGCGCCGACGGCCCGGCGGTGACCGGCGCGGTGGTCGGTGTGCGCGCCGGCTCCGACACCTCGACCTCGGCCATCGGCGGCCTCAACAGCAACATCAATGGCACCTACGGTTACCTGACGCTGGACGCCAACGGCAACGCGGTCTATCACAGCAACCCCAATGCCGTGAACGGCCCCGGTGCGGTGGATGTGTTCACCTACACCGTGCGCTATTCCGATGGCGATGAAAGCACCACCACCATCACCATCGATGTCGCCAACAGCAAGCTGTATGCGACAAGCGACACCGACGTCACCGTCTACGAAAAAGCCCTCGACCTGACCAAGGACGGCGCCGATCTGGCCCCGGGTACGGTCATCGGCAGCGATCCGACCAACACTGGCGAAACCGCGTCCGGCACGCTGGTCGGTTCGGTCACCGGCGCGGTCGGCGCCATTAGCTATGCGCTGGTCGGCAGTGCCACCGGCAACTACGGGCAGATCGTGCTCAACCCCAACGGCACTTACACCTACACACTGACCTCGCCGGCGACCACCACACCGCACGCCGACGACGGTGCCAACACCCTGACTGAAACCTTCACCTATCAGGCCACCGATTCGCTGGGCAATGTGGTCACCAGCACCATCGTTGTCAGCATTGTCGATGACGTGCCCAAGGCGATGAACGACAGCAACGCCACCAGTGCCTCGGAAACCCAGCTGACCCTGACCGGCAACGTGCTGAGCAACGACGTGCAGGGCGCGGACGTGGTCGCCACCGGACCGAATGCCGGGCCGATCACCGCCGGTACCTTCACCGTGACTTACGGCACGCTGGTGCTCAATGCCAACGGCACTTACACCTACACGCTCAACCCGGCTGACGCCGACTTCAAAGCGCTGCACGGCGGTGGAAACGGCACCGAGACATTCACCTACACCCTCACCGATGCTGACGGCGATACCAGCACCGCGAACCTGGTGCTGAACATCCACAACAACGACGATCCGGTGGTGCTCAACGGCCTCGACGTCAATGGCGGCGAACTCACCGTCTACGAGAAAAACCTCAGTGACGGCACCAGCCCCGATACTCCGGCGCTGACCCAGAGCGGTACGTTCACCGTCACGGCCCTGGATGGCCTGCAAACCCTCACCGTCGGTGGCATTGCCGTCGTGACCAACGGGGTCGCCGCAGGCTTCCCGCAATCGGTGGTGTCGCCGCTGGGCAGCACGTTCACCGTCACCGGTTACAACCCTGCGACCGGCGTGGTCAGCTACAGCTATACCCTGGTGGATAACGAAAATCACCCGACCGGTAACGGCGCCAACAGCCTCACCGAAAACTTCAACGTGGTCGCGACTGACACCGACGGCAGCACCGCCAGCGGCCAGATCAACGTCAACATTATCGATGACCTGCCGACCGCAAAGGCCGACACCGGCTCGGTGGCGGAGGGCGGCACGGTCAATATCAGCGTGCTCGGCAACGATGTCACCGGTGCCGATGGCGCAGCGGCGGGCGGGGCAGTGGTCGGCGTGCGCGCCGGCAGCAATACCGCGACCTCGGCGATCGGCGGCCTCAACAGCAACATCAACGGCACCTACGGCTACCTGACCCTCGACGCGGCAGGTAACGCCATCTACCACAGCAACCCGAACTCGGTGAGCCCACCGGGCGCCACCGACACCTTCACCTACACCATCCGCGACAGCGACGGTGACGAAAGCACCACCACCATCACCATCAATGTCGCCGACAGCAAACTGATTGCGTCGGTCGATCAGGACGTGACGGTCTACGAAAAAGCCCTCGACCTGACCAAGGACGGCCAGGACCTGGCCCCCGGCACGGTCACCGGCAGCGACCCGAGCAACACCGGCGAAACCGCCACCGGCACACTGGTCGGTGCAGTCACTGGCGGCAGCGGGGCGCTCACCTACACCCTGGTCGGCAGCGCCACCGGCACTTACGGGCAGATCCAGCTCAACGCCGACGGCACTTACACTTACACCCTGACCTCGGCACCGAAAACCATACCGAACGCCAACGACGGCGCCAACACCCTGAGCGAAAGTTTCACCTACAAAGCCACCGATGCACTGGGCAACAGCACCACCAGCACGATTGTGGTCAACATCGTCGATGACGTGCCCAAAGCCGTGGCGTCGGATCGTTCGGTGGCGGCGGTGGAGATCGATTCCAACCTGCTGATCGTCCTCGACATCTCCGGCAGTATGGCCGACGCCTCCGGTGTACCGGGGCTGTCACGGCTGGCGCTGGCCAAGCAGGCCATCAGTGCCTTGCTCGACAAGTACGATGATCTTGGCGATGTGAAGGTACAACTCGTCACCTTCAGCAGTAATGCCACTGACCGGACTTCGGTGTGGGTCGATGTGGCGACGGCCAAGTCCATACTCGCTGGCCTCACCGCCGGTGGCGGTACCAACTACGACGCTGCCGTGGCGGTGATGCAGACCGCGTTCAACACCTCGGGCAAACTCACCGGGGCGCAGAACGTCGGCTACTTCTTCTCCGACGGCAAGCCCAACGAAGGCGACATCAACGCTGCCGACGAAGCCGCGCTGAAAAACTTCCTCGATGCCAACAACATCAAGAACTACGCCATCGGTCTGGGCAGCGGCGTGAGCAACGCCAACCTCGATCCGCTGGCCTATGACGGCATCAGCCACACCAACACCAACGCGGTGGTGGTCACAGATCTCAATCAGCTCAACTCGGTGCTCTCGGGCACCGTCGAAGGCGCGCCGGTCACCGGTTCGCTGCTGGGCGAGGGCGGTACCTTCGGCGCCGATGGCGGTTTCATCAAATCCATCGTGGTCGACGGCACCACCTACACCTATGACCCGCGCGCCAACAGCGGCCAGGGTTCGCTGACCGCAAGCGGCGGCACCAACCACGGTACGTTCAACACCGTGAACAACACGATCAGCATTGCCACCAACAACAGCGGCACGCTGGTGATCAACCTGGACACCGGCGACTACAGCTACACCTCGCAGAAAACCACAACCACGGTGATCACCGAGAACATCGGCTTCACCCTCAGCGATAACGACGGCGACCTTGCCAGCTCGACGCTGACGGTGAAAGTGATCCCCAATTCGCCGCCAGTGGCGGTGGACGACCATGTCATCACCAACGTGCTGTCGGGCAATATCGTCGTGCCGGGCGAACTGTTGCTGGCCAATGACACCGACCCGGACGGCGACACGCTCAACGCCTCGCCGACCAGCTTCAACACCGGTTGGGTAGCCAAGGGCGCGGACTTCACCGGTACCGGCGCAATCAACTTCGCCGGCACCGGCAATACCGCCGCCAACCAGAACCTGGCCGACGTACGCGCTGCATTCGCCGCCAACACCGCCGCGATGACCGCAGTGCTGGTGGTCAGCGGTTACCTCGGTGCGGTGACCAATGCCAATGCCAACGATGAGGACCTGATCACCGTCAAACTGAAACAGGGCGAAACGCTGAACCTGGATCACAACCTCGCGGCCGGCCACGTCACGATGGAGTACTCGGTCAACGGCGGCGCGTTCGTCAGCATCGCTGACGGCGGCACCATCACTGCCGGTGCCGATGGCACCTACCAGATCCACGTGACCAACATCAGCAACACCAGCGGCAGCAATCCGACGGCAGCGGAAAACTATCAACTGACCATGACGGTCAACTACGCCGGCGCCCACGACGTGACGCCGGATTTCCACGGCACCTACACCGCCAATGACAACCATGGCGGCAGCGACACCGCCAACGTCAGCATCACCTATCAGGATGGCCACACCCTCACCGGCACTGCCGGGGATGACATTCTGGTGGCGGGCACCGGCAACAACATCCTCAATGGCGGCGACGGCAACGACGTACTGACCGCCGGTTCCGGCAACAACGAGATGCACGGCGGCGCGGGCAACGACTTGCTCTACAGCGGCCCGGGCAACGACCTTCTCGACGGCGGCACCGGCATCGACACGGTCAGCTATGCCCACGCCACCGCCGGGGTCACGGTCAACCTCGGCCTGCTCGGCGCGCAAAACACCATCGGCGCCGGTACCGACACGATCAGTAATATCGAGAATCTGGTCGGCTCGAACTTCAACGACACCCTGACCGGCGACAACAATAACAACGTGATCAACGGCGGCCTGGGCAATGACATCCTCAACGGTGGTGGCGGAGATGACCTGCTGATCGGCGGCATGGGCAACAACACCCTGACTGGCGGGGCCGGCGCGGACACCTTCCAGTACCTGAAGGGCAACACCGGCCACGACACCATCACCGATTTCACCCCCGGCACCGACAAGCTCGACCTGTCGCAACTGCTGCAAGGTGAAAACGGCACCACCGCGTCGCTGGACGACTATCTGCACTTCACCGTCACCGGCAGCGGCGCCTCGGTTCTCACCAGCATCGACGTCAGCGCGCTGGCCGGCGCCACGCCGAACCAGACCATCGACTTGGCCGGCGTCAACCTCGCCAGCCACTACGGCGTGACCCCGGGGGCGGGTGGGGTGGTAGCCGGCGGGCACGACACGGCGACGATCATCAGCGGCATGCTCAATGATCATTCGCTGAAAGTGGACACAGTGTGATCAAGGCCTGAAACGACAAAACCCGCCGCCCCGATCAGTCGGGACGGCGGGTTTTGTCTGTCTGGAGAACTGCGTTGCCAGTGAGTCAGCCTTCGCGAGCAGGCTCGCTCCCACATTGGATTTAGAGTGCTCAGCATTTTGTGAACAACAAAGCTCCCCTGTGGGAGCGAGCCTGCTCGCGAAAGCGGCCTACCAGCCGACCAATCCCCAACTGAATGCACTCGGTCAAATTGTGGGAGCTGGCTTGCCAGCGATGGCGGCCTCCCAGCCGACCAACCTCCCACCTGAATGCACGCATTCCAACTGTGGGAGCGAGCCTGCTCGCGAAAGCGGCCTCACAGCAGACCAATCCCCAACTGAATGCACTCAGTCAAATGGTGGGAGCTGGCTTGCCAGCGATGGCGGCCTCCCAGCCAACCAACCTCCCACCTGAATGCACGCATTCCAACTGTGGGAGCGAGCCTGCTCGCGAAAGCGGCCTCACAGTCGACCAATCCCCAACTGAATGCACTCGGTCAAATGGTGGGAGCTGGCTTGCCAGCGATGGCGGCCTACCAGCCGACCAATCCCCAACTGAATGCACTCATTCCAACTGTGGGAGCGAGCCTGCTCGCGAAAGCGGCTTGCCAGACAACATCAAAACAACAGAGCAAACCCCGCACATAAACATAACCCCGCAACCACGTTTAAAGTACACGAACCGTTACGCCATACCGGCTACAACGCCTTGCGCCGTTACCTCCGCGTACGCCAGAATCCGCCGGCTTACACGGCTATGGGGCGGGCTATATCGTTTCCCTGTCACTGAAAATCAGTGATCGGGTTTGGTAGCCCGTCTTAAATTGTCGTTGTTGCGACACCTTCATTGCTGTTTCTTTTTTGAGATATGGCTTTGTATGGTGGGCATGCGTGGGGCTCATTCGTGAGCGCCGGGTTACCCAATTTGACCGGTCTACCACCCCGCGCATGGCCGCCACCCGCCGTTTGGTAGCGAGGGTGATGGCTCCTATTGTTCAAATTGGAGTTTCATTTATGTTCAAAGCCACACCCAACCCCCCGGACACCTCGATCCCGTACGACCCAGCCCTCGATCCGCAGAAGATAAAAGCGGCAACCGACCGCGCCATCAATTTCTACCTCAATCCCGGCGCACTGAAGATCTCGATTCCTTCAACCTCGTCATGCAAGGCGAACAGAATCTTCCTCATCGACCCCTCCGTGGACGAAGAAACCTTGCTCGTCGAAGCCTGCGAATCATTGGCCGCCGCCAGCGACATGGCCCGCGACATCGGCGACGTCGTCGACCACTCACAGCGCCGGGCGATGCTGATGCTGCATCAGGTGATCATGCTCAGTGAACTGATGGTCAACCGGGTACTGGACGGCCGCCGCGTGCCGAACTAGTAGCCCGGTCCCCCTGTAGGAGCTGCCGAAGGCTGCGATCTTTTGATCTTGATCTTTAAAAGCAACATCAAAAGATCGCAGCCTTCGGCAGCTCCTACAGGAAGTCATTCTTCCAAAGTGCCTCGATCGGAGTTCCAACTGATGCCCGAAACCCCACCCAATCCGCCGGTCACAGAATCGGTATCGCCCTACGAATCCCTCAACTCCAGAAAACTCCACGAAGCCGCCGAACGCGCCCTCGACCACTACCTCGCGCCCGCGAACATCATGGCAACGCCATACACCCCCAGCAGCATGTTCCTCGTCAATCCACAAACCGACACCGAATCCCTGCTGGCCAACGCCTGCGAATCCCTGGCCTCGGCCACGGTCATGCTCGGCGATTTCGCCGGCACGCTGGAAGGGCCGAGTCGTAATACGGTGTTGGGCATTGCGCAGGTGGTGATGCTGGGGGAGTTGGCGGTGAATCAGGCGCTGGATAATGTTGTGCCAAAGGAATAGCCGACAGCAGTAATGGCCTCATCGCGAGCAGGCTCACTCCTACAGTGTATCTGCGTTGGTCACAGCTTGTGTGCCCTTCAAAGATCACTTGTAGGCGTGAGCCTGTTCGCGATTTTCATTAAATAAATGCATTTCTTTATCCCTCCAAACTTAGCAAAGTCGAGCGACAGCTTGAACTTCACAGCATAATTTAAAGTGTTGTTTTTTAAGGCGGGAGAGCCAGGCGAAAAGTCAAGGTGCATGCCGTCAGGATACTGATAGTCGTGAGCGTTAATTGCGTTCCTGATTGTTTTTTTGCGGTCCAAGAATTGGCCTGCATATATTTTGAGTGATGAAGATAAAAATTCCGATAAGGCTGTGCTCGGATCAATTGATCGGGGTAAAACTTTCGTGGGAAAGCGTTATCCCTGCCAATAACCTCCTGTGTCTACTTCAGTTCATCGAAAACACACCATCATTTAGTAGCAAGTGCTAAGCACCTCCCCCACCTAGGAGAGGCGCTTAACGTGGATTACAAGTTTTCGTGTCAATGATACTCTTGGAGGGTGATTTCCTCACTGTCGCGTTAAAGGCAACAGAAGTTTTTAACTTTTAAAAGAGACCGAACTTAGAAGTATACGCATCACAGCTCCGTTTGATTCTCCAGACGTCATCACAAATTTGATTGTATTGAACGCTTGACCGCTGGATGGGGCGACCTCTCTATCAATTATAATACCAGCGCCATTGCCGGGGCCGTCGTAGAGTAATATTGATCCCACCACAAAATTGCCTTGTAAGAGTTCAAGCTGGACGCGTATCGGATATGCGGTGTCAAGAATGCATTTGATTGTCGCGCTCTTAACGCCGCCTTGGTTTAGTGCTAAGGAGTACGCCAATAAGCTCTGGGTACTATAGGCAAACAGAACACTCACTAGAGCATAAATCGGATGATCGTTAGACTGGACTACATGTCTCCTTTGCCCATTCCCGGTACTTGTGATAATCGTTACTTTGGTGCGCGGCCCCTCGAGAGATGCACCAGTGTTTTCGATAGGTACTTCATGTGGATATGACTTAAAGTCTTCGACGAAGTCAATGAGATCGACCACGTCCACTATCCACTCTCCCGACTCCGTCCCGCTGCCATACAACGCCTTGGCTTTGAACACATGCTTCGTACGTGTCAGCCCGGTCATTTCAATCGTCCATTCGCCTTTGACATCGGCCCTGGCCTTTTTGCCAGTGGAGGTGGCTCCGTCGTAAATCTCCACCTCAAGAAAGGTGTTCGCCGTCCCCGTCAGGCGGATACGGGTGTCAGGAGTACTTCCACCATTGCTGATTGGCTGCCCGTTGGAATCCTGCGCGGCGGTGATGGCCGGCCTCAC
>Ga0105250_10000901_pt1 | contig 17490 bp, 16 predicted proteins | sample KBSS54metaG_FD_80425 | JGI IMG/M metagenome (GOLD analysis project Ga0105250, IMG submission 80425) | Switchgrass rhizosphere microbial communities from Kellogg Biological Station, Michigan, USA - KBS S5-4 metaG | ecosystem: Host-associated > Plants > Roots > Rhizosphere > Soil | place...
TCGCGATGATAATCAGTCACCGTCCCTGAAAGCAGGGTAAATATTTCGCCATCCAGTTCGATGCGCATTTGCAGCACATCAGGCAAATTCACCAGTTCGGTGGTTTCTACGGCTGAACTGCGATGATAAAACCCCGCCAGATACATACCGCGAGTCTGCTCGGTGTAGGCTTCTTCATGGCAGGCCCGTAGCCCCAGATAGCCATTTCCAGCGGCCATTAAGGTGGCAAATTTATTCAGCGTGTGTTGGCTAAATTGCAGGTCTTGCAGTCGGGTAAGAGTGCTCATAAATCGATGCTCGCTCCTGATTCCGCTGCGCGATAAATCGCCGCAACCAGTTGCTGAATAAGGTAGCCCTGCTCGGCATCCGCGATGCTGACTGGCTCACCAAGGACATGATCGACAAACGCCTGCATGCTTTTGAAATGGCGCTGGCTGTCAGCGGTTTCTCTTTGTGACAACGTCACCAGCTCTCCAGCTTCATCCTGGTAGATATGCGCCGGGAACAGCGTGGCCCCCGCGTTTACCCCACAGAATTCCACATTCATCACCGATTGCTGGGCAATGTTCAGCGCAAACGAAGTTTCAAGACGCAGAATGCCGCCGTTGTGAAACTCGATAGTGGCGAACAGCGCATCTTCTACGGTGTAGGTTTTTGGGTCCCACTCACCGAATTGCCCGCTGTGTTTACGGGTGCCAAGCTTCTGGAACGAGTGCGCCGATACCCGCCGCACCGCCGGAAAACCGAGCACATACATTGCGGCATCGAGCATATGAATACCGATGTCGATAAGCGGCCCGCCGCCCTGTAACTCTTTATTGGTGAAAACACCCCAGCCCGGTACACCGCAGCGGCGCAACGCTTTAGCGGTGGTGACATAAATTTCGCCGAGCGTGCCGGCAACCACTTGCTGGCGTAAAAACTGCGTGTCGCTGGCAAAACGGTGGTGAAAATCGTAGGCCAACACTTTCCCGGCTTTGCGGGCAGCATCGCGCATTTCAGCCGCTTGCTCCGGCGTCATGGCCGGTGGCTTTTCACACATCACATGGCAGTTGTGCTCCAGAGCCTGCATCACATGTTGATGATGGAAACGGTTCGGCGTGCAGACGCTGACAATGTCGGGCGCACATGTGCGATACATTTCATCTGCATCGCTGAAGGCATGTGGGATACCGAGTTTGTCTGCCAGCGCCTGCGCACGACCGGTGTGGCTATCAACGACAGCCACCAGTTCCAGTTCACTTCTTGTCAGGTAATACGACGCATGGACGGTTTGAGCGACCTGCCCACCACCGATAATAGCCACCCTGAGTTTTCGACTCATCTCACGTTGCCTCTTAGCAGGTACGCAAAAATTGCAACGACTGTTGGTACGCCGCCGCCGGATCTTCCGCGCGAATGCGGCCTTCGTAGACGATGTAACCGTCATAGCCATCCGCGCGAAGCTGTTCAAAATGCTTTTTGAAATCGATGCTGCCGCTGCCTGGCTGGTAACGATGGTTGTCGGCAATATGCACATGACCAAGCAGGTCACGGTTAGCATGAAACGCCGTGCTGATGTCGTCTTCTTCGATATTCATATGATAGAAATCGCCGATGATTTGCGTGTGTTTTAGCTGGTTTTCTTCGATATACGAACGCGCATCGGCCAGAGTGTTGATCATATGATCCTGGTAACGGTTAAGCGGTTCGAGGTAAACCGTGGTCCCGGTACGTGCCGCGACTTCATCCAGATAACGCAGCGAATCACTAACCGCTTTACGATCCCCTGCCAGGCTGCGCGGTGAGTTCATTGGCGGCAAGCGAAACGTGAACATGCCCCATGCCGCTGGAACCACAATCCCTTTGCCTCCCACTTGCGCCAATGCTTCAAGAATGCGGGTAATTTGTTGCAGGCCATTCAAACGACGCTCTTCAATAAAGTCGCCAATCCAGCCATCGTAACCGCCACATGCGGTAGTGACCGGCAAACCAGTAGCAGCAATCGCCGCTTTCACTGTCTGCACATTTTCGACAAGCAGTTTGCCGTCGATTTCGAAGCCATCGAAGCCCATCGCTTTGACGTATTTGAATTTTTCCAGAATATCTGCCGGGAAAAACGCCTGATTTTGAGTACCGATTTTCATGATTTATTCCTTAATTATTCCTGAAAATATTTCCCTAAGTATTTCGAGGTGCAGAAAGGCGGCAAGAGAGTAAATCCCCTGGAGCTTACTCAAGTAAGTGACTGGGATGCACGAAAGCAGCCAACATATCTGCAACTTGAAACACGACGGGAAATTAGAAGGTTACGCCCATCTTGATGCTCAAATCCGGATGCTTATCGACATACTTCATGTAGCTTTCGGCGCTGTCATGGAATGTCACTACCGGGTCAATCAGGTCTTCGCAGTTCAGATAACCGTTCATCAACAGCTCCCAGCAGGTTTGTTCAATACGCTTACGATCCCAGCGCGGATAGTCCGGATTTGGTTCGCTGCTGCCGCGGGAAAAGACGATTTTGGCGTTATTGAAGTGAGCTTCGCGACCCAGGTTGAAGTCATGGAAAGGTTTGGCAAAAGCGACGTAAGAGATGGTGCCGCCGTAGGCGATACCGCGCAGTGCGGCTTGCAGCGCCTGGTCGTTGCCGCTGGTTTCGATAATCACGTCCGCGCCAAGCTTATTGGTGATCTTTTTGATTTCCAGGCCCACGTCGGTGCCAATCGGGTTCAGGCAGAAATCTGCGCCGTGACGTTTGGCTATTTCACAACGATGCGCAATAGGGTCAACGCCAATCACGACGGATGCACCAGCTTTTTTCGCCAGTTGAATGGCAATTTGGCCAATAGCACCGAGGCCAACGACGACTACAAAATCCCCTACCCGCACATTGCCATCGCGCACACCGCTCATGGCGAACTGCGCCGGATCGTAGCAAACCGCATTTTTCCAGCTCGCTCCGGCAGGCATTTTGCGCAGTTTGTAGTTGTTAACGCCGTTGGCGATAACCGTTTCCTGTAATGGGCCGTAAGTGCAAACCTGGTCGCCCATTTGATATTCGGTGACGTCAGCACCGCATTCGATGACTTCACCGACGACCATATTACCGAGCTGGAATTTGCCAAATTCAATACCACGGGCTGCACCTTCTGCGCGTGGCACAAACATATTCCATTCCGTCGAAAACTCTTCGTCGATAAACGGGCTGGCGGCGCGGAAATCCACCACTTCGGTGCCGTGTTTTGGCGCACCGAAGGCCACTTTGATTTTCACTTCGTGTGCCTGTACGGCACGATCTTCATAGTCCACTAAGGCCGCGATACGCGGTGCGGTTGCGACTAACTTCTTCATTTTTAACTCCAGTAATTAAATGTTGTGGTGGATGACGCAGCGCTTATCCACCCTACAAAACAGTGCAAATGAACCTGCTTAACCTTTAACGCCGCCTGCAGTCAGGCCGCTTTTAATAAAGCGTTCGGAAAGTGCGTACATCACTACCACTGGCAATGCAGTCACCAGCGAGGCCGCCATCATTCTTCCCCACACGTAATCGGGGGTGCTGAACAGCGTGCTTAAGCCGACTGGCAGCGTGAAATTTGCCGAGCTGGAGAGGAAAATAGAGGCAAAAAGATAGTCGTTCCACGCCACCATAAAGCAGTAGACGAATACCGAAACCAGCCCGGAAATCGCCAGCGGCACGGTGATGTAGAAGATGATTTGCAGGCGGTTTAAGCCGTCCATCATCGCTGCTTCTTCTATTTCATCCGGAATGGTGTCGAAGTAGCTTTTCAGCATAAAGACCGCAGTTGGCAAGGTCTGCGTCACCATCGTGATGATCAGCGCCAGTTCGGTATCGTAAATCCCCAGTGCGGTGATGATTTTGAACAATGGCACCACCAGCAAAATGCCGGAAAACATATACACCGCGTAGAAACTGGCGTTGATGGTCATCCGCCCTTTAAAGCGCAATTTGGAAAGTGCATATGCGCCCAGGATGCCGATCAACACCGCAATGGCAGAGGAAGTCAGCGATACCACCAGGCTGTTTTTGAAATAGGTCAAAAACGGGAAGATGGTTGGGTTAAAAATGTCGATGTAATGCTGCAACGTCCACTCTTGCGGGAAGATGGTCGGATGCAACGAGATGGCCTCTTTCGGACTTTTAAACGAAGTCATCAGCATGACAAAGAACGGGAATAGCGTGATTGCCAGGAACAATGCCAGCCCAGAGTAAAAGCCCACGCGCCCTAACAGTTTGCGATGATTAGCGGTCATTTAAGATTCACCCGTTTTCTGGTCAGCAAGATGACGGCGAAGATAATGACGAACAGCACCACGGAAATGGCGGCTGCTTTTCCTAAGTCATTAAAGGCAAAGGCCGTTTTATAGAGATAGACGCCGAGAATGTTGACCTTGGTGGTTAACAACCAGACATCCGCAAACATGTAGAACATCCAGATGGTGCGCAGCGTCACCACCGTTGCCAGTACCGGCATAATGGCTGGCAGCGTAACAATTTTGAATTTCTGCCAGCCGTTCGCCCCGTCCATTTCAGCCGCTTCGTACAGCGATTTGTCGATGGTCTGCAAAATCGCCAGGAATGAGATAAACGCATATGGGAAGTAGCGCCAGATGGCGAATAGCACTACTAAAAAGAAGCTGCTGCCGGGGTTGTCGAACCACAACGGCGCTTCGTTGAACAGATGCAGCATGTCGACGCCGAGATAGTTCACGATGCCGTAGCCGCTGTTAAACATATATTTCCAGGCGAACACCAAAGAGATTGACGGTGTCACGTAAGAAAGGATCACCAGCGAGCGCGCTGTTTTACGTAACCGAAACTCGCGGTTAAAGAACAGCGCCACGCCCAGCCCTAACCCTGTACTGCCAAGAACTACCAGCGCGGTGTACCAGAACGTGGTCCATAGCGAGTGCCAGAACGCCGTATCGCTCAGGATGTTGAGGTAATTTTCCAGCCCGATAAACCGCGAGCTGATGTTCGGGTTAAGCGGCAAGCGCAAAAAACTGATTTCGATGTTCGATAGCATCGGCCAGGCCACTAATCCCCCCAGCAATAACAAGCTGGGGGCGAGTAGCATCATGGCAAATGGCATATCAGAGCGGCCTGAGAACCACTTCTTCATAGTGACTTATCCTGTGATTTCAGTGTGGTTTCAGTGTTGTTTCATCAATTCGACGATGCGCTGCTGGCTGTTATCCAGTGCCGGAGCGGTGGCTTGTTTACCCACCGTGACCTGGTTGACCATTTCACTCAAAATGGCTGAGCCGGTGATGTCGCCCATGCGGGTAAAGTTTTTCTCCCCCACTGAGCCAAAGACCTGCACGTTCGGGAATTGGGCAATCAGTTCGGCGGGAAGCGTGCCAAAGGCTTTGATTACCTCGTTATTTTTGTAGCTGTCGGTTTGTGCGACGGCTTTAGTGACCGGTAATGCCGCACCCGGTGACATCAGCACCCAATCAGCCGAGTTCTGCGCAGTCTCCATGAATGAGATAAATTTCTGTGCCGCTTCGGTTTCTGGCTTGCTTTGCCCGGCGGTAATGGTCAGCGAGGTGATCATGCCGTACACCGCCGGGGATTTTTCCGTAGGCACTACGAAGCCGAGATCCTGCGGTGAACCGTCTTTATAGAAAGCTGGCAAGATGTAGGTGGAATAAACCGCCATCGAGGTGGTGCCATTCATAAAGGCATCTTTTATTTCCATCACATCGTTGGAACCTGGCATGGTGTACTGCGCCAGCTCGCGGTAATAATTGAGCGAGGTCAGCATTTCAGGTGAGTTAGCGGTGACGTTTCCGGCAGCATCAAAGACGTTGGCACCATTTGAGAGCGCGAATTGCGAGAAGGTTTGTTCGGTCATCACGCTTTCAGCCGTGGGCAGCGCAATACCGTATTTCTTGTGGGCGCTATCGGTCATGACGCGCGCCGCGTTGAGCAATTCCGTCCAGTTGGTGGGTTCGTTCACTCCGGCTTTCGCCAGCGCGGATTTGCGATACCAGATGCCGCCCAACCAGGCGCTGATAGGCACACCGGTAAAAGCACTGCCGTCTTCGGTGCGCACCACGCGTAAAATGCCATCGTAGAAACTACTTTCGCCGACGCCTGAAATCACGGTTTTGATGGCATCACGATCGATAAGCTGCTCTTTATCCATCACTTTGGCGTAATCGTGACTGACCTCGATAACCTCGGGCAGCGCGCCGGAACGTGCCAGGGTGATCACTTTGGTGTTATAGGCGTCTTCTTCGACAGGCACCTGCTTAACGATGATTTGTGGGTTTTCCTCGCTGAAACGAGCGATCAATTTGGTGATGACCGCCTGGCGTTCCTGTTCAACCGACGAATGCATAAATTCAATAGTGACCTGCTCAGAATCGTCTTGCTTACATCCTGAGAGCAAAGCAGCGGCTACCAGTGCTGTTAGCAGCACTGTTTTTTTCGTTTTCATGGTTATTCCTTTATATTAATAGCTAAGCCACAACACCTGATAAGGTTGTATTTCGTAAGATTGCTTTCCGTTAATTTTTATACCGGAAATTAAATCCTGAATATTATTACCTGGCAGAGTAATCTGTTGGCGATGATGGCTCAGATTGAATAATGCCGTAACATGATTTCCCTCTTTCGAGGTTCGTTTTATTTCTAACAAACTGCCATTAATGCATTGCGTAATAAAACTGCTGTCAGGATGGAATGCCGGGTGATTTTTACGAACATTGATCAGATGAGATAATTTTTTATACACTTGCTGGCGTAAACTATTTTCATCCAGCAGCTGGCTTTCAATTGCATGCCGTTCATATTTCTGACGGTTGATAGCGCGGTTATAACCCAGGCGCTCGACTCCGGCTTCATCATTACGTGAACCCAGAATACTTTGCACGTAAATGGCAGGGACACCCGGAAATGCAAGCAATATGGCATGAGCCAGGATAAATCTGGCCAGACGTTCCTCATCACTGCTATCCCGACGGTTTAGCGCATCCATATACGTGACGTTTATTTCATAGGGGCTGCGCGTACCATCCGGATTATTTTTCCAGTTGACTCGTGCACCTTCATCCTGAAGCTGATTCACCAGCTGTAAAATATCTTCTTCCGGTAATATTCCGCGCAACGGATTGAGCCCAATGCCGTCGTGGGAGGCGAGGAAATTAAACCATGTCGTATTGCCATTTGTGGCATCAGATAAAGAGTTTGCCCACTGGCTTAACACCTGCGCAGAACCGGTATGGATCGCGTGTAACACCAGCGGCGGCAAAGGGAATTGATACACCATCTGGGCTTCGTCATGGCCGTTACCCAGATAGGAAATATTGTCTTTGTGCGGGACATTTGTCTCGGTAATCAATACGGTACCAGGTGCTACGGTGTCCACAACCGCACGGAACAACTTCACCAACTGGTGGGTTTTTTCCAGGTGAATACAGTTCGTGCCAATGGTTTTCCACATATAGCCCACCGCATCAAGACGGATATAATCGGCTCCCTCTTGCAAATAGCGTAGCAGGACATCGACCATAGCCAACAGCACCAGTGGATTGGCAAAGTTGAGGTCGATTTGGTCATCGCTAAAAGTGGTCCAGATATGTTGCTGCGAGCCATCAGCCAGGGTAAATGGTGAGAGTAATGGCAGCGCGCGCGGACGAGTAACCGTGGATAAATCTGTCCGCGGGTCAACAGAAATAAAGAAATTCTGATATTCAGGATTTCCCGCAAGATATTCTGTGAACCAGTGGCTTTTTGCCGATATATGGTTGCAGACAAAATCGAACATCAGACTGGTTGATTTATTTAATTGTGCGACGTCCTGCCAGTCACCACATACTGCATCAACCTGATGATAATCAATAACCGAAAACCCATCATCAGATGACCATGGGTAAAAAGGCAGTAAGTGGACGTGGGAGAAACTATTGGCTAGCCAGCGATGATAAAAATCATTCAGCGTTTTTAAGGTTTTTTCATTTTGTTGATGAAACTGATCGGCATAGGTGATAAGCACCACATCACGCTCATCCCACCCCTGCTTGCGGGTTTTCAGATTCGTATCTTTGGCCTTCTTTACCCTGGAAATAAAAGTATTAATGACTGATTCATCTAACGGGTCATCATAAATAGCGGATAGTAATTCTATAATTTTTTTCATTTTGATTTTCCCATGGGAGCGGTACCACGAGAAGCGAGACTACTCCCGCTTTATTTTTCTGTCAACGCGAGGAAAGCTGAAGGTTAATAATTGTGAGGTAACGCAAATTAAAATGAAAAAGCAGGAAGGTAACGGTACAAGAAGCCCCAGTTCGGTTCCAGAATGAACAGAACTGGTTTAAGCGCACTGCCAGCAACATTTTCTGTGGGCGGCCTGAGCGAGTTTCGATTCGCCGACCGCGTCCACATCTGGCCTGGCCTGATTACAAGATATTGACGATTGCCACCGCAGAACCGGTATAGGAACCGGGTAGTAAATCAGAACCGGCTTGTAACTCAGATTGTAAATAAAAAGTGGTTGCCCCATTGACTAATGCAGCCCCGGTTAATGTTCTTGCCCAATCGGTTTGATTTAACGATACAGACAGATAACTGCTTAAACCCGGACCTGGCCCCATATTAACCACCGTATAGGGATCATGAGTGTTATCCATACCCTGGAGAGTAATATCCACGGTGGTTTCGCCATCACAGGTGATAGCAAATGACTCTTGTTTTATATTTCTGTGTGCGTTGTTATATAAAACATTGCCATGTGACAAGGTAATATCTGTTGATGATAAAGAACAAATAACATCTGGGTTACCAGGTTCGCCGGTATCGTCAATGCGGATATCGAGCGGTAAATAAATCGTTTGTTTGTACTCAGGTGTTCCTGCTGGGTTTGTCGTCCACCAATTATTGGCACCCGACATAAACCAGGTACTTGTGCCCGCGAGTAGTATTGGAATGCTAACGGTGTAATTACCCGTCTGGATATTCAGTGCATCAATTAACACATCAATTGTTTTGGTTATTTGAAAATTACCATTACTCGTCACCCCAATCATATATGAACCCTGATAAGAGCGTATGGTTTCAATGATTCTCACTGCACCGGGATCGGTTTCATTCACAATCCTCATCTCTTGTGTTCCGCTGCCGCCGCCTTCCGGAGATAAATAGGTTTTCAGGGTCCCACCACCGACGCTCACATCCTGTGTACGCCCTTCAACAATATGCCCTTCCATACAATTTGATTGATAATCGGGAAGGACACCGGGCGGAAGACTATTTGGTGCCCAGTTAAAATTATTCAGCGAGTTATCATAATATTTAGCACCTTGGTCCATACTAATATTTAATGTTACCCGATATTTTCCCTGGCCGGCTGTGTTACCCATCCATTCTTGTCTTTCTATATTCACATACACCCCAAAATCATCAGAGGTTCCCTTCCACCAGGTGCCTGTCGCATCAACCAGATTGCATTCGCCCGCTGTCGCTTGAACCGCACTGCCCATTCCAATAATGAGGAGCATTAAACGCCATAACTTCATACATTTATAGGGGCTGGAGGACGATTTTCTACCTGCGATGATCACGCTTTTATCTCCTGAAATACAAACTCCGTGAATGCGCGACTCTGGCAAACAACAGACTGTTAAGTGAATAGATGAAAATAACTAAATGATATTTACAATAGCTACAGCTGAACCCGTATAGGAACCAGGGAGGAGATCAGAACCGGCCTGTAAATTAGATTGCAAATAAAAAGTGGAGGCGCCATTTATTAATACCGTACCCGCCAATGTCCTGGACCAGGTTGTTTGATCTAACGACACAGACAGTTGACTGGTTAAACCTGGGCCAGGTCCCATGTTGACCTCTGTATAGGAGTCCTGAGTGTTATTGTTGCCCTGAAGCATAATATCTGCAGTGGTTTCACCATCACAGGTAATAGAAAATGACTCCTGTTTGATGTTACCTTGCGCATTGTTGTATAAAATATTCCCGTGGGACAAAGTGATATCTGTTGTGGACAAAGAACAAATAACATCTGGGTTGCCAGGTTCGCCGGTGTCGTCAATACGGATATCGAGTGGTAAATAAACACTTTCTTTGTAATCAGGTGTTCCTGCTGGGTTTGATGTCCACCAATTATTGGCACCTGACATAAACCAGGTACTTGTCCCGGCAAGATTTATTGGAATGCTCACGGAGTAATTTCCCGGCTGAATATTTAACGCATCAACTAATACATCAATGGATTTTGTGGTTTGAAAATCTCCATTGTTTGCAATCCCAACCATATAATCACCTTTATACAGGTGTATTGTTTCGATGGTTCTTACGGCGCCGGGATCGTTCTCAGAAATGAGCCTCATTTCTTGTGATCCACTCTCCGCCCCAACATCTGCCAGGTAAATTTTCAATACTCCACCACCCACGCTAAGATCCTGGGCGCGTGCGAAAGTGCTATATCCTTCCATACAGTTTGTCTGTTCAAAAGGGACGATTCCATCCGCCGGTAGGATATTCGAACTCCAATTGCTGTTATTTGGCGATGACATGTAATATTTAACACCCTGATCCATGGTGATATTTAGACTCACACGGTATCGCCCCTGACCGGATGCGTTGCCCAGCCATTCCTGGCTTTGAATGTTAACGTTTACGCCATAAGTGGACGTTCCTTTCCACCACATCCCTCTCACGCCAATCATGTCGCACTCTTCGGCAATAGCTTGAGCAGTACCAGTGATACCGATAATCAAGACGACGATGCGCCAAAGCATTAGTCGAAAACTGACTAACGATCGCACCCTGCTGCTTACATTTTTCACGGGCTTTTCTCCTACAGATAACTGATGGTCATCGTCGCCGTGGCACTGAAGGCACCCGCTTCCAGACTGCCTCCTTGCTTGTACGGCACCGCGGTCAGAGTGAATTGGCTGCTGGCGGTGCCATTGCCCGTCCAGCCTTGGGTGAGTGGATAACCATAGCCGTTACTGCCACCACCCAGTGTTAAAGGGAAACTGCTGTTCACTCCGTTCCCCTGGTACAATGCCACGCCGAGGATGTCGGCATTGCCTCCGGTAGCATCCGTTTTCAGCACATTAGTGGGCGCGCCGGTTAGCTGCGAACCGGTTACCCTGACATACGCGGCTCCGCTGTAATAGGTACAGCTGACGGGCACGGTGATGGATTTGGCGTAGGCCTGGCCATCCACCTTTTGGGCGTCCATATCGCCAAAGTCCACGGTAATCAGACTGTCGCCGTTAACCACGCAAGGCGGGATGTAGATTTCGCTGGTGATGGTGATATTAATGTTTGCTCTTGCCGTCGTTGCGCTGAATAGTATTCCTGTCAACAGCAGCGCAGATGCGATTTGCCTGGTTTTCATCACCATCACCTCACTCATAATTCAGCACAAAATTGGCCTGCGCACTGTAATCGCCAGCAACGACACTCTGGTCTGCCAGAGCGTCCGGTGTGGCTTGTACCACCGCTTTAAAGTTCAGCACGATGGTGCTGCTGTCTAACTGAGTACCCGCCCCCTGGTTATGCGGCTCACCGAGCTTCAGTGGTGAAGTCCCGTCAACGTCCAGTATTCCCACCGCCAGTTTTCCGACATTCGGCCCGGTTCCCATGCGTAACCAGTAATCTGACTGGCTTCCCATGTTGGTTTCCCGGACGCCATCAAACGTCAGTTTGACCACGCTATAAAGCGTGGTAGTGGTGCAGTTATTCAGCTGAATGGAAAAATTCTCATCCGGGCTGCGTCCTGGTGGATATTGAAAATCCTTGAGCGGCCGGTCGCCAAATAGCACGGTTTGCCCCTGGCTTTCTGGCGCTAGTTCACACGGGGATTCCCACAATACCCCTTTGAATTCCATAGGCGTTTCAGCCAGGATTGGCGTCGAAAATATAAAACCCAGCCCGAACAGCACCGACAACTTATTGATATTGATCATTCATACTCCAGACTCAGGCGCAGCAGCGCACCCTGCAACAGCATGTGCTGGCTCAATTTATAGGTCAGTTGGTTATCTCCGGATCGCAATGCCACCGCTTCTTCTGGCAGTTGAAGTTCTGGATACATCGGCTCTTCGCCATCAACCGAATCCTTCAACAATGCACTGCGGATAACATGGATGGGTGCCGCATTGTCTTCACTGGTCACGCCACCTTCACCACAACCTGTCAGTGTCAAATTCACCGGGACGACCCCGCCGACAACCGGAGTCCATGAGGTTTCCTGGGTTTTCAGAGTACAGGGAGAGGTGACTAGTGTTCCGCTGACAGCCAGAAAACCCACCTGACCATTACGCTCATTCACTTGCTGATGATTAGATTCATCAGGGATGAAAATTATTTTTTGGGACTGAACTTCGGCTGCCCGCGCCGCACTGCTTATCGACACCGAAGATATCAGTGTCAGCCCCATAATTATCAGCGTGTTTGGCTTCATTCCCCGCTCTCCTGGTTGATAATTACTTATCCGTTTCCACCGCAGTACAGCGGTTGCTGCTGCACTGGAACGTCAAGGATGGGCGGCCACCGTAATCGTTGATATAAGTCAGAACCGGCGCGTTGTAGTTACCCGCTTTCACACTTTGCGATGACTTAGGTGCCAGCATGACCGCTTCGAATTTTCCGACCTGTGTTTGTTTGGCCCCTTCACCAATGCCAATCACCGTGATGAAATATGGCGTCGGGTTTTCTATGCGGTAGCCACCGCTTTCTTTGGTGAGCACCAGTTTGTCCTGCCACACCGCATTAGGTTTAGTTTTGATTGATGCCGGGCGGTAGAACAACTTCACACGTGTCTGTAGGGCGATTTGTAGCGAGTTAGCTTTTTCACTACGTGGCGGAATTTCCCGCAAATTGAAGTAAAACAGCGATTCACGATCCTGTGGCAGCTTCGCGATATCCGGAGTGGTGGATAAACGCAGCAGGCTTTTTACCCCAGGCTCAAGGCGCTGGACTGGTGGCGTAACGACTATCGGCCCGGTGGTAATTTTGGTTTGCCTGGCATCTTCTAACCACGCCTGCGCCAGGTACGGTAATTGTTTGTTGTCATTAGCAATATTCAACGTCATCGACTTATCGCCGCCATTAAAAATCACCCGCGTTCGGTCCAGCGAGATGGCAGCGTGAGCGCCAGACAAGGTACTCAAACATAAACCCACTACCGCTGTTGTTTTCATCATCGTGTTCACAATCTGATCTTCCTTACTGTGTTAATTCGGGTTACCGCCACCGCGGGTAAAGCAGTGTGTTATTGATAGATTTGTCAGGCCTTTTCGTTCTGACATGGCAATAAAAGTTGCTGTTCTGGTGGCACAGTTTCTGGCAATGCAATACTGCACTGCTGCTGACCGTCCCAACCGACTTGCAGTGTTTCGCCTAACGCCACACCGCTGAGCCAAACCAGACCTTCGTCACTGACCATTCCAACTTCGGTCCCTTTGGTATTGGTGACGCTTGCGCCAAATGGCGGCACCGTGCCGTCTTTTCTTTTCACCACCGCAAACAGTTTCGCCCCCTTCAACACCCCGAATTCCCGGTACCCAATAGCCCCTTCAGTCAGCACGGATTCCACCACGGAGCGTGTTGCTTCCATGTCTTCCGGGAGTTTGTTCAAATCAATGCTGGTGGTATTGCGGTAATAGCTACTCATCCCAGTGACGACCCCGGTTCCCCAACGGTTGGTGGTTACCCTTCCGCCATTAACTGGCACACCGGCAACCCCTTCGGTGTCAACCAACAGACGCGTTCCGCCGTTCGTCCCACCCGCATGCAGAGCGGCACCTTTCGCGGTAAGCGTCGCCCCGCCTGAAAGGTTCAGACCGAGCGAGGTGTAATCGTTGCTCACCCACGCAAGGTTGGTTGAAAGGTTGGCCCGCGTTCCCGTATGGCTGTAGTAGCCATTGAACTGTCCGTCCGTCGATTCGCCGCCCCCGGTGTTCACACCCGCATTAATGCTGTAGTTATCCAGGCCCTTATTGAGCGAATTGCTGTACCCGGCAGTCTGGCTCACGCGCCCTTCCGTGGTGTTGAGGTTATAACTGGCTGTTCCGCCGCCGCCCGTCGGGATCGAGATGCGGAAATAGAGTGAGTCATTGTCCTCATCGTAATAACGCGATCGGGAGGCCGACAGGCTCATCGATATGCCACGAAAATCGCCGATGTCCATGTAGTGGTTGATACTTAGCGTGTAATAGTTGGACTGTTTAGTGTCATCCCAATAAGTCTGGTGGCTAAGTTGTAACCCCACAGAGGTTCGGCCATTTTCCCCAAGGCTTTTGTTCAGCGTGGCGGTATAGAGTTGCTTTTCACGGCCAGTGAAATCATCACGATATCGGGCATCCAGATATTGCTGCATGCTCATGTAATCGTTTTCGGAGAAACGGTAACCGGCAAAGTTAATGTCTGCGTTAGCCTCATCAAAGCGTTTGGAATAACTCATCCGCCAGGATTTCCCTTTCATGGTGCCGTGCTCGTCATCAAAATTGGCAATCGACTGCGTAAGGTCGGTTGATAATGTGCCTAAGGCGTTCATATCACGACCCAAACCGATAGCTAAGGCGTTATAATCATTACCACTTATGATGCCGCCACCATATAAAGACCAACTGTTGTTGATACCCCATGAGGCTTCGCCACTGACAAAGAACGGCCCTTCCAAATCATGCCCGTTGGTGCGTGACTTCCCGCTAATCAGTTTGTAGCGCACCTGTCCTGGACGAGTCAGATACGGAACGTAGGCGGTATCCACCTGGAAGGTTTTCTTCTGGCCGTTTTGTTCGATGACTTCGACATCCAGTCGCCCACGAATCGAGCTATCCAGATCCTGAATCGTAAATGGCCCGGCAGGTACCGTGGCGTCATATAAAATGCGCCCCTGCTGCGATATGACTACGCGCGCATTGGTTTCTGCCACCCCTGAAACCTGCGGAGCATAGCCACGTAATTTAGGTGGCAACATGCGATCATCACTTTCCAGACTCACGCCGGTGTAGTTCCAGGCGCTGAAAATATCGGAGCTTATGTAATTTTCGCCTAACGTCAGGTTCGCTTGTAGCTTCGGGATGGCGCGATACAGGTACACGCGATTCCAGTCAAACTGATTGTCATCGCTCTCACCATCAACCTGGGTAATGTTTCCCTGGTAGTCCGCGCGAAGACGCCAGGGGCCAAAGTTGGCTCCTGTTGTACCGTTGAAGCTAAAATTTCGCGATTCTTCCCGTTCCTGTGGTTGGGTGACCGTGGCGTTAAGGTTGTAATCCAGCATCAAGCCTGGAATACCATTGTCCCAACGTGAAGGTGGCAACCAGGTTGCATCGGAATATTCAAGCCAGGCTTGTGGCATATTGATGAGTAGCGTTCCATCGGACAGATCTGCCTGTATTTCAACCCCTGGTAGCTGGCTAAAATCCGCGCATTCGGTTTCGCCAAAGGGTATCCAGAGCAACTTACCTTGTGAGGTCTCCGTTAATCCCATTTGTGCCACTATCTCGCGCGTCAGGCAGGCCTGAGGCAAACTTTTCTTATCCCCTTCCTCGACGGTTTTTTTCAGCTCAGCAAACGTCACCGGAAGAGTGGACGAACTCATTGATTGTCCGTTGATGACCACCTGTAATTGATACTGGCCGGGCATGACATAGCCTGCCTGAGAGAAGCGGCTAACATTGATATTCTGACGGTCGGAGGCATCCAGGACGTCCGTGTTAAATTCGACAGCCTCGGCATCGCGAATGGTTAACATCAACAGCACCGGCGCAATCGGGCAACAGGATAAATAGGCTGTGAGTTTTCGATTAGTTAACATGTTGTCATCGCAAATAATCTATTGATGAGCCAAAACCCCGTGAACCTCTTCCTCCTTATTGAGATAAGGAAAATGTATCGGCGAAACGAACTCGGCCACAGAAAGTCATTACTCGTAATCCACCTTCAGACGTACCACTGCGTAGTAATCACCACCCCGCAGGGGCTCGCCATTGCGTATCAACCGCAGAGCGTACTGAAGCCGCTGTTCACTGCCTTTTAATAATTGAGGCGGCATCGCCTTACCGGCAAACGCCCGGTTTCCCTGACTATCGAGGATTTGTAATTCCACGCCTCGAGCTTGCCCCAACACGCCAAATCTATCCGGGGAATGTCCACGCAAGCCGTCAAAGGTGACACGCACTTGGGAATCCGGCAGTACGGCATCCGGTTTTACATCGTCCTCACTGGTCAGCTCACAATTCTCTAGCCCGAGGTAAAAAATTTTCTCAGGTCCGGGAATACTCGCCTGCATGTCTTTCATGCGCGTGGTTCCCATCTCAATGACTTGCCAAACATCTTCCATACCAAGCGTGCAAGCTGGAGCGATAATCTGACCGCCAAAATTAGCGCTTCCATGCCACCAAACACCTTCTGGCCCCTGGTATTCTGGCGCGTTCTGACTGGATGACTGGGTCGAAGTTGATGTTGCCAATGCCCCTTCCGACAGCACTATCAGCAGTGTCAGCCCGCAGAGATATTCCCTGAGCATTCCGCCTCCTTCGCGTGGCTAACAAAAACGGGACAACCCCGAAGGGCTGCCCCGAAAAATTTTACTGATAAGCGAGGGTAAAGTTGGTCACTGCGGTGAAGTCACCTTCAGCAACGACGCCACCAGTCGCCATTTTTACCCAGCTGGCGTAACGGAGGGTGTTATTGCCATCACCGATAATCTGTGGGTTACCCGGCTGGCCAAATACCACATCGCCACTCGCTGGGGAGTTAATGATGATTGCAGTGCCGGTATTACCGGTTGTGCCCAATTCTGTTGGTGCGGCAGGAATTGCTGCACCGTTGAATGTGACGGTTACGGTTTTGTCGACCAGGCTTGTTGGGTCACAATTTGTCAACAGGATGTCAATATCACGCAGTTCCGAGATGCCGCCGGACGCAAGATGCGTTTTGGAAATTTGACCAAAGTCTATGGTCTGGTCTGCTGATTCAGGCGCAATGCTACAAGCTGCATTGATTACGGACCCGGTGAAGTTCACAACACCTTCGCCACCATTGGCAGCCTGAGCACTGAAAGCCACCAGGGACAAAGCTACTGCACTCGTTAATGTTGTGAAGGTTGTTTTAAAGCTCATTTCTCAATTCCTTGATTAATAATGAATAACATTCGTTATCGCTCACCCGAACACCGACTCGTTAAAAACGGAACGAGTGAAGTCAACTTGCCGGTGTTCATAGCAAGGCAGAGCGATGTGGATTCTTTTGTTATTTTTTGCCTTCCAGGCGGGGTAATTCTTACCTTCAGGCCGAGTTGGGATTGACAATTAGTTCCAATTTGACAAGTCCAGCCCAAGAGTCCAGAAATGTACGAAAAAGCAGTCAAATAAACTGATTTTAATTTTATTTGTGATTTTTAATTCTTCATGTGGTGACAAATAAGACACGGAAAATTGAGGGTGAGAAATGCCTGGAGTAATATCATGAAGAGGTCTTGTGACTTATCGTTATAGTCAAAA
>Ga0105250_10000903_pt1 | contig 17483 bp, 12 predicted proteins | sample KBSS54metaG_FD_80425 | JGI IMG/M metagenome (GOLD analysis project Ga0105250, IMG submission 80425) | Switchgrass rhizosphere microbial communities from Kellogg Biological Station, Michigan, USA - KBS S5-4 metaG | ecosystem: Host-associated > Plants > Roots > Rhizosphere > Soil | place...
GCACGCCCTGGGCCTGGTAGCTCTGCAGGTACTCATGGGCCATGGTGCCTATGGGCACGATGCCGAAGTCGCGCGCCAGCAGCACGTTGGACGTGCCCTTGAACCACTGCGCCGTCTGCGTGGCAAAGGCCTGGACCACCTCGCGCTGCCAGGCGCCCGAGAAGCGCCGGCGCACGCCGAAGTCGTACAGCTCGAAGGGATTGCGCAGCCTGGCCTCGCAGGCCAGGTGGCGCAGGCGCTCGATCTTGCCGGCCAGGCGCCTGCGGCCTTCGGCCAGCGCCGCCTCGGCGTCGAAACGCCGGAAATACAGCTCGTTGACGATGGCCAGCACATAGATCTCGAAGCCCATCACATGGACCTGGGGGCCCTTGGCCTCGATGTGCAGGGTGTCGCCATCGGCCCAGGCACGGATGAAGGCGCGCTGGAACTGGAAGATGCGCAGAAAGTCGATGAAGTCGCTCTTCATGAAGCGCAGCCCGCCCAGGTAGGCCAGGTCTTCGGGCGTGAAGCGCAGCGCGCACAGGGCGTCCAGCTCGCGCTCCACCTCGGGCAGCAGCTCGGCCAGCGGGAAGGCCGTCTTCGTGCGGCAGACGAATTCGTACTCGGCCTCGGTCTGGGGATTGCGGTGCAGCATGGCCTGCCACATCGTGAATTTGTAGAGATCGGTGTCGAGCAGGCTGGTGATGATGGGAGCCATGGTGCGATGCTGGGGAAACAGGAAAGGGGGCTGTGCGCGGGACGGCGGTACGGCCCCTACAGGTGGAGTTCTTGGCTGGAGGCCAGCCGCAATCCGCGGGCCTGCATGGCTGCTAGAAAATCATGGTGCGCAGACTCGAAGCCCGGCACTGGGCTCATGGCGTCGTGCATCAGCACGATGCGCTCAGGATGGGGAAGGTGCTCGACCAGATGCTCGACCGTGGAGCGCACGCAGTGACTGCTCGCCTCGCCCGCGACCACCAGCAACCCGGCGCGGTCCAGCCGCTCCAGCAAGCCGGTGTTCAGCAGGGTCGCGGGATCGGCAGGGTCCGGCACCTCGGCCTGCAGGGCGCTGTAATGCTCGGTCCAGGGATTGAGCCCCTTGAAGACGTTGTACACGGCGCGCTGGCGCTGCTGCTGCCAGTCGCCGCAGGCCGCCAGCACATCGGCATGGATACCGTGGCCCCAGCTGCCCACCTCGCAGTGCACGGGCCAGACCATCAGCGTGTAGCGGCTGTTGGCTTCGAGTGCATCCAGATAGTCCAGGCTGCGCTGCAGCGCCTCGGCTTTGCGCGGCCGAAACACCCCCGCCCGCACCTGCGCCGCCGTGATCGCGGTGAACGGCACCACATCGCCGCCATCGTCGCCATCGCCCTGTTGCCAGAAAGCCGGATGGGCGATGTCGTAGCGCTGGTGCGAGTCCAGCGTCACCGTGATGGCGTCCACCTTCGCCCCCTCGCGCCGTATCCAACCGGCAAGCCGCTGCATGTCGGCATGGGCGCCCGCCACGGGAAGGCTGGGACGTTGCCCGCCGGGGCGCCAGTCCTCAGGCAGATCGCAGAAGTCGTTCTGAGGGTCGATGACCAGGAGCTGGGTGGTGGCAGATGGCATATATATGAGGGTGCACGCAAGCAACAGTGCGTGGCAGGTGCATCAGGTCAATGCTTCAGTGTAGTGCTGCAGGAACCTCGTCTGTCACCAAGGCTTGATCCTGCCGCTTCTGCAGGGGCTGTGAAATACGGCGTCACATCCCTGTCAAGGCCAGGGCGAAACGAGAGGGGGAAGCGACCTCGGAACATGATGCGGAACCTACAATGGGAGGTTTTACGTATTCCCTGGGTGGTTTGGACCGTTTCATACGGCAATAGCGCTGGTTTCGGGCGTGCCCTGCATCAACCGAATGCGTTCATTCGGTAGCTTTTTATTATCAATATGGCTTCCCTTCAGGTAACAACGACTTTCATGGGTATAGGGTTGGCCGCGCTGATCCTGTACCTGATTCGGCGCGACCACCTCTATCTCATGCACGGCCTGTTCTGGGTCGTCGTTGCCGTGGCTGCCGTCGTGCTGGGCGTCTGGCCCGGGATGATCAACCGCTTGGCAGCGGTGCTGGGCATCAGCTATCCACCGGCCATGCTGCTGCTGCTGGCCAGCATCGTCCTGCTCATCAAGGCCTTGCATGCCGACATGGTCAACACCCGCATCGAGCGCGATGTGCGGCGGTTGAATCAGCGGTTGGCGATGCTGGAGGCCGATGCTGAAAATCTTCGTCACGCTTCTTCTGACTCCTCGTCCTCATGACCTCTCCTCTGCTTCCCGTTATTTTGTGTGGGGGCTCCGGCACCCGGTTGTGGCCGCTCTCGCGTGAAACCTATCCAAAGCAGTTCCTGGCACTTAGCGGTGACGGGGTATCCATGCTGCAAGACACAGCGAAGCGATTGGATGGTGTGGCCTCCCATATTCCCAAGGCCCCTCCAATCGTGATCTGCAATGGCGAGCATCGCTTTCTGGCTGCTCAACAGTTGCATGAGGCAGGTATCGAAGGAGCCAGGCTGGTGCTGGAGCCTGTGGGCCGCAATACGGCTCCTGCGTTGACGCTTGCCGCCCTTGTGGCAGAGCCGCACGCGGTAATGCTCGCAATGCCCGCTGACCATGTGATGAACAACCTGACCAAGTTGCATGAAGCTGTGCAGACAGCGTGGCAACTGTCCAAGGACGGGGCCATGGTGACCTTCGGCATCGTGGCCAATCGACCGGAAACGGGTTACGGCTACATCCAGAAGGCTCAGGCGATTGAAGGCCACGCAGCCTTTGCCATCAAGAGCTTTGCGGAGAAGCCCAGCCTGGAGGTGGCACAAACCTACCTTGAAAGCGGCAACTACCTGTGGAACAGCGGACTGTTCATGGTCCGCGCGGACCAGTGGCTCAAGGCCATGGCCGCCTTGCAGCCGCAGATGCTGCAGGCCTGCCAGGCTGCCATCGAAAAAAGCAGCCAGGATCTGGACTTCATCCGTCCCCACAGCGAAATCTTCGCCAGTTGCCCCGCCGACTCGATCGACTATGCGGTCATGGAGCACTTGCCTAGCAATCAGGACCTGGGAATTCCCGCTCGCGTGGTGCCCCTGGATGCTGGCTGGTCCGACCTTGGCGCCTGGGATGCCTTGTGGGACGTGCTGCCGCGCGATGCCCAAGGCAACGCCCACACCGGTCAGACATTGGCGATCGATACGCAGAATAGCCTGCTGTTCTCCGAGACATGCCTTGTTGCTACCGTGGGTGTGGACAACATCGTCGTGGTGGAAACGGCCGATGCCATTCTGGTGGCAGACAAGCGCCGGACACAGGATGTCAAGAAGATCGTAGCGGAGCTGAAGGCGCAAAAGCGCAAGCTGGCTTCTTCGCATCGCAAGGTGCACCGCCCCTGGGGTTGGTACGACAGCATCGACAGCGGCGAGCGTTTCCAGGTCAAGCGCATCGTGGTCAACCCCGGTGCGCAGCTCAGTCTGCAGATGCACCATCACCGGGCAGAGCACTGGGTGGTGGTCAAGGGCACGGCGGAGGTGACCAATGGGGACAAAACCTTCTTGCTGGGAGAAAACGAATCTACATTTATTCCTTTGGGGCATATGCATCGCTTGGCTAATCCAGGGAAATTGCCGCTAGAAATCATTGAAGTGCAATCAGGCAGTTATCTTGGAGAAGATGACATAGTGAGATTTGAAGATACATATGGCCGTGTTCGGGTGACTGTTTGATTGATGGTATTTTGTGGTAAAAGCCATATATGCTGTTATTTAATGGTTGAGTTTTTGTTATTAATTGTTTGCGATAGTGAAAAGGTTGATGATGGAAAATAAGGCAAAAAAGAAAGTTGCACTAATCACAGGCATCACGGGCCAAGATGGGGCTTATCTTGCAGAATTTCTGCTGCAGAAGAATTATGAGGTACATGGCATTCGGCGCCGGGCTTCGCTTTTCAACACTGATCGCATAGATCATCTATATCATGATCCTCATAGTCAAGGCTATGATCTGACTTTGCATTACGGCGATCTTACGGATTCTTCGAGTCTTATTCGTGTGGTGCAGGAGGTAAAGCCGGATGAGATTTATAATCTTGCGGCGCAAAGTCACGTTGCAGTTTCTTTTGAGGAGCCTGAATACACAGCGAACTCTGATGCATTGGGGACGCTGCGCTTGCTGGAAGCAATGCGTATAGCTGGACTGCAAAATAGTACAAAATTCTATCAAGCATCCACGTCAGAGTTGTATGGATTGGTGCAGGAGATTCCTCAAAAGGAAACGACTCCTTTTTATCCTCGTTCTCCATATGCCGTGGCAAAGATGTATGCGTATTGGATCACGGTGAATTATCGTGAAGCTTACGGAATGTACGCGTGCAATGGTATTTTGTTTAATCATGAATCTCCTATTCGTGGTGAAACCTTTGTCACACGAAAGATTACTCGGGCTCTGGCACGCATCAAGTTGGGTCTGCAAGACTGCTTGTACTTGGGTAATATGAATGCATTGCGTGACTGGGGCCATGCCAGAGACTATGTGGAGATGCAGTGGCTGATGCTGCAACAGGACGTGCCGGAAGATTTCGTGATTGCCACGGGTGAACAGCATTCTGTCCGTGAGTTTGTAGAGCTTGCTGCCAAGGAAATCGATATCAGTATCCGCTGGGAAGGTAATGGTGTCGAGGAGCGCGGCTATGACATTTCCACGGGAAAATGTATTGTCGCTGTTGACCCGCGCTACTTCCGCCCTGCAGAAGTCGAAACCCTGCTGGGGGACCCTACAAAGGCAAAGACCAAGCTGGGCTGGACGCCGAGGACTTCCTTCCAAGAACTTGTCGGCGAAATGATGCGTGAGGACATGAAGGAAGCACAGCGTGATGAACTGGTCAAGCAGCACGGGTTCAAGTACTTCAATTACCATGAATAACGTAAAAGGCGAGAGAAAATGATTCCTGTATACCAGCCTTACTTTACGGGTCAAGAGAAGATATACGTCAACCAGTGCCTTGATTCCTCCTGGATATCATCCAAAGGTGAATTCATAAAGAAATTCGAAGGACAGTTTGCAGAGTACATAGGAGCGAAAAAGGCGACCAGTGTCAGCAACGGAACAGTGGCGATTCATCTAGCCTTAGAGGCGATCGGTGTGGGAAAGGACGATGAAGTTATCGTTCCTGCGCTCACATATATTGCTTCTGTGAATACCATCCTGCAAACAGGTGCCAAGCCTGTATATGTTGATTCTCTGAGCCATAGCTGGCAAGTGGATCCTGAGGACATTCTTCGCAAGATCACGCCGCAAACAAAGGCGGTGATGGTAGTTCACTTGTATGGATTGCCTTGTGACATGGATCCCATCGTCAAAATCTGCCGAGAGCGCAATCTTCTGCTAATCGAGGATTGTGCCGAAGCTTTTGGTACCTACTACAAAGGGCAGCATGTAGGAACATTTGGCGACATTGCTACCTTCTCATTTTTTGGCAACAAGACAATTACAACAGGAGAGGGTGGAATGGTGGTTGCCAACAATGCTGAAACGATTGACAGAGCATTCCATCTGAAAAACCAAGGCGTTTCCAGCACTAGAGAGTATTGGCATGATGTTCTGGCCTACAACTATCGCATGACAAATATTTGTGCGGCTATCGGGCTGGCGCAACTGGAAAAAGCTGACGAGATTCTGGAAAAAAAGCGACAAATTGCCGCTCTGTATGAATCATCACTCCACGGCCTGCCCTTGAAGTTTCATGCGGAACTGCCGGAAACACGGCATTCTTTCTGGATGTGCTCCATTGCGGTGGATTCCGCAGATGTCAGAACACCGTTGCGAGCACATTTGAAGGAAAAGGGGGTTGAAACCCGCCCGGTGTTCTATTTGGCAAATTCCATGCCACATTGCTACACGCAAGAAAAATTCCCCGTCGCAGAATCGATTGCTGCCCGGGGAGTCAATCTTCCCAGTTATCCAGATCTATCGCGGGCACAGGTTCAAACAGTCTGTAACGAGATTGCGCGGGCGCTGGAGTCTTTCTCCAAATAAGATCGACTAGATTGCTTGGAACAGGTTGCCAAGGATTTTTGTAAAATGTAGGCTGTTTTTCAGCAGTTTTCATTATTCTTGTAGCGCGCAAAGAAGAAACATTGGATTTTAAATAATGCAATTCACGCCGGATATACGTCTTGCAAGCGGGTGTCCGGCGTTTGTTCATTCTTGTTCGGATGCGATATTTTCAATATTTTTGCGAATAAATTACTGGATTTGAATGATGTTTGAATACGGCAAGGGTATATGGAAGTCCAGATACTTCTGGGCTCACCTGGCGTTGTCTGATTTGAGATCGCGTTGGAGACGTTCCTTCTTCGGTGTATTGTGGTCGATCATTCAGCCCTTGGGTATGACGGCGCTGATGGCATTGGTTTTCAGCAAGATGTTCAACTCGGACATCAGTACATATGCACCATATATTCTCTCTGGGACTATTGTCTGGGAATTCATGGTTTCCAATGTGACGGGGGGGGCTTTATCATTTGTTCAAGCTGATGCATATATTAGGCAGTGCCGCCACCCTCTTGCAATTTACACATTGAGAATAGTGTTAGGCAGTCTCGTTGTTCTTATGCTTGCGAGCACGGCTTTATATGCATGGGCTGGAATCGTGATGCCACAGAATTTTGGTTGGACTTGGCTGGCATCATTGCTGATATTTCCGGTGCTTGCTTTGATTGCCTGGCCCATGGCAACTCTGTTCGCCTATATCGGTGTGCGCTTCCGTGATGTTCCTCACGCCACAGGGTTGGTCATGCAGGCACTTTGGTTTATTTCGCCCGTATATTTTGAGGAGAAGCTTTTTCGCCAAGGAGGGATGGATGCCTTGGTGGACTACAACCCCATTTATCACGTATTTCAATTAATCCGTGCACCACTGCTGCAAGGGGCCTGGCCGACCTATGAGAACTATATGTACTCGTTGGCGCTTGCAATGGTGTTTTTTTTGCTGGCTTGCATATTTGGTTATAGAGCAGAGCGCAAGGTGATCTTTTATTTATGAAGCAAACCTGTATAAAAATCGAAGCAGTCAATTTGCACTACGCTTCTGTGGCTTTCAAAGAAAGGTCAATCAAAACATTTGTACTGCAACCATTTCAGAAAAAAAAGGTGGTTGTCGCCGATGTTCATGCGCTCAAGGATATCAACGTTTCTATAGAGTCTGGCGAGCGTGTGGGCTTGCTTGGTCATAATGGAGCAGGGAAAAGCACATTTTTGAAAACCGTGGCTGGTCTATATCCAGTTTCGAGTGGGAAGATGCAGGTAACTGGTGAAATTCGTTCATTGTTCGACCTCAGTCTTGGCTTTGAGCCTGATGCCACGGGTAGGGAGAATATTCTCTATCGAGGGTTGCTGCTGGGGCTCTCTCCTCGATTTATGCGAGAAAAAGAGGCGGAAATAGTCGAATTCGCCGATTTGGGGGTATTCATAGACTATCCCATAAAAACATATTCCGCGGGAATGCAGGTTCGATTGGCGTTTGCTATATCCACTGCTGTTGGCGGGGACATTCTCTTGTTGGATGAGGTAATAGGTGCAGGTGATGCGAATTTCATGCTTAAAGCCAAGAAGAGGATCGCAGATTTGATTGAAGATGCCAGAATAATGTTGCTAGCCTCGCATGATTTTGGTGCGTTGAAAAGCCTTTGCCAAAGAGGACTCGTTTTTCACCACGGCAAGATTGTTTTTGATGGTGAAATAGAAGATTCTATTCAAGAATATAAATATATTAATAAATTGCCATGAAAATTCCTTCAATGCGCATCATGTGGTTGATTAACCATAGCACGCTAAGAAATTTTGAAATTGATCAACTAAAAAAAATTGGCGTCGAAGAGATTTTTCTGCCCAAAAAATTTCCTTATGATGAAGGAAATCTTTCAGCGAGCGTGGTTTTTGATCATGACAAAGACCTTACCCTTTCCCGGGAAGATCTTGATATTCTCAATGCACAGGACTGGTACTGCGAACCTTCGCAAGAGGCCTGGGATATCGCCAATCGGCATTTTGATGTAGTCTTTCTGGCATTCTTCCCTCGGCAGCTGATGGCTGTCACGAGCAATTTCCGTGGCGCAATTGTGCTGAGGCCATTTGGGCTATCGGGTAATCTACGATATTCAGATCTAATCATGTCGCTAGGGGGGGAACGCCTGGTTTCAAAGATTATCGAATGCGGTCGCAGGTTTTGGTTTGGTATGGGTTATTCGCAGTTGGCGGATGATGAAGACTGGTATATAAAACGCCGCTCCGTTTTTCTTCCCGTAGGTCTAAAGGATGCAAAAGTTGCAGATAAATGGGTCGGGGGCGATAAAAAAATATTTTTTGTCTGCCCAAGGATAGAAACCTCCCCTTATTTCAATGCCATTTACAAGAAATTCATCAGGGATTTCAAGGGGATTGATTATTGTGTAGGCGGGGCGCAGCCTGTTCGAGTGGATGACGAAAGAGTTCTTGGTTTTGTTGATTCTGCCCAACACGAATACAACATGACCCAGCTCGGTGTAATGTATTACCACAGCCAGGAAGTCAATCACATCCACTATCACCCATTTGAGGCAGTCAAGGCCGGAATGCCTTTGGTATTTATGGCGAATGGAGCCTTGGATGCATTGGGTGGAAAGGAGTTGCCAGGTCGCTGCAATACCGTTGAGGAGGCTCGCAGGAAAGTTGAGCGAATTATTTCTGGTGACCGGAAGCTGATAGAAAGCATTCGTTTAAGTCAGTATGTACTTCTGAAAGCAATGAGTGAGGAGGTTTGCGGGCCCATATGGCGTGAGGGTTTTCATCTTATTGTCAAGGAACTGGAGGACTGCAAAACGGAGAACTCCTTGCGGCCGGTGCACAATAAACGGAAAAAAATAGCGGTGATTCTTCCTGTCGAGTATCGAGGAGGAACTTTGCGTGGTGCTCTGAGCTTGTGTAATGCAATTCATCTTGGAGCAGAAGAGAGCAAGGACGCTGTGGATGTCGTTTTTTGTCATATAAATGATCCTCGCACGTACTCAGATGAGGATTTCGATAGCTTGTCCAGCAAGGTTAGTAGAAGACCCATGAAGTGGAGGATCCTGGACAAGGATAAGGCTCGCCGTTCAATGCGATATGCGGGAGTGCCAGGATGGGAGCCTGACCAAGCACGTTATATGGTTCCTGAGGATGGAATTCGTCAATTGCAGGATTGCCACCTGTGGATTGTCGTAAGCGATCGCCTGGAGTACCCACTGTTGCCCCTGCGACCGTATGTGTTAATGGTCTATGACTATATACAGGCGTATGAGAAGGTTCTACCACGTGATGTAGATCAAATTTTTATAAATGCTGCAAGAAAAGCCCATCGAGTGTGGGTGACTACCGATTTCACGTATGGCGATGGGTTGCGATATGCAGGTATCAGCCATGAGAAAATCACCAAAGTGCCCATGCTGATTTCTGACATCGAGGAAAGAGAGAGCAACGCAAGAAAAATGGTGCCTCGCTATTTCCTCTGGATGACGAATAAGGGTGCTCACAAAAATCACGTGAATTTTGTGAAGGCTTTGAGTATTTATTATGAAGAGTACGAAGGCGTTCTGGATTGCTGGGTGACGGGGGTAGAAACAGATGGTCTTCGAGACGAGCATGCTCCGCATCTTCGAGAGATGTTCAATTTCATCGATTCGACGGAAATTCTGCGCAAACGCTTAAAATGGTGTGGAGAATTATCGGATTTCCAGCTCAGCAAAGCACTGAAGAATGCAGGTTTTCTGGCGCATCCCGTCAAAATAGATAACGGAACATTTGGCGTTGTCGAGGCTGCCAAGTTGGGAACCCCTTCGATATCCAGTGATTATCCCGCCATGAAAGAGTTGGATCAGCGGTATCAAATGAATTTGACTTGGATGGATCCAAAAAGCCCCAGAGATATGGCCAGAGGTCTCAAAAGAATGGAGGAAAGTTTGGGGAGGCAGAGGTCTATATCGCTTGATGAGAATGTATTGCAGAGCAACAGCGTAGAGCATCAGGCATCCATTTATTGGCGGGAAGTTAAAAAATGTCTGTAAAGAATTTTGGAATTTATATCGCTTATCCGCCTACAGCCGATCTTCGGGATCAAGGATTGGGCCGATATCTGGCTTCTTTTTTGAAAGGTGCTCATAGTCTTTCGGATGTCAGATTCACCATTTGTTGTCCGAGCTGGTCCCATGAGGCACTGGATCAGCTGTTCGATAGCGAAGGCGTTCCCATGAACCAGGTGGACATAGTCTCTCCGAAAGGAGTTCCTTGTCTTCTGAGAATGTTCAATGCATGGAAATCGTTTAAATCCAGGAATAAGGCTGGGCTACTTTCCCGGATCAAGGGAAGAGTTATTTATGGATTGAGGTCTGCTCGAGAAAAGGTGGAAATATCAATTGCCGAAGCTAATTCTTGGCACTCGGTATTGTTTATATTCTTCTTCTTGTTTTTTTGTATTGCCATAATTTTCCCGATCGCTTTGGTTTTTTATATTCTGAATTTTCTGTCGTCGACTGCGGGAAAATTCTTGAGAAAGATAAGCCTGGCGAGACTTCATGGAGTCCTGGGAATGCTATCGTCACCAAAGGACGATTCAACAGTATTGCGCCTTTTTTCTTACATGGAGAATGCAGAGAGCCGACGCATGTTAAAGTTGGTGGACTCTATGGATGCTGTTTCTGCATGGTACTGTCCGACGGCTTTCTGGCCTGCATTTCATGAGATAAAAAAGCCTAGATTGATGTGCATGCCCGATATTGTTCTTACGGAATTTCCTTCGGCATTCAGTAGAATTGGTGGAGAGCGGACTATGAGGATATTTGAGCAGATCCAAAAATCTGTTGCAAAGGCCTCGCATTTTGTGACATATAGTCAAAACGTCAAATGGGCCACGTTAGTTGATCAATATGGGGTGCCGGCTGAGAAGATTAGTGTTATCAATCACGCTCCAAGTCTCTTGAATCACAAGGTCGATGTGGTTGGCTATTCCGAGAGTGAAGATATTTCTCTTGATTTGTGCAAAAACCTGCTTTTTTCCGCATTTCGAAAGAGCTCCAACCCTCTGTATACTGCAGGTTTCGAAAATTGGAATGTTGATTATTTATTTTATGCAAGTCAATTCAGACCTAACAAGAATGTAATTGCCCTGCTTAAGGCATATAAATATTTGTTGAGAGATAAATATATTGGAGTGAAGCTGGTGTTGACGGGTAACCCTGAGCACGCTCCGGAAATAAAGGATTTCATCTCCGATAATTTTTTGGAGAAGGACGTTATATGTATTTCTGGTTTGTCTGTCTCAGAGTTGGCCGCTTGCTACAAAATGGCCAAGCTGGCCGTCAATCCAAGTCTAAGTGAAGGCGGCTGTCCTTTTACTTTCACCGAGGCACTTTCTGTGGGAACTCCTGTGGTGGCTTCCAGGATTGCCGTTGCTGAAGAGGTATTGACGGAGTCCAAGTTGCAAGATGCGACTTTCTTTGACCCGTATGATTGGCGCGATATGGCAAACAAGATTGAATGGGGGCTGGAGAATAGAGCCGCTCTTCTTGCGCTGCAGAGGCCATATTTTGATGAGCTGAAGAAGCGCACTTGGGCAGATGTGGTTTCTGAGCACATCAATGTCTTGGAAAAAATATCACAGTAGAATAATTGACATGATTGAAAATATAAATCCACGTAAGCTTCGCTATCTGGTCGCGGGCTATGGGTTGCCTGCTGAATTTTTGGTGACCCAGCTTTTCTCAATGGGAGTACCATGCGAAAATATTGCGGTTTTAACACATGATCTTGATGAGAGAAATTCCGGACTGCATTCTCTGCTGAAACTGCGTGGAATTAGTCATTTGACCGATTCTGCAAGAACGGACGCCGCTTTTGAATTTTCGAAAAGATTCAACCCTGATCTGGTTTTCAGCATGCATTATCGGGAAAGGATCCCGGACAGCATCTTAAGGTTGGCTCCCATGGGCGGCGTCAATCTCCATCCATCACTCTTACCACGCTATCGAGGAACCAACTCCGCAGCATGGGTAATCATCAATGGTGAGAAGGAGACAGGGTTTACCTATCATAGGATGACGGCTGATTTTGACGCGGGAAATATCCTTGTTCAGGAAAAGATTGAGATATATGAATGGGATACAGCTTTTTCTCTATTCAATAGATTGATTGTAAAATCAATGTTCTTTCTGGAGAAAGTCTTGGAAAAGATGCTTTCTGAAGACAAGGGGTTTCAGCAAGAGGGTGACCCGACTTATTTTCCAAGGAAGTTGCCATTTGATGGGAAAATTGATCCCGCCTGGTCTGATGAACAGGTTGGAAGATTCATCCGGGCCCTGATTTTTCCGCCTTTTCCTGGAGCGACAATGACTATTGATGACAAGGCCGTTGAAGTAAATAGCTTCGAGGATTACCTTGTGTTCAAAGGTTCCAATAATTGACTAAAATAGGTCAAGTCTATAGTTATAGACTTGACTTGTGATTTTAATCAAATTAATGTTTTTTACTTCATCAGCTGATGTGACCTGGGAAGTTTGATGGTGAGCATCAGACTTTCCCCTTCCATTGTCGATGGAGTGGTTTTCTCTGAATATTGCTGATGCTCAAAAGAGATGAGGCAGCTACGTAGCGCAGGGCATTGAACCAAGATCGAAAAATCTTACTCTGATCTATTTTTGCAGTATGCATGGAGAGGGTCACTTCATTCACGTGCAGCCCTTTTTTTCGCATGAGCAACAAGGTTCCTATATCTTGATGGTCAAGTAATGTTGCTTCTGTCGATGTGGCAACTTCCAATGCGGCTTTGTTATAGAGCCTGAAGCCTGATACAAATTCTCTGAATTCATATCCGGTTATCCATCGAAACCATGTCCAAGCAGCTTTGCGTAACAGGCTGTGCTTTATTTCGAAGCGTGTAACGACCAGATCGGCATCCATACCCGCCTTGAGTAGTTCGGGTAGTTCTTCCACTTCATAACTACCTTCTGCATCAATGGTGACAACGGTCTGGAAACCATGAATTTGCGCATAGCGCAGGCCAGTCTGCAAACTGCCCCAATTAGTCATGACCAACAGAGGCCGCAGAAGTCTTGCCCCACACCGTTCCGCCTCATGGCAAGTTGCGTCTGTGCTGCGGTTGTCCACCACGAGCACGGTAGCTTTCACCAAGGTATGCACACGACATATTAAATGGGTGATTTCTGCTTCGTTGTTGCGTGTGGAGATGACAACCAGGAGATCCTGGCGTGCTCTGGTGGGCCGGGTATCCGGGGCTAAGCTGCGGTAATGACGGACGAGGCTACGTTCACAAGGCCCGATGCTGAAGAATCTATGCAAAGCTTGATGGCCTGATCGCCCTAACCTCTGTCGAAGGGTAGCGTCGTGTTGCAAACGCGCAATGCTGCTGCGCCAGGCATCGATATCCTCGAATGGCACGTGCAAGCCGGCATGAGCATAAGCGACTACCCACGGCATACCTGATCCGGGAAGGTCGGTCACAAGGCAGGGCTTGCCATGCACCATGGCCTCAAGAAGGACGATGCCGAAAGCCTCGGTGCGCTCGCGCGAAGCAAGGCAGAAGATGTCGCAGCCTGCAAACAAGGCGTGTTTTTCCTCGTCAGAAACCGAACCTGTCAGCCGGACGGACGCCTGTTGTCCCTCGGGCGTGCATTGGCGGATCAGTTCCTCCAGCGACGCACGCAGCTCGCCTTCTCCGGCGATCAGCAGTTCCACCCCGGGCATGGCAGATACGGCTCGAATCAGAGTTTCAAAGCCCTTGTAGTAGGTCAGTCGTCCGATGGAGAGCAGTCGAAGCCGGGCGTCAGGCCGCCAACCCTTGCCTGGCTGCAGCGAGGCCGGTGAAGGAATGTTGCTCAGATTCAGGCCCAGCGGAACGATCTCGCATTTGCTGCGCCAGGTGCGCAGGGCATTGCTGGCCTCAAGATATGGCGGCGACGTTGCGAATACCTGTTGGGCGCGTTCCAGTAATGCCTGCTCGAACGGTCGGTACAGCATGTAGGCCAATGCCACGGACCACTTGATGTTGGACACCACCACATCGGAGTGCCAGTGGATGACCCAGGGCACGCGCCGTGCGATGGGCAGGGTGAGCGCCCACAGGGCCGAGTTGTTGGGCAGGTGCAGGTGCAGTACGTCGGGCTGGATGCGTTCGATGGCCCGGCCAAGGGCACTGCGGAAGCCCATGGCTATGGGCGCATAGACCAGATTGAACTGGACGGGCACACGCTCCAGCCATGGCGGGTCATCCAGCTCTGGATCGCCATGGACCAAGGCATATGAATCTATTCCCTGGCGCCGTTGCTCGTGTATAAGGTCGGCAAGAAAGACTTCCATGCCGCCTCGGTAGGGCGGGAAGAATTTGCCGACGTGAAGTATGCGCAGGGCCATGGCGGACAGCGCCTACTTCGCCGCCTGAGGCTTTGCGGTAACTGGGCTCAGCTGATTGCGGACTTGCCGGTACTGCGGATTCTGCGGCTCCAGGCGTATGGCCTGGTCCAGGTTCTTCAGCGCCTCCGGCAGGTTGCCCAGGCCGTGATAGGCCATTGCACGCCCGTAAAAAGCGGGCGCGCTGGGGCTGCGAGCAACCAGTGGTTCCAGCAGCTCTTTGGCTTGCGCACTATCACCCTGGCCGACAAGGGCCAGCCCCAATCCGACGATCAGGCGAGGTGCGTTTGGCGAGGTCTGCAGCAGAGTTCGGAAGTCGTCGGCTGCAACTTTGTATTGCTGCGCACCTATGGCTGCCTCTGCGCGTTTCAGGCGCAGGGTCTGCTCCATTTGCTTGGCGTTGGCACTGTCTTCGGTGGGCTCGCCTAGGGCGCGTGAGTATTCCTCGAATGCTGCACGCAACTGGCCAGTTGCCATCAACGCTTCGGCTTTCTGGTAATACAAGGCTTGGCCATTGAAACCCTTGGCCTGGGCCGCGGCAAAGGCATTGAGGGCTTCGGGGAATTTCTTTTGCTGAGAAAGCACGGCCCCCATATTGAACAGCGCATTGCCTCCCAAGTCCCCAAGGGCATTGGCTGTGGCGAAGTCCTGCAGCGCTTGGTCGAGCATGCCCTTGTCTGCGTGTGCTGTTCCGACGTTCAGGAAGGCACGGCCGCGTCCCACGGCATTGGCGGGGGCTTTTTTGTCGATTTTTTCGGCGGCATCGGCCCAGGATGTGCCTACATCCTGAAGAGAGAGTACACGCTCGAAAGCCATGGCTCCGAACACCAGCCCGATGACAATGCCGACGATGTAGATGGTGCGTGGTTTGACACCTGTCAGAGCAATGGCCACCAACCCCGGAATGGCCACCGCCCACAGGTAGCTGCGGTACAGCACGAAGGGGTCCTGCAGCCAGACTGTGGCGAATTCAGTGGCATACCAGAGAAGGGGAAACAGAATGCAGAGGGCGACGAGGCCGATGACGCCTGGGCGCTTGATCAACGCCCAGATGGCGCAGCCCAGCACGGTCAGATAGCCCATGGCTCCGGCAAGGTGCCATATCGATCCAAAGCCCAGGGGAAATGCCGGTCTCAGGTCGATGGACATCCAGCCCACATAGGGAACGATCCACAGAAAGCCATAGGCAAAAAACAGGGCCGCTTCGTTGAGGATGCTCAGGGGATAGATCTGTGAGGTGATTCCGGGCCGAAGGGCTTCTAATTGTCTTGCATAGCCTTGGGATTGCTCGTCGAAAATCTGACCCACCAGACTACCGAAGAAATGAAAGACGGCAGCCGAGGCAATGGCCAGCAGCATCAAGGCCACTCCCACAATGACCATGGCCGCCTTCATGCCGGGGCGCCTGACAAAAATGTAAAGCGGCACCACCATGGAGACTGTCAGAAACGCATGCTCCTTGGACAGTACGGCAAGCACATAGCAGATCAATGCCGTGGCATGCCAGAGAGCGCGCCCGCTCTGAAGCCCGCGCACAAAGGCCCAGCATGCCAGTACCGCGAACAGCGTTGCCATGACGATGGAGCGCTGCACCAGGTATCCAACGGCGTAGACCGCGACGGGGTTCAGTGCAAAAAGGATCAGTCCCAACTGCAGGGCTGCATCGCGCGACGCGAGGAAATGGGGCTGCTCTTCGATGTCATGCGGAAAGCGCGTCTGCGTCAGCAGGGCCTTGAACAGTGCATACAAAGCCGCCACGGTTGCGAGATGCAAGGCAATATTGAAGACGCGCTGCTTCCACCAGCCGGCTCCAAAGAGCTGTTTGATCCAGACGAAGCTGCCATACGACAGCGTGCGCTGTTTGAAATCCAGCAGGCTGCCATGGTTGCCGAAGATCGTTCCATCCGTCAGGCGCATATCGTCGAATAACAGCCCGTTGTTCAGGCCGGGCAGGTAAACGCCCAATATGGCCAGCAAAAGAAGGGCACTGAACCAGTAGATCGCTTTGGGGGAGGCAGCCATTGCTTATTGTCTTGTCTCGGATGTGGCGGAGCTTGGATGGGTTGGCCTTGCAAATGGCCTCTCATGGGAAAAGCGCAGGCAGTTTAACAGCCGTGAAACCTGGTTACTGCGCCTGCTGCGCAAGTGATGTGAGTGTTGTGAGAAAGCCCGCGATGAAAAAAGCCCCATGTCGCGGCAGGCGCGGCATGGGGCCGGGAGGCCAACAGGTGGGCGTGAGCGCCCCTGGCATTTTGCTTACAGGCCGGCCGCAGCGCGCAGCACGGCTGCCTTGTCCGTCCGCTCCCAGGTGAACTCGGGCTCTTCACGGCCGAAGTGGCCGTAGGCGGCGGTCTTGCTGTAGATGGGGCGCAGCAGGTCCAGCATCTGGATGATGCCCTTGGGGCGCAGGTCAAAGTGGGCGGCCACCAGCTTGGCGATCTCGGCGTCGGGGATGACGCCGGTGCCTTCGGTGTAGACCGTGATGTTCATCGGGCGAGCCACGCCGATGGCGTAGGCCACCTGGATCTGGCACTGGCGTGCCAGGCCGGCGGCCACGATGTTCTTGGCCACGTAGCGCGCGGCGTAGGCGGCGCTGCGGTCCACCTTGGTCGGGTCCTTGCCGCTGAAGGCGCCGCCGCCATGGGGGCAGGCACCGCCGTAGGTGTCGACGATGATCTTGCGGCCGGTCAGGCCGCAGTCACCCTGGGGGCCGCCGACAACGAAGCGGCCCGTGGGGTTGATCAGGTACTTGGTGTCCTGCAGCCACTCGGAGGGCAGCACGGGCTTGATGATTTCCTCGATGATGGCTTCGGTGAAGCTGGCCTTCATCTTGGTGGCGGTTTCCGACTGGTCGGGGCTGTGCTGGGTGGACAGCACCACGGTGTCGATGCTGTGGGGCTTGCCGTCCACGTAGCGCATGGTCACCTGGCTCTTGGCGTCGGGGCGCAGGAAGGGCAGGCGGCCGTCCTTGCGCAGCTGGGCCTGGCGCTCGACGAGGCGGTGTGCGTAGTAGATGGGCGCGGGCATCAGCTCGGGCGTCTCGTCGC
>Ga0105250_10000914_pt1 | contig 17355 bp, 16 predicted proteins | sample KBSS54metaG_FD_80425 | JGI IMG/M metagenome (GOLD analysis project Ga0105250, IMG submission 80425) | Switchgrass rhizosphere microbial communities from Kellogg Biological Station, Michigan, USA - KBS S5-4 metaG | ecosystem: Host-associated > Plants > Roots > Rhizosphere > Soil | place...
CGGCATCATCGTCACCGACTACTACCTGGTACGCCGCAGCCGGGTGAACCTGCCGCAGCTGTATAGCGAAAGCCCGGAGGCCGCCTACCACTACAGCGGCGGGGTCAACCTGCGCGCCGTCGCGGCGTTTATCCCCGCTGCGCTGATCGCCATCGTGCTGGCGCTGGTGCCGGCGTTCGAGACGCTGTCGCAGTTCTCCTGGTTCTTCGGGGCTGGATTGGGCGGGTTGATTCATTACGCCCTTGCCAATCGCAGCGCCAGGTACCAGGAAGTGTCCGGCGAAAGCATTGCGGTAGATAGCGCGCAGCACTGACCGGGATTGGAAGCAGCCACGTGTGGCTGCTTTCGACCAAAGCAGACGGTCACAGCGCACTTTTTGTGAGAGCTGCGTCCGGAATCCACCTGATCCACCACTGGTCAATGACCTGGAGACCTGCTCACTTCCATGATGCGTGCCGCGTCCTTGGCCGGAGGTAAGCCGAACAGGCGCACGTAGTCCCGGCTGAAGTGCGTGGGGCTCTCATACCCAACCTCGAACGCCGCCGCCATCACACTTTTGGCATTGGCCACCATGAGGGTGCGGGCCTGAAGCAAGCGCACGCGCTTTTGGTACTGCAACGGGCTCAGGTTGGTGACGGCTTTGAAGTGCCGGTGGAACGCTGAAACACTCATGGCCGCCCGCTGTGCAAGCTCTTCAACTCTGATCGCCTGCGCAAAGTCACGGCGTATGAACTGAATAGCCTGGCTTACCCTCGCCAGGGCTGTATCCGGCGCGGCTATCTCCCGCAGCATCCAGCCATGCGGGCCTTGCAACACGCGGTACAGAATCTCGCGCTCATAGACGCGGGCAAGGGCCGCTATCTCTTCAGGCTTGTCCATCAGGCGCAGCATACGTACCCAGGCGTCCATCCGTTCGCACTGAGCATCGCGCTTCAAGTGCCAGGCTCGATGTCCCGAGGGTCGGCCATGAGCGTCAGCGAAATCATCGGCGCAGGCGTGCTCGCCAGGGTCGATGGCGAACTCGTTGCAACGTCTGATGCCACGCCGCGTCATTTTGATTTTGGGGAGGGGAACCTCGCTATGGAACAACACCCCTGCATGATCTCATGCAGGGGTGATGACACATCCGTTGATCCTACTTCAGGCACCTACGCTCAGTCTCATCGGGCAGGTTCGCAACCAGCCGGAACTCCCGCCAGAAGTGGCTCGCACGCGCGTATTGCCGCGTCATGGTGGGGCAACAAGGCTTGCTCCGGCAGGTTCACGACCGTGCCGATCCAAGGGTCCTCGACGGCCGTGCGTCGCCCGGCAAGAGTCTCGACCACGGCGAGCCCGCAGAACGGCCCCATGAGCGGGTCGTAGCCGCCCTCGTGCACGGCCACAACCCGCGATTTGCACACCTCATCGGCCAGGCGCATCACCAGTGTCGTCAGCTCACGATAGGCCTCAGAGTGCAGCAGCTGGCGCCCGAAGGGGTCCATTGCCGCCGAGTCGAAGCCGCTCGCGATCACGATGAGGTCCGGCCGGAAGCGGCGGATCGCAGGGATGACCACACGCTCGAACGCGCCCACGTATGCACCTCGCCCAGATCCTGCCGGAAGCGGGATGTTGAGGTTGGCGCCGATGCCTGCGCCTGCGCCGATGTCGTCAACCTTCCCCCGCCCGATGGGGTAGAGACCGTCCTGGTGAAGGGAGATCGTCAACACCGACGGGTCGTCGTAGAACAGGGTCTCGGTCCCGTTGCCGTGATGAACATCCCAATCGATGATCGCGACACGTGCCACCGCGCCAGTGTGCTGGAGATGGCGGATGCCGACCGCGGTGTTGTGGAAGATGCAATAACCCATACCCTGGTCGGCAACCGCATGGTGCCCTGGCGGGCGAATGAGTGCGTAGGCGTTGCTCACGGTACCCGCCACGACCGCTTCGCACGCCGCGATCACAGCACCTGCCGCGAGCCTGGCGACGTCCGCCGAACCAGGCCCCACAGGCGTCTCACCATCGCCCGCATCGCTCCAGGCCGGGCCGGTCGGATTCAGGATCCGATCGACATACGCCGGCGTGTGCACCCGCAGCAGGTCGGCCTGCGACGCCGGACTGAAGGGCAGCGAAACAAGCTGCTGCTCAAGGCCGCTGCGCGTGACCAGACTTGCGAAGCGGCGCTTGGTATCGCCCTTCTCGGGATGGTCGATCGGCTCCTGCCAAGGCAGGCTCCAGGCCCGGGTATCGTGAGTGGTAAAGCGTTCGTCCCAAATCCAGCCGGTTGTTTTCATGTTCATCGCTCGCTGTCCTGTTGTTCCTTTTCCACCAGGCGACGTTCGTTGCCCAGATCAAGGGTTCGAGAAGTAAGAAGATAAAATGCGCTGGCAGCCACCAGACCTATAAACATCGAGAGGTCGATATCCCCCATTTGCCGTGCGATCCATCCGGTATAGGGCGCCGTGACGAAGAACGGGACCATCACCACCAGCGCGCCGAGGTAGGCGACATTGCCTTGCCATCCCCATCGCCCATAAATCCCTGCGGGGTTGAACAGTTCGCGGATCGAGTAGCACCCCTTGCGCACGAGGTAGAAGTCCACCAGGTTGATGGCCGTCCAGGGTGTGAACAGGTAGGCAAGGAATACCAGGACGTTTCCGTAGAACACGTTGAACCGGTCCTCTCCGACCATTGCCGCGACAACCCATACCGACAGCGTCATCGCAACGATCGTGACAGCTCGCATGGCCAGCGACGGCCGCACCCGGCGGAAGCAGTCGACGATCGAGATCAGGGTCAGGCTGCCGCCATAGGCATTGAGCGCCATCACCACCAGCAAGCCGAGGAACAGCAGCGCGACCGCAAGGTGCCCGCCCCCTGGGAACAGGCTATCGCCACCGTGCGCGATCGCCATGATGACTGTGGCGCCGGGCGTGGCCGCCGCGAGCAAGGAGCCCAGGCCGATCACCCAGAGCGCCGAGATCGCCGACGGCAGGTAGGTCCACAGGAACGACGAGCGCGTGGAAACGCTGGGGGCCAGGTAGCGGGAGTAGTCGGACACGTAGGGCGCCCAGCCAAGCTGGAAGCCCGCCACGATGACGAAGGTGGTGGCGAAGGCATGCCATTCGACAGGGCCAGGCTCGAACACACCCGCAGGAATCGTGCTGCGTGCCACCGCGGCGAAGGTCAGCACCACGATCGTCAGACCGAGCGGAACGACCAGGAAACGGTTGACCCGGTGGATCCAGCGGTAGCCATACAACGCCAGGGTGCCGGCGAACAGTACTGCGATCGGGAACCCCCAGGCGGTTGGAATCCCCAGTAGAAAATGCAGGCTTGACCCCGCCAGGATCGCGTCGGCGACGTTGTAGTTGAAGTAGTTGACGAGGGCGAAGACCCATACCGTGATCGCGGCGCCGAAGAAGCCGAACTGCGCCCGGGACTGAACCAGCTGCGGAAGGCCCAAGTGCGGCCCCTGCGAGGAATGCAGCGCCATGAAAAGCGTGCCGAACAGCGAGCCGCACACGGTCGCGACCAACGTCCAGAACAGGGGGCCACCCAGCGCCAGTGTCGTGACGCCGGTCGCCATTGCGGTCAGGTTGATGTTGGCAACGATCCACACCGCACCGAGATGTCGCACGCTGCCGTGACGCTCAGACACCGGCACGAAATCTACGGAGCGCCGTTCCGCACCATCGGACCGGCCCCGCGCGATCGCGGGCCTCACCGAGGCACTTTGCCCATTGGATGTCATTCTCATTTTCTTGTTTTCCTGGGTGAGATTGATCAGGGGTGCATCATTGATGCTGCATTTATCGAGCGCTCGTTGGTCTCCCTTAGGGGTCGATGGCGGTAATGGGCCAGGTGCCTTGACTCAACCGGCGCCCATCGGCAGCGGTTGCCCCTTGGCATTGGCCAGCAGCGCGGCGGCCAACCGGTCGCGTTCACGGGCATAGTCGCGGGAGATATCAGGCCCGCGCTGCCGGGTGGCCCATTGCGGATCGGCCAACAACGCGGCCCCTTGCGCCTCCGGCAGGTGACGACCTCGGATCAGGTCGGACAATCGCTCGGCCAGCACCAGGGTGGGTGCCTGCAAGTCGCCAGCGGTGGCTGCCGGCATCAGCGAGGCGTCCACCACACGCAGCCCGTCGACCCCGCGTACCCGGCCATCCGGGAAGGTCACCGCGGCGGCGTCGCTGCCCATGCGGCAGGTACCGCAAGGGTGGTAGGCGCTTTCAAGCTTCTGCTTGAGAAACGCATCGATGGCGGCATCGTCCTGCACCGCCGCGCCTGGCGCCAGTTCCCGGCCCCGATAGGGCGCGAAGGCCGGCTGGGCGAAGATCTCCCGTGTCAGGCGCACGCACGCCCTGAACTCCGCCCAATCATCGGCATGGGTCATGTAATTGAAGCGTACCCGCGGCATGCTCTGCGGGAGGGCGTCACGCAGCCTGACCCAACCCCGGCTCTTGGAGCGCTTGGTGCCCACATGCACCTGGAAACCATGCCCTTTGGCAAGCGTCTGCCCATCATAGGAGATGGCCAACGGAAGAAAGTGAAACTGGATGTCCGGATAAACGATGCCCGCCCGGCTGCGAATATGTCCGCCGCTCTCGAAGTGGTTGGTCGCCCCGAGCCCGCGCCGGGTGGCGAGCCACTCGATCCCGATCCTGGCCTTGCCCAGCAGGCTCTGGGTAGGGAACAGGCTGACCGGCTGGGTGCACTCCATTTGCAGGTAGAGTTCCATGTGGTCCATCAGGTTCTCGCCCACTTCAGGCGCGTCGTGGATCACCGCGATGCCATGCTGCGCCAGCTCTTGCGCCGGGCCGATGCCTGACCGCTTGAGGATCACCGGGGACATGATGGCGCCCGCCGACAGAATCACCTCCCGCGTGGCCATGGCGCTGGCGGGCTTGCCGGCCACCGAGAACACCACGCCACTGGCGCGCTGGCCTACGAACATCACCCGGTCGACCAGGCCGCCCTTGATCACACGCACATTGCCGCGGGCGATGGCTGGCCGCAGATAGGCACGCGCAGCGCTCATGCGACGTCCGTCGCCGACGTTCATCTCCATCGGGCCGAAGCCCTCGTGCTGGCGACTGTTCATGTTGTCGCTGACGGCGTACCCCGCCTCGTTGCCGGCTTCGACGAAGGCCTGGTAGAGCGGGTTGGTCTGAAGCCCCCGGCTGATGCGCATCGGCCCCTGGGTCCCGCGTAGCAGCCCACCGCCCTCGACGTTTTCCAGCCGCTGGAAGTAAGGAAGCACGTTCGACCAGCGCCAGCCCTCGGCCCCCAGCGCTTCCCACAGTTCGTAATCCATCGGGTTGCCGCGCACCCAGCACATCCCGTTGATCGACGAGGAGCCGCCCAGCCCCTTGCCACGGGGCAGGTTCACCTGTCGGCCATCCAGGCCAGGCTCCGGCTCGGTCTTCATGCCCCAGTTGAAGCGCTTGGTGTTCATTGGGATCGAAAGCGCGGCGGGCATCGACACGATGACCGAGTTGTCACTGCCACCGGCTTCGATCACCAGTATCTGCACACCAGGGTCTTCGCCAAGGCGATTGGCCAACACGCAGCCGGCGGCGCCGGCGCCCACGATGATGTAGTCATAGCGCCCTTCGTCGTGCGGGCTGGAAAACGCTGTTTGCTCAGGATTCGACATGGTACTGATCCCCACCGTCGTATAGCTGGAGACAGACCCGCCCACCTCGCGCGGCAATGCCGGCCCAAGGCTCGGGGTCTGGGTTGGGTTGAAGGCGTGGCGGCGTGGCCTGGGCTGGCTAGCCGACGATCACGTAGAACTTGAGCATCGGCACTGGTTGGCGCCAGGTGCCACGAAAGCCCTTGGGCACCAGGAAGGAGTCACCTTGGGTATAGGTTTCGCAGAAGCCTTCCGCCTCCAGCGTGACCTCGCCCTCCAGCACCACCATGAACTCGTCGGCCGGGTAGCTTTCGTAGCGCTCGGTATACGGCTCGCAGCGCCAGATACCCGATTTCACCGGCGGTTCGCCACGGCTGAAGTAGGCATGGTCAAGGCCCATCGGCCGGCCTTCGATGAGCTCGGCATGCTCAAGGGCTTGGTTCGGCAATTGTTGCCAGCCTGCGGGACCAGTGGAAGAAAAACGGATCGGAAGGAGCATGATGGAGCCTCGGATTTGCGTGTTGAGATTGACAGTCAGGCTAGGGTCGGGCTTCCATGCAGACAAGTGACAAGATTTCTGCCTGCGTCACCTCAGGTTACGGAGCCACCTCCTTGAGAAAGCACCAGTCCCTGACCGCGCTACGAGCCTTCGAGGCCGTTGCCCGGCTCAACAGCATTTCGTGCGCCGCACAAGAACTGCATGTCACACGCCCCGCAGTGTCCAAGCAGGTTGCGCAACTGGAGAGCGACATGGGCTGCTCCCTGCTGATGCGTACCGGCAATGTGATCCGCCTGACACCGGCCGGTCGCGAGCTGTTCGTGGCCCTGCAACAAGCCTTCGAGCTGATCCAGCTGACCACTGACACCATCAGTCGCCGGGCACGCCAGGGCGAACAGCTGAGGGTGCTGGTATGCCGTGACTTCGCCTCGAGCTGGCTGGCCGGCCAGGTCGGAAAGTTCCTGGTCGCCAACCCTGGAATATCCGTGGAGATCACCGCAGAAAAAAACGCGACCTTCCGCCTCGACGAAGATTTCGACTTCCGTATTTTCTATGGCATGCATGGCGCCAAGGTCGGTGGCGGGCTGGAAGCGTCCGAGCTGTGCCGCTGGATCGATCTGCTGGTCTGCACCCGCGACTTCGCCCAGACCTACCTAGGCGAAGGCCGCAAGCCTTGCGATGCGCCGTACCTGATCGATGCCAACTACGACATCTGGGAGGAATGGTGCGCCCTGACCCGGCTCGACCCCGGCGGCGCACGACGCCAGCAGACGATGTTCAACGAAACCACCCTGTGCCTGTCCGTCGCGGCATCTGGGGGTGGCCTGACCATCGGCGACAGCTTCCTGGCCATGCCTGCCATTCGCGCAGGTGAGCTGATCGTGCCCTACCCACTCGGCCTGGTTAGCGCGCAGAACTACACCCTCTTCAAACCCAAAAGGCCAAGTTCCCCCGCGAGCCAAAAGTTTGAAATCTGGCTGCGTGGCGCGATAGAAAGCTACCAGGTGGGTGTGCGCCAAACGCTGACAGAACAGGGCATTCAGGTCATGGAACGTCACCGGATTTGCGCTATGGGGCGTTAGCGGTCAGGGCTGCTATCGACCCAAAGCGGACTGTCGCTCCGATTTCACCTTCTTGCCGCTAGAAAGCTTTCTCTTTCATCTGCACGTGCAATGCACCGACAATTCTGAAAAAAAGCGCGGCTTCTGCGTCTCGTGTCGTTCATACATTCGAAAAGAGGGTGAAATGCTGATGGATTTGTCTCGAGACGCGGCGAAGGCTATTCTTGACGCAGGTATCGACGCCACTGCTGCCCTTAACAGTGGCGTTGCTGCATTCATCTGAAGAGGACCATGCTGGGCTAAAAAAACGTTCGGCAATATGATGGCAAGCGTTCTGGCGGGCACAGTGGATGTTGCGGTACAGACTTATCCGGAGCTGAAACCCAATAAGGACATATGGATGGAAATCGCTAGGGAGTGCGCTGCAAGAAGGGTCTGTAACAAGAATGAATGAATGACTCGACAGCGTAGCAAGCGTCCACTACGGGTAGATGGTGGTCATTGTCGACCGGCAGTATCGCCCCATATCAAACGCTTGCATTAAGGCCTACAGATCGGGCTTAGAACGTACCACGCAAGGTCAACAGGTATTCACGGGGGTTACCGTACCAATTGTTCATCGCGTTGGTTCCCACGGTCTGGTAGTACTTCTTGTCGAAGATGTTGTTGACGTTAACCGATGCCGTCCAGTGCTTGTCGATTTCGTAATCGACCAGAGCGTTCCACACGGCATAGCCTGGCTGCTCGTACTCGAATGGATTCACGGTGGTGACGGTGTTTCCGAACGCATCCTTTACAGAAGAGGTTCCGCTGACGTAGTTTCGGCTCTGGATATTGGCGCCGAGGCCAAGCTTCCAGTGGTCCAGATCCCCTGGCAGGCGATAGCTGGTGAACAGCTTGAGCAAATGCTTCGGTGTTTGAGTGCTCAGCGGTTTGCCTCGGTTGGACGCTGTGCCGGTCTTGACCTGCTCGTTGATATTGAAAGTGTAACCTGCCCCGACTTGCCAGTTCGGCAGAAGCTCGCCGGTGATCTCGGCATCGAAGCCTTTGCTGACGATCTTGCCACCGTCTTCGTAGCAGCATGGGTTGCCGATCACGGTTTCGGAATTGAGCAGCATGGCCTCGTTCTCGCGCTTGGTGTAGTAGACCGCCAGCGAGAGGTTGGCTTTTTTGTCGAACAACTCGGCTTTAGTGCCCACCTCATAAGTATCACCCGTCATAGGCTTGAGCGACTGGTGATCGGTGCCCAAGTAGTTGGTCTGCGGGGTGTAAATCTGGCTGTAGCTGGTATAGACCGACCACTGCTCGTTCAGAGTGTAGACAAGCCCACCGAACGGGGTGATCACCCCGCTTTCCTTGCCGCCGGTAGGGTAAACTTGGCCATCGGATGGCGTCACGCTGGTGATGTTGTCGTCGTAGTCCGAATAACGCGCACCAACAATCAGTTTTAACGGCTCGGCCAGCTGCGCGCGCAGGGTAGCGTAGGCGCCGCTCTTACGCTGGTTCCATGCGGGGAAGTTGATGTACATCCCAGGCATGGCACCTTCAGGCTGATTGCTGATGTCGTCCTGACGTGGGTCGACCGGGATGTTGGCCATGCCTAGACGGAATGACTCGAAACCGCGCCGGGTTTCCTGATGGTCGATACCGAACAGCACCTCGTGCTCCAGGCCGAATGCACGAAAACGCCCGGAGACGTTGGCGTCGTAAAGGTCTTGGTCAATGGTGTAATTGCGCCCCCAGCGTGAGAACAGCGAGCCTCTTCCAGTCGTGCTGTCGAGGGTACCGGTTGCCTGGCCGATGTTCTGGGTGATGTCTTGGCTGTAACGTGTATAACTGCCGTTGACCTTCCAGTCTTCATTGAAGGCGTGCTCCAGTTTGACGAACAGCTCGTTGGTTTCGTAGTTTGCTGTGGACCAGTCCGCGCCCAGTGATGTGTCGCGGGACAAACCAATGTCGTCGCCAGTGTTGTACCGAGGCAGTCCACTGTCCCAGTAACCCTTTATCTTGCGCCACTGGTGACTGCCGCCAAACGTCAGCAGCGTATCCGGTGTGAGGTCGGCTTCAAGGATCCCATAGTAGATTTCTTTCTTGCTGTTGGTGGTGTCGTAGAAATAATCGCGATCTTCGACGGCGACCACACCTCGCCCACGCAAGCGACCATCTAAACCGAGCGGCCCGGTGACATCGACCTCCTGGCGATAGTTGTCCCAGCTGCCCGCCGAGGTAGTGGTCTTGAGCTGGTTGAACGCCAATGGCTTCTTACGCACCAGATTGAGGGTGCCGCCAGGCTCACCGGTCCCGCTGAACAGGCCATCAGAGCCTCGCAGGATCTCGATATGGTCATACATGGCCATGTCTGGCAACGACTGATAGTTCTGCTGGCGGATCGCCGGAGCACCGCCGTCAGTCTGCACGCTGGTGACCTCGAAACCACGGGAGTAGAACTTGGTATCTACGCCGTTGCCGCCTACCACGGTGATGCCGGTCAGTTTATCCAGCGCCTGTTCCATGTTGGTGATGCCCTGATCCTCGATGTTCTGCCGGGTCAACACCGAGACCGATTGGGGAATCTCACGCAGCGCCACGGGAGTTTTACCCCCAACCGATACAGCGCCTGCGGTGTAGGAACCGGTATTTTCTGTCGTCAGTCCAAGGCCCTGGCTTTGGATGATGGTCGACCCCAGCTCCAGGGCCTTGTCGCCGACTTGGACTTTTTCGATCAAAAGGATGTCACCGTTGAAACTCGCCTTCAGTCCGCTTCCACCGAGCAAACGCTGAACCCCTTCACCGGCGCTGAACTGCCCGCTCAATCCCTTGCTCTCCTGCCCCTTCAGTACCTCGCTGGCCACCATCAGCCTCAGACCTGCCTGGTCGGCAAAACGCGTCAAAGCTTGGTCCAGCGAACCTGGAGCAATGTTAAAGGTGTGGAGCGTGCTCTGAGTGCGTTCGGCCGCCTGCGTCGCAGTAGTCATGGCAAAGGCGGCAATGGTGGTAATGGCGAGGCTCAGGGCTGTCCGGCGAATCAAGTGCTGCATGTGTCTCCCCTTGCTGAAATCAGCGAAATAAAAATCACTCTCGACAGGAAAAGACGACAGGCTGCAAAAAGCCGACAGCGCGATAGCAAAAAATTTTCAGCGAGACACACGCACCCTGGTGTTGTCGCGTTCGATGAGGGTCAGCCAGGGCAGTTGGCGAATCCGCACAGGGAGCGAGCGTTGCAACAGCTGCAACTGTGCCGGCAAGTCATTGGTGCCGACGATGCCGGTCACCGGCAATTGGCGCAGCTCTGCGTCGCGGATCCAGATCAGCCCTGAGTGATAAGGTTTCATGGCGTCAAGCACATCACCAAGCGTGCGGTTGTTGAAGACGAGACGATCATGCAGCCAGGCAGTTTCGGCACTCGCGTCTACTGCGTATGGCTGGGACACGCCGTTGTCGTCATAGTCCAGCGCCTGCCCTTCCTGAACCTCAGCCGTTTGCACGGCATCGTTGGCTTGCACGTCTACCCGCACCGCATGTTCAGTGACCACCAGATGGACACTGCTGTCCTGCCGACGCACATCGAAAGCGGTGCCCAATGCGCGCATGCGCCCCTCGCCCGCCTCGACGTCGAAAGGCCTCTTTGGATCAGCAGCGACCTGCACGTACAGCTCGCCGCTATAAAGTCGCAGCACTCGCCGCGATCCATCCACATCGACGTCCACTCGCGTCTGCGGTGCCAGTTCCAGGCGCGAGCCATCCGCCAGTTGCAGCGTACGGCGTTCACCCACTCCCGTGCGCTGGTCCGCCATCCAGCCGTTCTCGGCTGCATGCCATGTCAGCCCGCAGGCAAGTCCCACCGCCAGCACCAAGCCCAAAACCGGCAGGCGCTGGGGGCGTGATACGGGGCATTGTAGGGCGCTACCCAACTGCTCCCACAGCCGTTCAGCCGCCTGTGCTGCCCGCTGATGCTCCGGCGAGGTTTCGCACCATTGCAGGTAACCCTCCCAGTCGACCTTCTGCTTGTCGCCCGAGTGCAGGTCGACCAGCCACTGCAAGGCTTGTTCGCGCAGGGCAGACTGTGTGGCTTGAGAATCAGGCACGTTCACTTAGTCTTCCATCAGCACTAGGCGGCTGGCGCAGTGACTCAACGCCCGCATGATGTACTTGCTGACCATGCTCGGTGAAACGCCAAGCCGTTCGGCAATTTCCGTGTGCCCCAGCCCGTCGATGCGGTTGAGCAACAGTGCGTGGCGGCATTTTTCGGGCAACTCGTCCAAAGCGTTGTGCAGCAGGCGCAACTGCTCGCGCAAAAGCAGAAGCTCAGCTGGCCCCGGACTGGAGTCGAGCAACTCATCCTGAAGATCGTGCAACGATGCCTGAGTACCACGCCGCGAACGGCTGCGACAAAAGTCGATGATCAGGTTGCGCATCACCCGGATCAGGAAGAACTGCGGATTGCTGATGCTCTGAGTCCGTGCTTGGCGGTCGAGGCTCACATAACGCAGGAAAGTGTCTTGGGTCAGGTCCGCAGCCAGATCACGATCACCGAGACGACGGTAGGCGAGTTGCTGGAGTTCGCGGTGGTAAAGGCGAAACAACTGCTCCATTTTGTCGGCCACTGCGCGCTCCGAGAGAGGTGACATCCATTTTTTGTGGAGTGAGCATACTGACTGTGAGAATCATTCGCAATGATGAGGATGCCGGATGAATGTCTGCAATGGGTCGATTAGCGACGGTCTGATCTCGACCGTCGCTATGCATTGTCAAACCTCAGTCTGTTCCGCCATCTCCAGAGCGTCATCGACCTCAATACCCAAATATCGAACGGTGCTCTCCAGCTTTGTATGGCCGAGCAGCAGTTGAACCGCCCTCAGGTTTTTCGTCCTGCGATAGATCAGTGATGCCTTCGTACGTCTCATCGTATGAGTGCCGTACATGGCTGGATCAAGGTCAATGGCTTTCACCCAGCCTTTGACTATACGAGCGTACTGCCGAGTGGATAGATGGTCAGAGGTATGCAGTCTGCTAGGGAATAAGCAGTCCTCGCTGCGTAGCTTGGCCTGACGTATCCAGGCTGCGACAGCAGACCGTGTTTGTTCAGTAATCTCGAACTGCACAGGCCGCTGCGTTTTCTGCTGCATGACCATGGCTCGTGATGATACGTGCTCGCCGTTGGCGACGTCGCGCACGCGGAGCTTGGTTAAGTCGCAAGCTCGAAGCTTGCTGTCGATGGCCAGATCGAAGAGAGCCAGATCCCGAGTTCTTTCTGCAATGTGAAGCCTTACCCGGATAGACCAGATATTTCTCAGTCTTAGCGGGGGTTTCTGCCCGACCAATTTTCCTTTGTTCCAGGGCTGACGGCTGCGGGTAGCAATGATGCTCATGACATATCCTCCATGTGTGGAAGGAAAAGGATGGCTTGTCTGAGCAACTGTCGCTAAACGGCCAAAAGCAGACTGTGGACAGCTCCCCGTTCAGCCCCATACGCTGTTTAGTCTGAATACAATTTTCTCAGGGGGTGATGATGCTGATACTTGCCATTGATCGAGACAGCGTCCACGCGGGTGACGATCTGATCAGCCATGCCAACTCAGTCAAGCTGGATCCGACTGCAACATTGCGTACAGCGTTAGAAGCCATACAGACCATGCACTACCTGCCCAGCATCAGTGGAGATGAAGCTACCTGGATTATCTGCGCGTCAGGCCAACCAATTGGTGTTCTCGCACAGCAATGGGAGGCGCCCAAACTGGTGTTACCAATTGAGAGCCCAGTGACGCAGGTTTTTGGAGAGGATGAACCTCTCCTTTTTTTCTTTAGATACTGGTGCCAAACAGATCCTCACGTTGTTTTCTCACGCATCGCAGCAGGAGAAGTGTTGGCTTTCCGTTATTAGGTTCCCAGTTGAAGAAGCAGCCGGATGTCTGCTTGGGGTCGATAACAGCCAATCGCGCCCTTCTACATCAACCGGGCGGAGCAGCCGGGCGCCTCAAGTTGCTTGGCCACTTTCATTGCCAGTTCGACAAAGGCTCTCGCTGCAGCCGTTTGATAAACCCCTTTTCGTTGCATCAGAACAGCCGTGCGCTGCAAGCGCTGCTGGTCAAGCTCGATAGCGACCAACTGCGAGTGAGCTAGGGCAATAGTGGCCGGCAACAAGGTCGAGAGCTTGGTCCTGCTAACCACTTCGATAAGCGCACTGATGGTATTGGCTTCCACTTGTACGTGAGGCCGAATGTTGTGCTGGCGGCAATAGCTGTCGATCTGCTCACGCGTGGCAAATTCGGCGCTCAAGAGTATCAGCGATTCTGAGTTCAACGCCTCCAGGCCAATAATGGCCGTCGTGGCGAGGGGATGCTGCTTGCCTACCACCAGCGCGAGGGTTTCGACCAGGAGCGCTTGGACGTCCAGGTCCAGATGATGGCCGTTGTCGAACGCTATGCCCACATCAACCTCGTCGGCCAACAACAATTCTTCCATCGCCTCTTGGGCGATCTCTCGCACCACCAGCGTGATGTTCGGGTAGCGGCCATGGAACGCTTCAACCAGCGGGCCAACGAGATAGCTGGTGAATGTCGGCGTTACCCCCACCCTAAGTGACCCGCGGCTCAGATCGCCGAGGTCATCAATGGCTCGTTTTGCCTCCTGCAGTTCTTGCGCGGCCCGCTTGGCATAGCGCAGATACACCTCGCCGGCATCCGTCAGCCGCGTGGTACGGCCGGAGCGATCGAACAAGGTTGTGCCGAGGCTCTCTTCCAGCTGCCGGACCTGCTGCGACAAGGCCGGTTGAGACACATGCAGCGCCGCTGCGGCGCGGGTGAAACTGAGATGGTTTGCCACTGCGATGAAGTACTGGATGTGTCGGGCAAGCATGGACGTACCTATAAGATTAACTGATCTACCAGATCATAAATCAGACTTTTACCTTATTTAAAGGGCTGCGTAACCTTTGCTTCAACACATCGCGTCATTCAAGGAGTCAACCATGAAAGACATCATCGACGGGTTTCTGAAGTTCCAGAAAGAGGCCTACCCCGAGCGCGTCAAACTGTTCAAGGACCTGGCCAGCCAGCAAAGCCCACGTGCCCTGTTCATTTCATGCTCCGACAGCCGCCTGGTGCCGGAGCTGGTCACCCAGCGTGAACCCGGAGACCTGTTCGTCATCCGCAATGCAGGCAACATCGTGCCGTCCTACGGCCCCGAGCCTGGAGGCGTATCGGCCTCGGTGGAATACGCTGTGGCGGCCCTGCAGGTTTCCGACATCGTCATCTGCGGCCATTCCGATTGCGGTGCCATGACGGCCATCGCCACCTGCAAATGCCTGGACCACATGCCCGCAGTGGCCGGCTGGCTGCGCTACGCCGATTCCGCACGAGTGGTAAACGAAGCCCGCAACCATTTCGGCCCGCAGGCCAAGGTCGAGGCCATGGTGCGCGAAAACGTGATCGCCCAGCTTGCCAACATCCAGACCCACCCCTCGGTGCGCCTGGCCCTGGAAGAAGGCCGCGTGACATTGCATGGCTGGATCTACGACATCGAAAGCGGGCTGATCGAGGCCTTCGATGGCGGTACAGGCACGTTCGTATCCCTCGCCCACAACCCCGAAGTACACGCCGTTTCCCATCAACCCAAGCGTGTTGCCTAAGTATTTTTCAACCAAGGAGAAACACCATGATCCAATCGCAAATCAGCCAGAACGCCCGCCTTGCCCTGAGCGAAGTCATCCTTCTGGCCAAAGCCCGCAAAGACCTGTCGTTCTCCCAGATCACCGAAGGCACCGGCTTGTCCGAAGCGTTCGTCACCGCAGCACTGCTGGGCCAGCACCCGTTGCCGGCGAGCGCCGCCCAGGTGGTAGGTGACAAGCTCGGCCTCGACGCGGACGGCATCGCAATGCTGCAGACCGTGCCACTGCGCGGCAGCATTCAAAATGGCGTCCCGACCGACCCGACCATCTACCGCTTTTACGAGATGTTGCAGGTGTACGGCACCACCTTGAAGGCGCTGGTTCATGAAAAGTTCGGCGACGGCATCATCAGTGCCATCAATTTCAAGCTGGACATCCAGAAAGTCGAAGACCCCGAGGGTGGCTCGCGCGCGGTGATCACCCTGGATGGCAAATACCTGCCCACCAAACCGTTCTGATCTGGCTGCAACACATGGGCCCGGCCGCAATGTTGCGGCCGAGCCACAACCTGAAGGTGATCAAAATTGAAAGCGTTGTTCGCATTGATACTAGGCGGGCTGTGCAACGTGGCGATGGCGACCGACGTCGAGCAACAGGTCGAGCAGGCACCGGTTGAACAACACAGCTACTCCCGGCACCTCGATATCGCTCGCGTCATTTCCATGAGCCAGGTACCTGATGTCTGCGAGGTGGTACCCGCTCGCATGACGTACGAAGACTCCCAAGGCAATGAGCATGTGCTTGAGTACCGCGTGATGGGCAATGGTTGCTCGAATAACTGAGCCCGGCCTTCGCAGCGCGGCAGCACTCTATATGAGGACTGAAGTTGATGGACCTTATCTTTCGCAATGTACGCATTGACGACACCCAGCCACTGGTAGATGTGGCCGTGCAAGCAGGCAGAATCGCCGAGATCGCGCAATACATCGCCACCACCGCAGCGCACGAAATCCAAGGCGACGGCAAAGTGCTTGTTGCCGGGTTTGTCGAAGGCCACCTGCACCTGGAAAAAGCCAACGTGATGCACCGCAAGGCCAACCGTTCCGGCACCTTGAAGGAAGCGATCGCCGTCACCGCCGAACTGAAGCCCACACTGACCCGTGAGGATATCCGCGAACGTTCGATCCAGGTGCTGCGTGCACTGGTTCAGGCCGGTACCACGCATGTACGTGCCCATGCCGAGTTCGACCCCGCCCAAGGCTTCACCGGGCTCGAAGTGGTGCTGGAGTTGCGCGAGCAGTTCCGAGAGGCGATCGACATCCAGGTCGTGGCCTTTCCGCAAGAAGGCATTCTCAAGCTGCCTGGCATGCAGGCCATGATGGCCCAGGCAATGGAGATGGGCGCCGATGTGGGCGGCATTCCCTACAACGACGTGTCGCCGCTGGAGCACATTGATTTCGTCTTTGACTTGGCCAAGCGCTACGGCAAAGACATCGACTTGCACCAGGACTTCGCCGATGACGCCGAGCACATGACCATCGAGTACGTGGCACGTCGAACCATTGCCGAAGGCTACCAAGGACGGGTCTGCGTTGGGCATCTGACCAGCCTGGCCGCCGCCTCGCCAGCGCGACAGGCACAGGTGATTGCGTTGCTACGTGAGGCCGACATCAGCGTGATGTGCCTGCCCGCCACCGACCTGCACCTGGGGGCTCGGGGTGACAGTCACAATGTAAGACGCACCCTGACACCGGTGCGTGCACTGCGCGACGGCGGTGTCACGGTTTGCCTGGCCACCAACAACATCCGCAACGCATTCACACCGTATGGCACTGGCGACCTGCTGCACATTGCGCAACTGGCCATTCCCGCGTGCCACTTGGGCGGCGCGGATGATCAGGCCACCGTGTTGTCGATGCTCACGACCAACCCTGCCAAAGCCTTGGGCTTGAAACGCCACGGTTTGGCGGTGGGCAATGATGCCGACCTGGTGATGGTGGATTGCCGGGCTGTGGCCGATGTCATTCTCGACCTGCCGACACGGCTGATGGTACTCAAGCGCGGCAGGGTGGTGGCAACCGCTGAGCACCGAAGGTCGGTCGCATTCTGAGGTCATCGGGGAGTGTTCCAGGGCATGCTCACCCTGCGTCTCCCAGCCCATTATGCGAAGCCTTTTCTATCCACCTCCGATACTGGCGAGTACGAACGGCCATGGAGAGCTGTTGCAAGATCAGCGCGCGTACTGGTGAAACACTCGGGTCGGGCTTTTTAGCTCGGCTGAGTTTGCGCAATTGGTACTTCACTACTGCCATGTTCGCCAAGGCTGCCAGGGCTTTGTTTTTCCAGGTGATCGGCGGCAACTGCGGGGCATTGTCCCTGCCCTGCAGCCAGTCACGAGGCAAATGCGGATCGATGGCTAACGCGGTTCCGATGCCCACCATGTCCACACCACGCTGCACGACGCTTTCGCCCACCGGGCGGCGACGTATACCGCCGGTGACCATCACCGGCATACTGGCGACGGTCTGGATCTCACGGGCGAACTCGACGAAATATGCTTCGCGAGCCA
>Ga0105250_10000915_pt1 | contig 17347 bp, 15 predicted proteins | sample KBSS54metaG_FD_80425 | JGI IMG/M metagenome (GOLD analysis project Ga0105250, IMG submission 80425) | Switchgrass rhizosphere microbial communities from Kellogg Biological Station, Michigan, USA - KBS S5-4 metaG | ecosystem: Host-associated > Plants > Roots > Rhizosphere > Soil | place...
ATTTTCTGGTACATCACTGGCTGAGTGGCACTTGGCTCATCAGCTTCGTTATGACCATGGCGACGGTAGCAAACCAGGTCGATAAACACGTCGCGCTTAAAGGTGTTACGGAAATCCAGTGCCAGACGGGTGACAAACGCCACCGCTTCAGGGTCATCAGCATTCACGTGGAAAATCGGTGCCATCACCATCTTACCGATATCGGTACAGTACGGTGTAGAACGCGCATCCAGCGGGTTGGACGTGGTGAAACCAATCTGGTTGTTGATAACGATGCGAACAGTACCGCCCACTTCGTAACCACGCGCTTTGGACATGTTCAGGGTTTCCTGAACTACGCCCTGCCCGGCTACCGCTGCGTCACCGTGAATGGTGATTGGCAGAACCTGATTAATACCTGGTTTTTCCAGACGATCCAGACGCGCACGCACCGAACCGATAACCACAGGGCTGACGATTTCAAGGTGCGATGGGTTAAACGCCAGCGCCAGGTGAACCAGGCCACCTTCGGTTTCAACGTCAGATGAGAAGCCCATGTGGTACTTCACATCACCGGTGCCGAGGTGCTCTTTATGTTTACCCGCGAACTCGTCGAACAGTTCCTGTGGTTTTTTACCCAGCACGTTGATCAGCACGTTCAGGCGGCCACGGTGTGCCATGCCCAGAACCACTTCACGTGTGCCGCTCTTACCCGCATGGCGGATCATCTCTTTGAGCATTGGCACCAGTGCGTCACCGCCTTCCAGCGAGAAGCGTTTCGCTCCTGGGAATTTCGCGCCCAGGTAACGCTCAAGGCCTTCTGCTGCGGTCAGTTCGCTCAGGAAGCGTTTTTTCTCTTCAACAGTAAATGTTGAGTGACCGACAACCGATTCAATACGCTGCTGAATCCAGCGTTTCTCTTCGGTGCTGGTGATGTGCATATATTCCGCACCGATTGAACCGCCGTAAGTCTGTTCGAGCGCATCAATCAGGTCAGCCAGCTTCATGGTTTCTTTGCCGCTGGCAAAAGAACCCACGTTGAAGGTTTCCTGAAGATCAGCATCAGTCAGATTATGGAAGGCTGGGTCCAGATCGGGAACCGCGTCCTGCTTCCACAGGCCAAGCGGGTCAAGATTTGCAGCTTGATGCCCACGGAAACGCCAGGCGTTGATCAGCTGCAACACTTTGACTTGCTTAACGTCAGTGTCAGGGTCGGTAATTGCGGTGGAATAACGTGAGGCATCCTTCGCCAGACGACGGAAATAATCACGTGTTTTGGAATGGAATTGATCCGGTCTGGCCCCGGTTCCAGGTAATTGCTGGAACATTGAGCGCCAGTGCGCATCAACAGAGTCAGGATCGGTTAAGAAGTCTTCATAGAGCTGCTCTATCCAGGACTGGTTTGCACCTGCCAGGTAAGAGGAATCCAGCCAGGCTTTCATTTCGCCGTTCTGCATCGTGATCCCTTAAGCATTTATATGCTTATTTCGCCGTGAATAACTATTACGTACAGAATACAGAAGTTGTACGCATTACCGGGGTTCACAACAACGAGCCATTAACTTGTCAGGCAGCTCGCGAAGGAACCTTTAAAAACTGTCGCAACAGGGCAGTTTTTAAAGATTTCCTGCATTTTTATTACTCCCTCTCCCTCAGGGAGAGGGTCGGGGTGAAGGCTGTGTTCAGCATCGATTGCCCTCACCCTAACCCTCTCCCCCAGGAGAGGGGACTATCATGCGCTTCTTTGCAGCAACATCGACTTAATGTGGCCGATGGCTTTCGTCGGGTTCAGCCCCTTAGGACAAACACTGACGCAGTTCATGATGCCATGACAGCGGAATACGCTGAAAGCATCACTGATACCGTCAAGACGACTGGCGGTTTCAGTATCACGGCTATCGATCAGGAAACGATATGCCGCCAGTAAACCTGCAGGCCCGATGAACTTATCTGGGTTCCACCAGAAGGACGGACAGGAAGTCGAGCAACATGCGCAAAGAATACACTCGTACAGGCCGTCCAGTTTTTCACGCTGCTCAGGTGACTGTAAATGCTCACGAGCAGGTGGATTTTGTCCATTATTCAACAGGTAAGGCTTAATCTTCTCATATTGAGCATAGAATTGTCCCATGTCCACCACCAGATCTCTCACAACTGGCAATCCAGGTAGTGGCCGGATCACAATCTTTTGCTTTCCATTACCTAATGCGGAGATTGGGGTGATACAGGCCAGACCATTTTTGCCATTCATGTTCACACCATCGGAGCCACAAACCCCTTCACGGCATGAACGACGAAACGACAACGACGGATCTTTTTCTTTCAACTGCATCAGCGCGTCAAGCAACATCATGTCGCGCCCTTCTTCCCCTTCCAGTGTGTACTCCTGCATACGCGGAGCATCGTCAACATCCGGGTTGTAGCGATAAATAGAGAATTCGAGTTTCATCACTTTGCTCCGCTATTAATAAGTACGCACTTTCGGCGGGAATGCCGGACGCAGTTTCGGTTGCATGTTGACCTCACGGCGCGTCATGCTTTCCGACTCAGGCAAATACAAGCTGTGGCACAGCCAGTTCGCATCGTCACGGTCCGGATAGTCGAAGCGGCTATGTGCGCCACGGCTTTCGGTGCGGAAGTTAGCGGAAACAGCGGTAGCAAAAGCGGTTTCCATCAGGTTATCCAGCTCCAGGCACTCAACACGCTGGGTGTTGAACTCGCTTGAAGTGTCATCCAGACGGGCATTTTTCAGGCGTTCGCGGATGAGTTTCAGCTGCTCAAGGCCTTTCGCCATCGCATCACCTTCACGGAATACAGAGAAGTTATGCTGCATACATTCCTGAAGCGCTTTGCGGATTTGCACGGGATCTTCACCGTCACGGTTGTTGTTCCAGCGGTTCAGGCGTTCCAGAGCGACATTAATTTCGTCTTCGCTGGCATCACGCAGTTCGCCTTGCTCAGCGATACACTCCAGCAGATGCAGGCCAGCTGCACGACCAAACACCACCAGATCCAGCAGCGAGTTACCGCCCAGACGGTTAGCACCGTGAACCGATACGCAGGCAATTTCACCTACCGCAAACAGGCCCGGAATGACGACGTCTTCGCCCTGCTCGTTCACCGTCAGTGCCTGACCAGTCACTTTGGTTGGAACGCCGCCCATCATGTAGTGGCAAGTTGGGATAACCGGAATCGGTTCTTTAACCGGGTCAACGTGTGCAAAGGTACGCGAAAGCTCAAGGATACCCGGCAGACGAGATTCCAGAACTTCTTTACCCAGGTGGTCGAGTTTCAGTTTAGCGTGTGGACCCCATGGGCCATCGCAACCGCGACCTTCACGGATTTCAATCATGATGGAACGCGCAACAACGTCACGGCCCGCCAGGTCTTTGGCGTTTGGCGCATAACGCTCCATGAAACGCTCGCCGTGTTTGTTCAGCAGATAACCGCCTTCACCACGGCAACCTTCTGTGACCAGTACACCTGCGCCAGCAATGCCGGTTGGGTGGAACTGCCACATTTCCATATCTTGTACTGGCACGCCTGCACGCAGCGCCATACCAACACCGTCACCGGTATTAATGTGCGCGTTAGTGGTGGACTGATAAATACGGCCCGCACCACCGGTTGCCAGAATGGTCGCTTTCGCTTTGAAGTACACCACTTCGCCGGTTTCGATACACAGCGCGGTAGTACCGACCACAGCGCCATCGGCGTTTTTCACCAGATCAAGCGCATACCATTCGGAGAAGATCGTGGTTTTGTTTTTCAGGTTTTGTTGATACAGCGTGTGCAACAGTGCGTGACCGGTACGGTCAGCCGCAGCCGCTGTACGTGCCGCTTGCTCGCCGCCGAAGTTTTTCGACTGGCCGCCAAACGGACGCTGGTAAATAGTGCCATCATCAAGACGGGAGAACGGCAGACCCATGTGCTCCAGTTCCAGAATCGCTTCCGGGCCGGTTTTGCACATATATTCAATGGCGTCCTGGTCACCGATGTAATCGGAACCTTTTACCGTGTCATACATATGCCATTCCCAGTTGTCTTCGTGGGTATTACCGAGTGCTACGGTAATACCACCCTGCGCAGACACGGTATGGGAACGGGTTGGGAAAACTTTGGACAGTAAGGCGCAAGTTTGGCCTGACTGGGAGATTTGCAATGCGGCGCGCATACCTGCACCACCCGCACCGACAACAACTGCATCAAACTCTCTGACCGGTAACTTCATTACACACCCCACACCACAACGAATCCATAAATGACGTAAACCAACAGTGCAACAACAATCAGCAGTTGCAGCCCAAGGCGAATCGCCACTGGTTTAACGTAGTCGGTCAACACCTGCCACATGCCAATCCAGGCATGGATCAAAATCGAGAACAATGTCAGCAGGGTGAACACTTTGGTGAAGGCGGAGCCGAAGAAGCCACTCCAGACCTCGTAGGTTAAATCGCCTGCGGTGGCGAAGAACCCAATCATATAAATGATGTACAGGGTGATTACGATGGCGGATGCACGAACCAGAATATAGTCATGCACACCATTGCGACCCAATGCGGAGGCATTGCTTACCATACGAGGACTCCTGCGAGAAGTGAAAGCACGACAGTTATAACAAAGGAAATCATCGCGGATCGTTTGCCCGCTATCAGGGTTTCTTCCAGCAAACCGGTGTCCATCATGATGTGGCGAATACCCACAACAACGTGATAAGCCAGTGCTGTGAGGATGCCCCACATAATGAATTTAACAAAGAAGCTGCCCATTATTGCTGACGCAACAAGGAAGCCTTCTGGAGACGAGAGTGACTGGCCTAACAACCACAGTAGGATGCCTACAGCCACAAAGGTGATCACGCCGGATACACGATGGAGGATGGAAGCGATTGCAGTGACGGGGAACCTCATTGTAGTGAGATCGAGGTTTACAGGTCTTTCTTTTTTCGCATTTTTTATCATGAATAGCGCCCACATGCTGTTCTTATTGTTTCCTTCCTCCGGGTCTGCAGGCGGGGTCAGACAGCGTGAACTTTCTATAACTGTGCGTCATGCAAAAACAGCTACATCCAGATGCCAAAAAACTGGCTACAACGCTGGGTGGCTCCCGGTGGCAGGGTATTCCGGAGACCTGGCGGCAGTATAGGCGCTTCACAAATTCATTACAATTAACCTACATATAGTTTGAAGGGTTTTAGTCGGAACAGTGAGCAGGATCACGATAACAACATTATTTTAAATTTTAATCATCTGATTTGACAAAAGTTAAACATTATTGTTACAAACGGAGCCAGAAAAGCCGTATAATTCGTAAAAGTTATAGGGTCAGCCTTTCACCTGATAATAAGTTATGTAACAGTGTGTCAGTCTTGACCCAGTCAATTAGGACGGTTATTAGTGGTATACAGGTTTGAATGATATGGACTGCTAACACCTTGATTTGCTGATTTTTCGCCTGCGTGGCATATGTTACCTGCAAGCGCCCATCGCTCTGTACCCTGGCAGTACACAATCAAAACAGAGCCACGAGCGAACAAAAAACGGGTAACGAACACGATGTGTTTGAACGCAAATCAGGTATCCCGCAGTCTGATAAAATGAGGCGCTAAGGAGACCGTAATGGCTGATAAGAAAGCAACTCTCACCTACAACGGTGATGATGCTCTGGAACTGAATGTGCTAAAAGGCACACTCGGCCAGGATGTAATTGATATTCGTAGTCTTGGTTCTAAAGGTGTGTTTACTTTTGACCCGGGTTTCACCTCTACGGCTTCATGTGAGTCAAAAATCACCTTTATCGACGGTGATGAAGGCATCTTGTTGCACCGTGGTTTCCCAATCGATCAGTTGGCAACCCACTCCAATTATCTGGAAGTCTGCTATATTCTGCTGAACGGCGAAAAACCGACTCAGGAACAATACGAAGAATTCAAAACTACCGTTACCCGTCACACCATGATCCACGAACAAATCACCCGTTTGTTCCACGGTTTCCGTCGTGACTCCCATCCGATGGCGGTAATGTGTGGTGTAACCGGCGCGCTGGCTGCGTTTTACCATGACTCCATGGACGTGAATAACCCACGCCACCGTGAGATAGCCGCGTTCCGTCTGCTGTCCAAAATGCCAACGATGGCAGCAATGTGTTACAAATATTCTATTGGCCAGCCGTTCGTTTATCCACGTAACGACCTGTCCTACTCCGGTAACTTCCTGAACATGATGTTCTCCACGCCGTGCGAGAAATACGAAGTTAACCCGATTCTTGAGCGCGCAATGGACCGTATTCTGATCCTGCACGCCGACCACGAGCAAAACGCCTCTACTTCTACCGTCCGTACCGCAGGCTCTTCTGGCGCTAACCCGTTCGCCTGTATTGCTGCCGGTATCGCATCCCTGTGGGGGCCAGCACACGGTGGTGCTAACGAAGCTGCACTGAAAATGCTCGAAGAAATCAGCAGCGTTGAGCACATTCCAGAATTCATCCGTCGCGCGAAAGACAAAAATGACTCTTTCCGCCTGATGGGCTTTGGTCACCGCGTGTACAAAAACTACGACCCGCGTGCCACTGTAATGCGTGAGACCTGCCATGAAGTTCTCAAAGAGCTGAATCTGAAAGATAACAGCCTGCTGGAAGTGGCGATGGAGCTTGAGCATATCGCGCTTAACGACCCGTACTTCATCGAGAAGAAACTCTACCCGAACGTGGACTTCTACTCAGGCATTATCTTGAAAGCAATGGGTATTCCATCGTCCATGTTTACCGTTATCTTCGCGATGGCGCGTACCGTTGGCTGGATTGCTCACTGGAACGAAATGCATGATGACGGCATTAAAATTGCCCGCCCACGTCAGTTGTATACTGGCTACGCGCAGCGTGATTTCGAATCTGATTTGAAAAAATAAGTTCGATGCTGGAAACAAAAACGCGCCAATCGGCGCGTTTTTTTATGCTTAAAACTGCTGGCATCCCCATGTTTTACATGGGCTTTGTCTTTTCGGAGCGGGGAGTTGGCCAGCATTATACCTGCGGCGTTTCCGGCGTTACTAATGGCGCAGCAGGTGCTTCAGCTTGCGCCGGTTCGGCAGTGACTGGGGCTTCAATTTGCTGCGGCATAACCGGAACGGGTTCTGCGGGAATCGATTCTGACTTCGGTTGCGGAACCGGGGTTGCGGCACGGACGATAAATATCGGTTTGCCGTTCGTAACAGAATAGGTCACATGGCTGATAACATCGCGCGATGACGACACTTCGACAGGCGCTATGGTCACACGGCCAATCAGCGTACGGGCATAGCCGCCGACTTTGTGTTTGCCCTCTGGAAGTTGTACCTCAAGGCTCTCACCCGTCCCCAGCACACCGGCATCCTTGTTATCAATGGTCACGTGTATAGCGGTGCCATCGTCGGTTTTTGTCGGGATATGCGTCACGGTCACCCGCGACGAACCGAAATCAAATGCTGGCGCCGGGTCGGTGCTTTTCGATTTTGCACACCCTGTCAGGGCTAAAACGGCTGCCACGGCAGCAATGGCGAAACGATAACTCATAGTGCAACATCTTCCTTTAAGACTTTTTTGTGATCTGCATCTCAATATACTCGATTTCCGCCCTATGAAATAAACGCAATCTTCAGGATTCTCTAATGCTGGCAGCCAGGGCACCAATAAAACGGCCTCGAAGAGAGCATCGTTTTCTCGATTACCCCACCGCAGCGCTCGCATTTCTCCCCTGCCCGATGAAAAACCTTGAAGCTGAAAATCGCCCCATGGTGTTTGTTTTCATCCACAGTGCCACGCGTGTTGTATGAAAACCGTGGAATATCCAGCAGCGCGTAAGACAGTTTTTCGAGTTGTTCAGGGGTTAAATCCTGTGCTTTGTGATGTGCCAGTAACCCAACGGCCCAGAGAATTTCAACCCGCAGGTAGTTTCCCAAACCCGCCAGAAAAGCCTGGTCCAACAGAAGACCACTAAACTGCCGCTTACGAAAGCGTGCCGACAATAAACGATCTTTTACCTGCTGTGGCGTCAGCGTCATATCAAGCACATCCAGCCCCACACGCAGCAAGAAAGGATGGTTCGATAGCTGATTTGCATCGAGCATTTCGATATCTGACGCGCTGTAGAGCAGAATGGCTTTATCCGCAGTCTGTAATTTCACGCGTAAGATTCGTGTGGTTTGCGGCATTTCACCGGCATTAACCACGCGCCATACCCCATAAAGCTGATTGTGGCTGTACAGGGTTAAGCCACTGGAAAAGTGTGTCAGTAAGGCTTTGCCGCGCGTTTCTATCCGCGCGACTTTTTGACCAACCAACTCAGTTTCAAACGCCTTCAGTTCCGGAAACGCAAACCAGGCACCCGTTAACGGTTTGCCTAAAACGGCGTCCTCGAGTTTATCTGCTGCGCGCCGGATTTCTGGGCCTTCTGGCATCACATCATCCTTAATAATCAGTCTTCGTTATTCAGCCGCCAGGCCAACTGTTCAAGATAGATTTGCTGTTCGCGTCGTGCTTTGAGCGCCTCTTCCAGAGTGCAGTGCACAAAATGGATCGGTTCACCAAGCCGTAATTGTGCCAGATTAAACATATCCGCTTCGATAACACAGGCAATCCTTGGATAGCCACCTGTGGTCTGCGCATCATTCATCAATACGATGGGCTGACCGTTATGGGGGACTTGAACCACTCCCGGCAACAGCCCGTGTGACAGCAATTCGCGGTCGGTGGTGCGCTCCAGACGCTGCCCCTGCAAGCGATAACCCATCCGGTTACTTTGCGGGCTTAGCTGCCACGGTAAACGCCAGAACGCATCCTGCGAGGTTTGCGTAAACTCGTGATATTCCGGCCCTTCCAGTGCGCGTATGCGATTTCCCCACAGCAGTTGCTTCACCCCACGCGCTTCGCGGAAATGCCGCGTTGCAGGCAGCTGTGGGATTTCATCGCCATCTTTAATTAACCGCCCTTCCAGACCGCCAATCTGTGCTTTCAAATCGGTGCTATAAGAACCCAGCACTTCAGGAATATCTAACCCGCCCGCCACAGCAAGATAGCTTCGCATCCCACGTTCCGGTGCTTTCAGGCGCAGTTGTTGGCCTGCTTTCACTGCCAGGCGCCAGCCTGTCCACACGGCATGACCGTCCAGCTCTGCGTGACAGCCCGCCCCGGTTAAGGCAAACCAACCATCCTGAGTGAACTCAATGACACAATTGCCCAGGGTGATTTCTAGCGCCGCACTTTCTGGTGCATTACCCACCAGTAAATTCGCCATTTGCAGTGCTGGCGCATCCAACGCACCACAACGGCTCACGCCCAATTGCCGATAACCATAACGTCCGGTGTCCTGCACCGACATGTGCATTCCTGCACGAATTATTTTCAGCACACACCCTCCTTTTGAGGCACGAAGCGTACGGTATCACCCGGCGTTAACAACGTTGGCATTTCAGCTGTCGGATTGAATAATTGCACCGGGGTCTGGCCGATAAGCTGCCATCCACCCGGTGTCGCGAGCGGATAAATCCCTGTCTGGCTGCCACCAATCCCCACCGAACCAGCAGGAACGATCAAACGCGGTTCAGCACGACGCGGAGTCTCAAGCTTTTGTGCCAGACCGCCGAGATAGGCGAAACCAGGCTGGAAGCCAAGGAAGTAGACGATGTAGTCAACCGAGGAGTGCAACTCCACAACCTGACGCGGCGATAATCCACAATGCCCGGCCACTTCGTCGAGATCGGGGCCGAAACTGCCGCCATAAATCACCGGGATCTCAATGCGCCTGGATTCCGGTACCATCGCCTCACTCTCTTCCCACCAGCGCTGAATCCGCTCAATGCCATCCAGTGCCAGGCTTTGTGGTTCACGCAGAACCACAGTGATGTTGTTCATCCCAGGAATCACTTCCGAAACCGCTGGTGATTCCAATAGTCGTTGAGTTAATCCCCAGATGCGTTGCTGACTTTCTAGCGATAAAGGGGGTTCCAGCTCAAGAACCACTGCGCTTTCGCCTAACAGATAACACCGTGCTCTTTGCACTTTTGCTCCTTGGTTTGGCGCTATGCCGGATTAGGGATATCGATAAAGGTTACGTCCAAATCTGTTTCGCTATTCAGCCAGTCACTCAGTGCCTGAATGCCGCCGCGTTCAGTGGCGTGATGCCCGGCCGCATAGAAATGCAGCCCTTGTTCGCGTGCCGAATGGATCGTTTGTTCGGACACTTCGCCAGTGATAAACGCATCAACACCGAAACGAGCCGCACTATCGATAAAGCTTTGCCCACCACCAGTACACCAGGCGACACGGCGAATTTGCTCAGGACCGGTATCACCGCTCCACAGCGGTGTACGCCCAAGGCGCATCTCAATCCATGATGCCAGTTCGACACCTGACAGCGGCGTCGGAAACTCACCCCACGGCACCAGCGGCTCAATTTCACCTTTGGTTTCAATCCCCAGCAGCGCCCCGAGTTGCGCGTTGTTGCCAAGCTGTGGATGAGCATCGAGCGGCAAATGCCAGCCGTAGAGATTGATGTCGTGACTCAGCAACGCTTTCAGGCGATTGCGCTTCATGCCACGAATCACCGGTGACTCGCCTTTCCAGAAGTAACCGTGGTGAACAATCACCGCATCCGCTTGCTGGCGTATCGCTTCATCTATCAACGCCTGACTTGCCGTCACGCCAGTGATAATTTTGCGCACTTCTTCGCGCCCTTCAACCTGCAAACCATTTGGCGCATAGTCGCTGATTGCGGCGCTGTTGAGTTTTTCGTTAATCAGGCGTTCCAGTTCGCTATTTTTCATTTTCTTTCTCTCAAGATTTACGCGCCGCTTCATAAGCCGCGAGTGTCGTTATACGTGCTTGTTTATGGTCAACAATGGGACGGGGATAGTCCAGCGTCAGTGACTGCTTATCGGCCCAAACCCATGGGGTATGAATGTGTTTATCAGGCACCCTACTCAGTTCTGGCAACCACTGGCGGATAAATTCACCTTTCCCATCGAATCGCTCGCCTTGGGTGGTCGGGTTAAAGATACGAAAATAGGGTGCGGCATCAGTCCCCGTCGAGGCAGCCCACTGCCAGCCACCGTTGTTTGCGGCCAGATCGCCATCAATCAGTTGTGACATAAAGTAGCGTTCACCCTGCCGCCAGTCGACCAATAAATCTTTGACCAGAAAACTGGCCACCACCATTCGTAAGCGGTTGTGCATCCAGCCCGTGGAGCTCAACTGCCGCATCGCCGCATCGACAATTGGAAAACCGGTTCTGCCTTGCTGCCAGGCAACAAACTGAGCGTCATCTTGTCGCCAGGTGACGTTGTCTGTCCATGAGATAAACGGCTGATGACGGCAAAGTTTTGGGTGTGCCACCAGCAAATGGCGATAAAACTCACGCCAGATTAACTCGTTTAACCAGACGCCCCCGCCCCCCCCTTCCAGCGCCTGAGGATGCTCTTTCAATAATCTATGCAGGCACTGGCGCGGCGACAACACCCCAACAGCCAAATAAGCCGACAGACGGCTGGTGCCGTCGATGGCGGGAAAATCTCGCTGTTGCGCGTAATCCACGACCGACTGGCGGCAAAACAGGCGCAACTGGTTAATCGCCTGTTTTTCACCACAGGGGAAAAGATTCGGGTCAATGGGCTGGCACGGGTAATCAAATACGGTGAGTTTTTGTGGTTCATGCATAGTGGTTTTGCGCACTTGCGGCGCTGAAACACATTCAGGCAGACCTTCATTAAGGCGTTTGATAAATGCTCTGCTAAACGGCGTAAACACTTTGTACATCTCGTGATTACCCGTCGTCACACTACCTGGCGGCAATAAAACGCTGTCAACAAAACCCTGGCAAACCACGCCTGGGGATAACACCTTTTCTACTGCTGCATCGCGCTGGCGCTCATTCAGCTCGTATTGATAGTTATAAAAAAACGCGTCCACCTTCTGCGTTTCACAGAAGTTTTGCAGGAAACCGACGCAGTCATCAAAACCATCAGCTTGCCGAACAAACAGCTCAATTCCCCTTTCCGCAAGCGCGGCATGCAAGCTTTGCAAATGCTGCCAGATGAATTCAGCCTGACGAGGCGACATCTCATGTTTACGCCATTGCAGCGGAGTGGCGATAAATATGCCAATCACTCGGGCACCAGGGTCACGGCAGGCCGCTGCCAACGCCAGGTTATCGTTCACCCGTAAATCATTGCGAAACCAGACCAAATGCGTGGTCATACAACTCCATGATTAATTGCCCAAACGTAAGCGTAACGTTTCAGGATAAGGCTCAAAGTAGCGCTGCTGCGCCAGATAAGCGTCAGGATATTCTGCCATATAGTGTTTTAACAAGGTGATGGGTGCCAGTAAAGGCTGGGTTCCCTGGCGATATCTGTCGATAAGCCCTGATAGCTCCTGGCGCTGGCGCGAATTTAACTGGCGGCGGAAATATCCCTGAACGTGCATCAGCACATTAGTGTGGTTACGACGTGTCGCCTGATGGGCAAGCAAATCCATCAAGCGCTGACGGTATTCAATGAAAAAAGCATCCAGTGAATCCCAGCTTTCTATATCGGCAACAAAGCGCCCCAGTTCGCGGTATTGCGGCTGAGAATGAGCGAGGAGCAATAATTTGTATCGGCTATGAAAACCAATGAGTCCGCCTCGTGTCAGACCAGACTGGCGTAAAATATTAAGTTCATTAAGTGTATAAATGCGCTCGACAAAGTTCTCGCGAATTGCCGGATCGTACAAACGCCCATCTTCTTCAACCGGAAGCCACGGCAATTGTCGTTTCAGTTCCGCGGTAAATATCCCGGTGCCACTTTTTCGGTTATTACTTCCCTCGGGGTCGTAAACTCTTACCCGTTCCATGCCACAGCTTGGAGATTTAGCACAAACAATATAACCGCACAGATGATCGAGACTGGCTACACGACGTGTGGAAAATTGTTGCATCGCCAGGGTTAAATCCCCTTCGTGATGATTGCTAAAGCGCAAGGCTACTTGCCCCTCATCTAGTTTGACTAGCCGCAAAGCAGGCCTTGGTGTCGGTAAACCAATCGCCATTTCAGGGCATACAGGTTCGAAATGCACCCACGGCGCTAATTCATTGACGGCAAATGCCAGCCGTTTATGCCCGCCATCAAAGCGGACATTTTCCCCGAGTAAACAAGCGCTGATGCCAATGGGAATTTTATCGCTCATGACGTACTCCTTTGAATGTGTCCCGTTAAGTGTAGCAAGCCCAACAGATAATCTTTGCTGCATCGGGATGACTTCTCTTACCATCTCACTACAACCAGAATTATTTTTTAAAGGATAACTCTATGACAAGCCAACGTATTTTAAACAAAGCTAATGTTTTCCCGCCCTTTGACTCATTAATACTACGAGAATTTGAAGCTCAGTTCATAAGATATATTAACAACCCTTTTGGATTGGGATTGTAGCGTTTTAACACAGCAACAACTTGCGTATATATTGACTATATTCAGCCACCCTTTATCGGTATAAATAATTAAAGTTATCCCCATTCCGGTCGTTAATAGCCACTAATGAATTTATAATTAACCCGGAAGGTTACAGCATGTTTAACTCCATCCGCAGTAGGGTTTTAGTTGCGACTACATTAATTGTCGTCGGCGCATTATGTGTAAATACCTCTATTAATTATCTAATTAGCCATTCGGCAAACAATAATTCAATCAATAGTACGCTTACCGCCCTGGCGCAGAGTCACTCGGCAACCGTGAATCAGTGGACTGAAACCAAAGTCGCACAAATTAGTTCTCTGACACCCCATGTCAGCGATACCGATCCGGTTCCACTGTTAACCCTGGTTGCCACTTCAGGGAATTTTATTAATGTGGATATTGGTTATCCGGACAAACGAGATATTTCCTCCGATGCATCGGGTATTCCTGAAGGTTACGATCCCACTTCTCGTCCGTGGTATATCCAGGCTGCTCAAGCGAAAAAACCCATTGTGACGAATCCTTATCAGGATGCCGGTACGCGAAAACTTATTGTCACCGTGGCAGCTCCGCGTATTGAAAACGGAGAACTACTGGGTGTGGTGGAAGGCGACATCAATATGGATGCGGTGATAGCCAACGTTCGGGCTATTCATCCAACCGCAGGCAGCTTCGGCATGTTGATGGATGCTAATGGGACGATCATCGCGCACCCGGACGAATCGCTCACCCTCAAACCCCTGTCCGGCATCGCACAGGCACTCAGCCTGCCAGAGTTGCTGAATTCTTCAGTACCGATTCAGGCTGATGTTTTGGGACGCCCAACCTTTATGATTGCCATGCCGGTCAAAAGCACCAACTGGTACATCGTTGTGGCGATGGATAAAGCAGAGGCTACCGCAAGCATGCGTTCACTGCTCTGGACTTCAACTGTCTCTATGTTCGTACTAATTGCGCTCGCCGCACTGATCGTCAGCTTTATCACTAAACGCAGCCTTGGCCCGCTGATCCGCATTCGCGAGGCAATGGATTCCATCGCTCAGGGTACGGAGGACTTAACCCAGCGCTTAGCGGTAGACGGCAAAGATGAAGTGGCACAGATTGCCAGCGCGTTTAACCGGTTTGTCGACAAACTCGCGGTGGTGATGAAATCTATTCGTAGCAGCAGCGAGTCGGTGCGCATTGCTTCCGAGGAAATATCCTCCGGGAATATCGATCTTTCTGCACGGACAGAATCTGCCGCCGCAAGCCTGCAAGAAACCTCAGCGGCACTAGAACAGATCGCCTCAACAGTCGCGCACTCTGCCAGTTCATCTCATGAAGCAAACAAGGCCGTTCTTTCTGCCGCTGAGGTGGCACGTCGTGGTGGTAACTCAGTACGCGAAGTGATTCAGACCATGAACACCATAGAAGCTGCCTCCGAGAAGATCGGCAATATTATCGGCGTCATTGATGGCATTGCGTTCCAGACAAATATTCTGGCACTCAATGCCTCGGTAGAGGCCGCTCGCGCAGGTGAACAAGGAAGAGGATTCGCGGTTGTGGCAAATGAAGTACGAAACCTGGCAAGTCGTAGTGCGCAGGCAGCTAAAGAGATAAGAGTGCTTATCGACTCGACAGTGACGAGTGTGTCATCGGGTGCAAAGCAGGTTCACCATACCGGTAATACCATGCAGGAAATTGTCACCAGTGTTTCTTCAGTCACGACGATGATGGCGGAGATTAACCAGGCTGCGGATGAGCAAATGAAAGGCATTGCAGAGATCAATACTGCGGTAGCGCAACTCGATACCATGGTGCAACAGAACGCCGCCCTGGTTGAGGAATCAACCACCGCTTCGGCGGCACTCCAGGATCAGGCAAGTGAACTGACTCTTGCGGTGAATCAGTTCCGTCTGTAAGGCGGCAGGAAAAACCCGGCTTCGGCTCCCCAGTAAACTCAGAGCAAAAAAAAGGCTACCCGATTCGGTAGCCTTTATATTTGGGGATTTAGCAGGGGTCGCGGGCGCTAACCCGACCAAAACCCCTTACATCATCGGTGTTGCCAAACGCACCAGGCTGATCAACGGTTGCGGATAAACACCCAGCAACAACACCAGCACGGCGGAGATCAACACCACCACACCGCCAGCAGTGAACGCCCAGTTAGTCGGAGCATCACGGTTTGGCTGTTGCGGTGCATTCAGATACAAACTCACCGTCACGCGCAGGTAGTAGTACAAACCAATCGCACTACCCAGTACCACTGCGCCAGTCAACCACCACAGGTGAGACTGAACACCGACCGCAATGATGTAGAACTTACCAATAAAGCCCAGTGTCATTGGGATACCTGCCAGTGACAACATCATCACCGTCATGACCGCAGACAAAATTGGTTTGTGCCAGAACAGACCACGATAAGAATACAGCGAATCTGCATCCGGGCCACGGTACGGGCTGGACATCAGGCTCACCACGCCGAACGCACCAAGGCTGCTGAACAGGTAGCCTGCCAGATAAACACCAACCGATTCCATCGACATGTCGCCGCTTTGCAGCGCAATCAATGCCACCATCAAATAACCAAGGTGTGAGATAGACGAGTAACCAAGCAGACGCTTGATATTGGTCTGGCTCAACGCCATCAGGTTACCGAAGATGATAGAGATGAAGGCGATAATACCGAGCACCACGCGTACCGCTTCGCTATCGCCGACTGGCGCGTAGAGGAACAGACGCATCACCACACCAAAGATGGCGATTTTGCTGGCGGTTGCCAGGAAAGTGGAAACCGGAGCCGGAGCGCCCTGATAAACATCTGGGGTCCACAGGTGGAATGGAACCAGTGACAGTTTAAAGCCGAGGCCGACAATCATCAGACCAAAACCTGCCAGCAGCAGCGGTTCGTGGAGCATGTTGTCTGCGAGGCTCTTACCGAGCGTTACAAACGACAAGTCGCCAGACTCTGCGTACACCAGCGCCATACCGAACAGCAGGAATGAAGATGCTGCGGCAGACAAAATGGTGTACTTGATACTGGCTTCCAGCGAACGTTTCTGTCGGAAGGCGTAACCAATCAGGCCGAACAGCGGCAGTGAAATTAACTCAATGCCGAGGAACAGTGCCGCCAGGTGATTGGCGTTTGCCAGCAGAATACCGCCGAGGGCTGCAATCAGCACCAGCAGGTAAAACTCTTCGCGGTTGTCGGTGTAACCCTCGAGCCACGGGTAAGCAAAGGTACAAGTCGCGAGGCTCGCCAGCAAAACCAAACCGGTGTAAAGCATCGCATAGCCATCGACGCGCATCAGCGGCGTGACGTCCATTGCGCCAGCCTGGCCAACAAACCACAGTGAAACGAGTGCGGCGTTCAGGCCGATTACTGCCAGTGTTGCATTGACAAAATGGTCGCGTCGCCACGCTATGGAGAGCATCACAACCACCACCGTCAATCCGACGACGAGCAGCGGTAGCAGCGCGATCAATTGTTGAGGAGTTATAGTCATGGCGAATTACGGCCTTGTAGTTGGAATTGAACTGGTAAACCACTGCTGAATATTGCTCATCGCGGCATGCGAAGTATCCAGAATTGGCTGCGGGTAGAAGCCCAACAGGACTAACAACACCACCAGCAACAGGATGATAAAGAACTCGCGCGGCGACATGCCTGGCAGTTGCTTATCACTGATTTCGCTTTTTGCTTTACCGAAGTAAGCACGATGAATCATCGCCAGAGAATAAACAGAGGCAAAGACCAAGCCGAAGGTAGAGATAATGGTAATCACTGGCACGACATGGTAGCTGCCGAACAGAATCATAAATTCGCCAACGAAGTTACCGGTACCCGGCATCCCCAGAGTTGCCACCGCAAAGAACAACGACAGACCCGGCAGCCATTTAATTTTGTTCCACAGGCCGCCCATCAG
>Ga0105250_10000916_pt1 | contig 17343 bp, 10 predicted proteins | sample KBSS54metaG_FD_80425 | JGI IMG/M metagenome (GOLD analysis project Ga0105250, IMG submission 80425) | Switchgrass rhizosphere microbial communities from Kellogg Biological Station, Michigan, USA - KBS S5-4 metaG | ecosystem: Host-associated > Plants > Roots > Rhizosphere > Soil | place...
ATAATCCGAACCCGCAACGCTCCCGAAAGGGACAAGCAATGCGCCCTTAGCTCAGTTGGATAGAGCAACGGCCTTCTAAGCCGTAGGTCACAGGTTCGAGCCCTGTAGGGCGTACCATTTCAAATCAACAAGTTATACTCAAAACACCCGCCACGAATTAAAACCCCCTAGTTTAGTTACAAGTCAAGTTAGCGTTTCCACACCACCACCCCAAAAATCACCCCCGCACAAATCGCCACAAACCCTAAATATTTTTCTGTGCTTACTAAATAAGTGAGTTTTGTACTCATGCTGTCCCTGTAACTATTCAGGGATAGAGTTCCGGTTATCCGCGGAAGATGCGTATGGATAACGGGCCAGAACTGGTCTCACTGGCACAATGGGCCGAAGAACATGGTGTGTTGCTGGAGTTTATCAAGCCGGGAAAGCCGACGCAGAATGCGTTTATCGAGCGTTTTAACCGGACATACCGGACAGGGATACTGGATTTTTATCTGTTCAGAACCCTGAATGAAGCGCGGGAAATTACTGAGCGCTGGCTGGCTGAATATAACAACGAGCGGCCTCATGAATCCCTGAACAACCTGACGCCAGAAGAGTACCGGCTGATGGCCGAAAACCCGGAAGTCTCAAAAAGTGCGTGGAACTAAAACAGGTGTGCTTACAATATGGTCAAAGGATGCGGTAGAACGGCAAATGAGCCATCAGGAGCGTAACTCAGTGCGTGCTTCTTACATTCATAAAGCGGAGCATTTGGATGAACGCAGGTTGATGTTGCAGTGGTGGGCAGATTTTCTGGATGCGAATAGGGAGAAGGGGGTTAGTCCGTTTGATTTTGGGAAAAAAATTTGGGGTCCGAAATAAACAGGATCTATGACAACTTGAATCATTGACTATAAATAATATCAACCGGGAACCGTGATATGTTCCCGGGATTTTGTATCGGTCATGAAGCGTTAAATAGCTCTGAATTGCTGGCATAAGGCACTTTGCCGGATGGGACAAGTTTCGCTGCGGCATTTAAATGTATATCTTGATCGTCAAAGAAAATGTGAGGTTTAAAGGCCTGAAGTACCTTGGTTTTTTCAACCCCGCCAAGGAAAAAGGCTTCGTCAACATACACACCCCAACTCCTGAGAGTTTTAATTACCCTCATTTCTGAGGGGCTGTTTCTAGCGGTAACTAAAGCAATACGCACAGGAGAATATTCCATTCGAGTAGGTAGACGGTCTTGAAGTTTCGCTAGTTTTTTTAGCAGAGTAGCGTAGGGGCCTTCGGCCATTGGGATATCTTGTTGAGCATCTTCTTGTGCGTGGAAAGCTGCCATACCCTGAGTTTTGTAGACCAGCTCACTTTCATCTGAGAAAAGGACTGCATCACCATCGAAAGCAATGCGAACTTGCCCTTCAGGGATTTCGGAAGAGCCTGAAGGTGGGGCTTTTAATATTGCAGCGGCACAAAATCGAGAGTCGATGACTTTTTGTGCATCATCTACGCTAGTTGTTAAAAACAGGTCAACATCGAAGGCGTCAAGATAGTCAGCGACCGTTTCACCCGCTGTGAAGGCAGAACGTGTGATATCTAACTTGTCATGGCGAATTGTATTCAGAACTCGGATACCCGTGTCGGGGCTATTGCGCGACATAACGACGACTTCAACCAGAGATGATTTATCATCCGGTTGGCGATACTGGTTCAGACCCAGAAGCGCCTTGACCAAAGGATAACCTGTTCCAGGTTGTAGAGGTTGATTCTCGTGTTCCAGCATGTAGGCTCGATACTTTTCAATGGCGCTGTCAGGGTCGGTCACATAGATGTTACGAAATATCTGATCAGATTCGCTCATATCAAAAAGAGCCGTGGCACTAATGCCAATTACAAGCGTATTACTCAAGTCTAGAGGCATTTTTTACTCCTGCTGGATGTGACATAGAATAATTAATTATTTGGGCAATGTTAAATTTTGATAAGCAGTACTGTATATTTATTGGGTAAGCAAATGAAATATAGTTTGACTCACCGGTTCAAGCTTTTAAATAGGCTGTGCATGGGCCAAGAAACAGAAATTTAATCTCAGAGGCTCCCCTGCTTTAATTAGTGGCTTGCTCCTATTTCATAAGCGGAATTTAACATTTATTTTACTTGTTAATCACCGGTATAGAGCCCCATCCTTATTACCGACTATCATGATTTAAAAATTATGGAAATTAGCTTATCCGATAGGAGCCATCACTCATTGGCGCACCATCAGTTTCTGCATCTCTTTCAAACATCATTCTAATACTCGTTTCAAGAACATCTCCACTTGCCTCACTTTGTTCCTTTTTCAAGGCTGCTTGCAGTTGCGAGATGTCACCTGCGCAGTCGCCCATTGGCCAGAGTGCTGCACGCGCTAAATTTCTCTTTCGTGACATGAGTCCTTGAAGCAAACAGTCAAAAGAATGCTCCTGATAACCTGCATGGATCGCCATGGGCATATGGATCTGAACTGGATACTTTTGTCCGATGCGGTGAACTCGGTCATTACATTGCTCTTCAACAGCAGGATTCCACCAGCGAGATAAGTGAATAACGTGAGTGGCGGCAGTTAATGTCAAACCTGTTCCTGCCGCTTTGGGACCGAGAACTAATAAGTCAAAGCCCCCATCCTGTTCAAGATGACGCTGGAATTTACGTACAATAGCCTGACGCTTTTGGATAGGTGTATCGCCATTTATGTGAGCAATTTCCTCAAGGCTAAACTCTTGTCGTGCTAACTCCATAAAGCGGAATTGCATCTTTCGATGCTCAATGAAAACCAGGACACGTTCACCTTTTGATCTAATTTGATGCAGAATTTTAAAGCATGCAGTCAGGCGAGCAGAAGCATCGATAAAACTCTGACTGTTCCCACTCATCTCCATCGCCGGGTGAACCGAAACGCCACGTATATGCTGTAGCATTTTCAATGCGGCGCCAGGACCACCTTGAGAAAGTTTGAGCCGGGCAGTTTCGTAGGCAATTGCCTGCCCTTCAGGCATTAAACGAGGATGCAGAAAACGTGTTTTAGAGGGCAGCTCTTTCGCAACATCTTCTTTTAAACGACGAAACGCTAAAGGCGGTAGCTGATTACGGGGTTCAAAAACCTGCTGATAAAGTTGAAGCATATTCAGTTCATCAGGTTCGCTGTAAAGGCTGTTGAAATTACGTAAGGTATCCAGAGACCCAGGGGCCAGTTGATCCATGACCGCCCATAAGTCACTTGTTGTATTCTCAATAGGTGTGCCTGTAAGGCCAATTCGATAATCAGCATTGATGGCTCGAGCGGCACGTGCGCGAAGCGAATCAGGATTTTTTATTGCCTGGATTTCATCAAAGACAACGGCTGAGAAATGAATTTTCGCAAGGGAATGCTGATAATTGGTGAGCGTTGTGTAAGTTGTTAATATCCAGAAACGGTGGCCTTTACCTTCTTCAATAGCTTCGTGAAGCTGCCGAAAATTCAGTAAGGGAGTACCATCTTTCGTCTCGATACCTTTAGCATCGAAATTTTTATACTGACTTAATGATGAACCATATAGTCGGAGCAAATGTCCGAGCCCTTCGCCATCGGTATGCTGTGCTACCTCTGCATTCCAATTTTCCAGCAGGGATGTGGGTGCCACAATTAATATCGGTCCGCGTTCTTTATTGCTGGCAGTATTGACTTGGTTGTTCTCTTTTAACCAGCGAAGAAATGCAATGGTTTGAAGCGTTTTACCCAATCCTTGTTCATCTGCGTTCAAGATGCCAGGCATCCCTGACTTCCAGGAAGTAAGTTGCAGGCTAAAGCTTTCTAGCTGATGCAATCGTAATGCGGTTTTAACGCCTGTAGGCAATTGTTCGTCGATAAATACAGGACGTTTTGTAAGGTCCGGTCTCCAGGATATTTCCTCAAAATTATCTTTGGTATCCAGGATAACCGTAGCAGCAGGTAGGTTATCAACTGTGGACTTATCTTTTTTTTCTGTTATTTCTGTCGAGCCTTCCATCTCTTTAAGATCAGCCAATCGTTTTTCAAGTGCGCCTAACGTGTCTTCGGCAGCTTTGATTGGATAAGAAGCGACCTCAATTTCCTGTTGCGATTCATCTATAGCAATACGTATTTGCTCGCAGACATTTGCCAGCGCCTGGCTATCCATCGCATCAATAATTTTGGCCAGGGCGTCGGGGATTACCTCTGGTAACCAGGTTGTTTCGCCAGTCATGTGAGCAGAAACAGCACCTTTTTGATAAAGCAAAATACCTTTAACGCGTTCGGAATATTCAACGGTTTCAATAAAAGCGGGACCTGAAGCGGCTTCAATAGCTTCTTCCTCGCCGACCTCATCGAGCCCATCCAGCTTACCTGATTGCCTGAGATATTTTTCAACAGCATCGGTAATTGCAGGTCGTGGGTTTGCTATAAAAGCACGTCGTTCTTCAGGTGCAGACTTTTGTTTCTGTACCATGATGTCAAGAATAGGGCGTGCGCTTCGGTCAATGACCAGATAATTACCTTCACCAACACGATAAGCGGAAAGAGTCCCTTGAATTCTGACACGCTGCTGGAAACGACGTAAAGTTTGTTCACGTAACTCACCTGCAGCTTCGCTGACAGCTTCTCCGTTATTTTCAAGTTCTTCTATGTTCCTGCCAGAAAAAGGGACTATCTCGAAATCGTCAGCGCCATTTGCGCTGCTGGAAATAGAAAAACGATCAGCAATGCAGACTTCTAAACCCTGCATAAAATCGGTCATCGATACCCTAACGGCATTGATCTCATTTCCCATCTGGATGCCGGGATCGAGAGACTGCCTGAAACGAGCCAGCGATTCCCAGTCGGATGCTTCACCGCCGCCTGGTGTAAATTTTTCCGCGACTTCAATGGCCTCTATCATCCACAATGGCAACCGGCGTAACCCCTGAGATGTAGCTAAAATTGCCCCTGTTCGTTGTGGTATTTGGCGAACACCGTTGCGTAGCCATTCATACTGTAAACGAAAAGTATCGCTACCTAATGAACCTTCTATGTCGGTTTTTAATGTCAGATCGACAAGAGGGGGTAAGCACAAATTCTGTGCTGTTTCTGAGTCAAGCAGGCCAGCCAGCCGATGACTCATTTGTATAGAGTCGTGACTTATGTACAAAGGTTCTTCAAATTCTTCCGCCAGGGCTTTCAGATCAGCTATAGCGAAAGCTAAGGCGCGATCGTTATGTGTGAGGCCAGATAATGTTGCGGATTGCTGCCGTTTAAACAGACGGCTGATTAAACTCTGTTTTTCTTCAGCGATATTCAGAGTGATCGTTTCTGCATTATGATTGAAGGTAAATGTCATGACAGATACTCAATTTGTTCACGCACTTTATCCTGCCAGCCGCTCAAATGTGGAATCGCAACTGAGTTCGGTAGCATACGGATTTGTTCGCAATTGTATTTTAATTGGTACAATTCTGGGCTGTATTTATTAGCACTTCGGAAAATATGAACTTTATAACTGTGTGAACCTTCAATGACGATGCATTTACCAATTTGTAAAATGAGCAATGAGGTTTTATCACGATTACCAAGTGCCGTTTGAATTCCAAAGTTCAGCGTTGAAGAGTCCCTCATAGAACCTTTCATTTCTTTTGCTTTTAAGGAGGCCATGCTGCTAAATGCCACCCACGCTGCAGTGATTTTCCCTTGGTTATAAAGCCCTAACCAAAATTCCCGCCGTGGTTCCCACATATGGCTGTCTTCAACTTTTGAGACCACATCCAGGAAGAACAAAATGTTCTCACGTGTCAGCCAGTTGATGATGAGGTTACGGCATTGTTCATCTACGCTACCCCATACTCCACCGCGACTCAGGCGTGGATCTTGGTACAAAGCTACAAGTGTTTCAGTCAGAAAACGTGAGAGTTTTTCGTCGGGTTGCTTATACAGCCAATGTGATAACAACGCATTGATAGCCTCAGAAGCGCCATCCATTAACGCGTTACTTTTGCCATCGGGTTTCAACCAGGAAAATAGCTTCTCAATAGCTGCTTTTTCATGTAATTCAGGCCTAAGCAATGCGATAAACGCCAGATGAGCATGCGACATTAAACCCGGCTCGTGCGGGCGTGTGATGCCAAATTGTTTGAGCTCTTTCCACGGTGAGTCCATCATCACCATTTTTTCGGCCAGCGCTTGATGCGCCTGCTTAGCATCAAAGAATTGAGGCAATTGTTCGATAACATCTTTCCATTTATCGCTCATGTGCTCGCTGGCGATATCAAGACAGTTTTTAATTTTGGTTGTGTGCGCTGAACCAGGTTCGTAGCTGCGGATGTATGCCGAAATCATTGCGGAAATAAAGGATGATGAGTCCGTAACAATAGTTTCCCGCAGATAAAACTCTTGCAGCGCGGTAAAGTCGTCTTGAGTTCTGAATTCTTTATCAAAAACAATCGGTGCGCCGGAGCAGATGAATGACATTTTCACCTCATCCCATTGCCAGCTCTCTACATACGTAAGAAGCTTGCGTAAAACCTTTTCGCGATCTCGTTCGGCAATATCTTTGACTACGTCTGGCCAGCGCTCATGAATGGCTTGAATCTTGGCCGATAAACCTTTTGATACCGCTATTGCTGGCTTGAAAACAGCGACTGGCTTCAGAAAGATATCGCTCAATTTCATGGCATGCTCTTCTTCAACGGTTCAATCAGACGCTTACGAATGTCTTCAATTTCCGCAGCATTGGCTGGAGTATGCATAATAATGCGAAGATCGATGCGGCGATTCATTGCCATATTCTGTTGTGTGTCGTTAGGGCGAACAGGGCGCATTTTACCGTACCCCGCAACCGAAAGAACTGGCTGATGCCGCATATTGAAATGTGCGACCAAATCCGGTGCAGCCGCAAGCATGCTGGTAAATGTCGTTATTGCACGATTAGTCGAAAGATTCAGGTTATAAACATCATCACCTTTCGAGTCAGTATGGCCTTCAATCTGGACTGCCTCAATGATGGCGAATGAAGGATTACAGCTTTTATTCCAACCCGCATTCTGGTTAAAGGTATAGCAGGGCAGGAGTGAGTCGAGGGTTTTTGCCAGCGCTTCGACAATCTTTCGCTTGTCATCGCTTAAGGCAAAACTATTGCTGATAAATAGCCCTTCGCCCTGGAAGCGCAGAGTTCCTTCCTCAGGAATCACATCAACTGGCAACAATGGGAAAGACTGTTTGAGATTATCGCGTAGCTGATAAAGCAGGTTAAGGCGAGCTGTTGCTGCGCGAGACATATACTGTTCCAAAGGATCGACTCGCTTCAAAACTGCTATTTCAGAGCGGAGATCTTCAATCGTTTTATCGCGTGATTGAACCGCGCGTTCATATTCGTCGCGGGGAACAGTATTTTTATCGTTATACCGGCTGGCAAAGAATGCGAGCAGCACCATAACAATAAACAGGAAGCTCACCGTCATGTCCGTCATTGAAACAAAGACGGATTCTTCTTCCTCTTCATTTGAACGCTTACGATTGGCATTCCCTCTCATGACATGCGTCCCTGTTTAGGTGCAAAGTTTTCCGCCTGGTCGACAATACTCTGCATGGTATCCAGTGCTGGCATTAACGCGGACTGCATAGTTTTAACGTGATCGAAAAGTGTTTCTACAGACGTTGCAACTTGCTCCTGATAAGAGTCGAACGCCTTGCCGAGTTTCTCATCAATGCTATCCAGTCGTTCGCCCTGGCCACGTAATGCAGTGATCAGAGACTGAAGGTTCGTCAAAGTGGATTCAACCGCACGCTGCTGTCCACCCAACGTCTCTTGCGCTGCCGACAGAGTCATAGCGGATTGCTCTGCATTCGTTTTCGCTGCGGTGGCAATAGCTGAAAGGCTATTCTCGCTGCTCTCACGCAGTTGACGCGTGCTGACTTCAATACGTTCCATCATCGAGCGGATCGGATCGGCTGCGTCAGTAAGAGATTGAGCCGACGAGCGGAAGCTACCTGATGCATTTTCAGAGGCAATGGCTCCCTCTTTAATACCCTCTGAAGCACGACGTAAAGCGGTACTTGTTTCGTCAAGCATGCCCATGACGTCTTCCAGTTTTTCCGCAATGGTGGAAAGAGGGGAAAGAAGTTGGCTGCTGGCGTTCTGAGTCATCGTTTCTGTCGCTTTGGTAATTTCTCCGGCTGTATTACCAAATGCGCTCAGAATGTGTGTCGCAGCCTGGCCGATGGCATCGCTCGCTTGTGAAGCTGATTCTGACATGCGAGCTTGCGCGGCTTCTGCGCCCTGTTTTGCTGCGGTTTCCAGTTCTGTACGGATCCCAAGAGCGGCGGCCTTCATATCTGCAGCTGCTTCGCCCATCGCTCTTGCGCCATCACCCGTATTGTCTTTAATCCCTTGTAGCGTTGAGTTCATGGTTGCGAGTAGATTTTCGGCACCTTGATTGAATGCAGACGTTGCCGTTTCCGCTGTTTGTGACATGCCTTCCCGCAGCGTTTCAACCGCCAGACCTAAGCGTCCAATAGCGCTTTCCATTTCGTTGCCCATTTTCCCTGAGCTTTGATCCATTCTTTCCGCGAGCAATTTGATTTGATCGCCTGCCAGCGAAATGCGTTCACTGGCTTGCGTTAAGGCCCGGCCAACATCTTCAGAAAAACGCGACGAGAGGCTTTGTACCATTTCGCCGACACCATCATTGCCTAAGCGGCTAACTTGTTCGATGACGGGGGTAATTGCGGAGCTGATGGATTCTGATATCGCTCTTGGCAGATCTTCGCGAAGTGGGCGACCAATTTCTGCCACCATCTCAAGTCCCAGCTTGCGGAAATGTTCTCGACTTTCAATCGTCGCCTTTAGCTGACGAATGGATAAATATTCCAGACTGATAAATGTCAGGCGTTTTTCAATCAAACTATTTAGGCTATGAACCGTTTTTTCCAGCTGTGACGTGCCGCTACGCAAGCCTATGGTAAAAACTATTGAGCAGAACAGCCCCGTCAGCGACATGATGAACTTCGCTGAGGCGATGGTAAGTAACCCTTCTAATGCCGCGCTGCCGCCATCGTCCAGTGAGGTGCTCATCGAATTAAGTGCAGAAATCAAGCCTAGGAAGGTCAGAGACAGACCAATAGTCACAAACAAGCCCGGAACGATGCGCCAGAATCCCTGTGTGAAATGCAAGTCATCCAAATTAAAAAACTGACTAGGGCGAACGGCATTGCGCACCACAAGGGTACCGTCCTGATCGTCGACAATATGGGTTTCCCGATATTCCTTCCATGCCTCGGCTACATTTTGCTGTTCTTCGGTCACGTTTAAGGCGGCGATACCGGCATCGATGTCGGTAACATGCAGGCTAAATTCATCTTCGGGGGATTTGGCAATAATGGAATGGATACTGCGAAGCGCAGTGAGGCGGCGTTTAACCAGTTTTCGCCAGCGTACAACGGTAATACAAAGTGCGACGACTAAAAAGATAGTCACATAGCCGGGAGCCGCATCATTCTTCAATATTGAAGCAAAATACAAAATGCCATTACGCACCAGCACGCCGGGGGCCAGCAAGATGTCCATTTTTTACACCATAAGTAACAAGGAGGGGAAAATATTCTTTTATGAGATTACTCTAATTGATTTCTCGGAACTTATCTATGCTTCAGCGTCGTGCGGTTGTTAGGGTTATTTGAAAATTTTAGTTCTAAAAATCAGAGGGTTGGGTTGGTTAGGGTATTCTCTAAGAAAATTGGTCCGATATAACTCATAAGCGTTCTCAATGTTAATGACATTTTGTCAGTCATTTACCTAAGGCATTTGGTGCTTGTACTCATTCACGTGCGCTGTATGATTTTGTCCATCTCATTATTTCATCTGGTGTTTGCCTAATCGATAAGGTTATCGATCGCAGACGGTGGATCATTCATTAAAGCTTTCTTGGAAACACTATGTCTAACATTAACTTCTCTCAAACGGCTGCCTTTATCTGGTCGGTTGCCGATCTCCTTCGTGGGGATTTTAAGCAGTCCCAATACGGGCGCGTGATTCTGCCTTTTACGCTGTTACGCCGTCTTGAATGCGTGTTAGCACCCACCAAAGAGGCTGTGGTTGCGGAAGCGGAGAAGCTGAAGGCCAGCCCATTGCCGGAAGAAGGGCGAGAGAAGTTTCTGTTACGAGCTACCAAAGGCCTGTCGTTCTTCAATACCTCGCCGATGGATCTCGGAAAAATGGGGCAGAACGACATTAAGGCCAACCTCGAGAACTACGTGCAGTCTTTCTCAAAGGATGCGCGTGAAATCTTTGAACATTTCAAATTCAGCGAGTTTGTTGGCCTGCTGGATGATGCCAATCTGCTGTTCAAAATTGTTAAGAAATTCGCTACTACAGACCTGAGCCCGAAAGCCATTTCTAACCATGAAATGGGGCTGGTGTTTGAAGAACTGATCCGCCGTTTTGCGGAGAGCTCAAACGAGACTGCCGGGGAGCATTTTACCCCACGCGATATCGTGCGTTTGACCACTTCGCTGGTGTTTATGGAGGATGATGAAGCGCTGTCTAAAGACGGCATCATCCGCACCATTTACGACCCGACGGCGGGTACGGGCGGTTTCCTCTCTTCTGGCATGGAATATGTACACGAACTGAACCCAAATGCGGTTATGCGTGCATTTGGTCAGGAACTGAACCCTGAGTCATATGCCATCTGTAAAGCCGATATGCTGATCAAAGGTCAGGATGTCAGCCGCATCAAGCTGGGCAACACGCTTTCTAATGACCAGCTCCCGCAAGACCAGTTCGACTACATGCTGTCTAACCCGCCGTTTGGCGTGGACTGGAAAAAGATTGAAGGCGAGATTAACGATGAGCACCAGCAAAAAGGCTTTAACGGGCGTTTTGGCCCCGGCCTGCCGCGTGTGTCTGATGGCTCTCTGCTGTTCCTGATGCACCTGATTAGCAAAATGCGCGATAGCGATAAAGTGGATGGCTCGGTGAGCAACGGTGGGCGTATCGGGATTATCCTCAACGGTTCACCACTGTTTACCGGCGGGGCAGGTAGCGGTGAGAGTGAAATACGCCGTTATATTCTGGAAGCCGATTTGCTGGAAGGGATTGTCGCGCTGCCGACGGATATGTTCTACAACACAGGCATTGCCACTTACGTGTGGATTTTGTCGAACAAGAAAGCCGCCGAGCGTAAAGGTAAAGTCCAGTTGATTGATGGCACCAACCTGTGCGGCAAGATGCGTAAGTCTTTAGGTTCTAAACGTAACCTGATGGGCGAGGAAGACATCAAGCTTATCACCCGCACCTTTGGTGAGTTTGAAGTGGTGGATGCGACTTCTCTTGAAGAGTTAGGCCTTGATAAAGCACCTGAGCAAAAATCGAATCGTGGCCGCCAGTCTGCAACTGCCAAAACCGAAGCACCGAAAACCTTCGCCAGCAAAATCTTTAACAGCACTGATTTTGGCTACCGCCGCCTGACCATTGAGCGCCCGCTGCGTTTGTCTGCACAAGTTACAGACGAATCTATCGCTACTCTGCGCTTTGCCACCAAACCACTGAATGCACCGATGGAACGTTTATACGAAGAGTTCTCCGCACAGTGGCAAGACGAAAACTACGGTGACTTTACTGATATCGAAATTGAAGCCCGCGCCATTATCAAAGCCGAATTTGCTGAGCTGAAAGAGAAGCAAATTAAAGACTTGCTGGACAGTAAACTGTGGATAGCTCAACGTGCATTGATGGATAAAGCGCAGCAAATCCAGAAAGCACTGGGCGCTAAAACCGGCGGTAAAGCGCAGTCCAGTAATGATTTTAATGAGTTCCAGTTAACTCTGAAAGGCGCGATTAAAACCGCTGGCGTAAAGCTCGACACCAAAGAGAACAAACAGTTTATCGACGCCATCACCACTAAAAACCCAGCCGCTGAACCGGTAGTGAAAAAGGTGCTGAAAGAAGCCGCCCAACCGCTGTACGGTGCATTTAAATACCAGGGCAAAGTGGTGGAGTTCGAGCAGGACGGCGATCTGCGTGATTTTGAGAACGTGCCGCTAAACCCAGCCATTGCCACCAGCGATCTGATTGAGAACTACTTTAAAGCCGAAGTCCTGCCGCACGTTAACGATGCCTGGATTAACGCTGATAAGCGCGATGCGAAAGACAATGAAGTGGGGATTGTCGGTTATGAGATTCCGTTTAACCGTCACTTCTATGTTTACCAGCCACCACGCCCGTTAGAAGATATTGATGCCGATCTGGATGCCGTCAGTGCTGAGATTATGAAGTTGCTGCAGGAGGTACATTCCTGATGAGTAAATATAAGGCTTATCCGGAATATAAGGATTCTGGGGTTGAGTGGCTGGGAGACATACCCAATGACTGGGATATTAAATCGTTGAAAAATATTGCTGTGATTGTTAATGGCTCTACTCCTAAGTCTGGCGTGGAAGAATATTGGGATGGTGATATCAACTGGATAACCCCAACTGATTTAAGCCAAAAATTGGATGTTTATCTAAAGGATAGCCAGAGAAAAATTACTAATGAGGGATTAAACTCTTGTGGCACTAGTCTAGTGCCAGAGAATACAGTGATTCTTTCTACTCGAGCTCCAATTGGTTCTTTAGCTATAACAGGGGCTCAGTCTTGTACTAATCAAGGTTGCAAATCTTTGGTTGTGAGATATAAAGACCATAGTTTATTTCTTTATTATTATCTTTCAATATCAACAAACTCTTTAAACAATCTTGGGAGAGGGAGTACTTTCCTTGAACTATCCACTGAGGATCTCGGTTCATTTAAAGTTCCAATGCCAAATGAAGGCATTGGGAAAATAGTTTCTTTCCTCGACCACGAAACCGCAAAAATCGATAACCTGATCGAGAAGCAGCAGCAACTGATTGAACTACTAAAAGAAAAACGTCAGGCAGTGATTAGCCATGCCGTGACTAAAGGGCTAAACCCTGATGTGCCGATGAAAGATTCGGGTGTTGAGTGGTTGGGGGAAGTGCCGGAGCATTGGGTAATCTCAAAAATTGGCTATTTTTGTGAAGTAACAAAGTTAACAGGGTTTGAATACACGAATCATTGGAGAACCGATGAGGATGGTGAAATAATTGCCTTGAGAGGCTTTAATATCAAAGAAAGGTATCTCGATTTAGCAAGAACAGAAAGAATTCCTAATGAGTTATCTAGTAAATTGAGTCGGTCAAAATTGTGTGTGGGGGATATTGTTTTGCCATGCACCGGTACTTTGGGTAATGCATGTGTTATTAATTCTAATCACATGTTTCATATTAATCAGAATATTGCAAAGTTAACTTTTGATGATGGTATATATTCTGAATTTGCCACTTACTGGCTGACATGCGAACCATTTAGAAAAATGGTTGATTATAACAATACATCAGGAATGCAGCCTGTACTACTTATTGGCGATATCCGAAATATGCCAATGCCTTTACCTTCAATCCAAGAACAAATAGATATATCTATATATTTAAGCGATAAACTCAATGTTTATGATTTGGCAATCAAGCAAAATGAGCATGCAATCAGATTGCTTTCTGAACGACGCACCGCCCTTATCTCCGCAGCCGTAACCGGCAAAATCGACGTGCGCGACTGGGTTGCGCCAGGCACCAGCGATATCGAGGCAATAGAGGAAGCTACCGCATGAGTATGGATACCACCAAAGAGCTGATTTTCCAGGATGAAATGATAGCTCAGATGGAAGACAAAGGCTGGATTCGTGGCAAACCAGAAGGCTATGACCGCGAACGTGCTCTGTTCTCGCAGGATGCCATCGCCTTTGTGCAAAACACTCAGCCTCTGGAATGGGAAAAATTCGCTAAGATTTACCCAACCGATACCGAGCGCCATTTCCTCGACTTGCTGGTGGCGCAACTTAAAAAAGCCGATAACAACGCCACCGATCAGCTGTCGCGTACATACGGTACGCTGGGCGTATTGCGCCACGGCATCAAAAGCCATAATGCGCGCTTTTCACTATGCCAGTTTAAGCCCGAGCACAATCTCAACCCGGAAACCCTGGCGCGTTATAAACAGAATATCTGTCGTGTGGTGCCGGAACTGGTTTACAGCCCATATGCCATCAAAGCGGCATTGGATGAAACGTGTTCAATAGCCAAAAAATGGCGTATCGATCTGGTGCTGTTTATCAACGGCCTGCCGATAGCAACGCTTGAGCTGAAATCAGAGTTCAAGCAAGCGGTACATAACGCGATTAAACAATATAAGAAAACGCGTTTGCCGAAAGACCCTGTCACCAATCAGCCTGAGCCGTTGCTCACCTTCAAACGTGGCGCACTGGTGCACTTTGCTGTCAGCCAGTATGAAGTGTTTATGGCCACCAAACTGGCGGGTGATGACACCTTCTTCTTGCCGTTTAATAAAGGCACCCAGGAAGGCGGGGCGGGGAATGAAATCCCCGAAAATGAAAACGAATACGCCACCAGCTATTTGTGGAATGAAGTCCTGCTACCGGACAATCTGCTGAAAATCCTCGCCAGTTTTGTGCACCTGCAAATTGAAGAGAAAGAGGACTGGAACGGGCTGAAGGTTAAAAAAGAGAGCCTGATCTTCCCGCGTTACCATCAGTGGGATGTAGTGAACAAGCTGATTAGCGCCGCTGCGGTAGAAGGCACAGGGCATAAATATCTTATTCAACACAGCGCAGGTTCCGGGAAATCTAACTCTATCGCCTGGACTGCCCACCAGCTTTCCCGTCTCTACGATGAGAAAGGCGAGAAGCAATTCCATTCGGTGATTGTGGTTACGGACCGTACCGTGCTGGACGATCAGCTTCAGGACACGATTTACCAGTTTGAACATGCGGATGGCGTGGTTGGGCGCATTAACAATAAAGAAGGCGATGGCTCGAAATCAGAAAAGCTCGCCAGTGCGTTGGAAAACTCACAGCCGATTATTATCGTTACCATTCAGACCTTCCCGTTCGTACTGAAAGCCATCGAAAACAGTGTCAGCCTCAAACAGCGCAAATATGCGGTTATCGCTGATGAAGCGCACTCCTCGCAAAGCGGTTCGACGGCGCGTCAGCTCAAAGAAGTGCTGATGAAGGACGAAGCGGATGACGATGTGGAGTTGTCTTCGGAAGATATCCTCGATGCCACCATCGCGGCGCGTAAAAACAGCAGTAATCTTAACTACTATGCGTTTACCGCCACACCAAAGGCCAAAACGCTGGAGCTATTTGGCCGCCGCCCAAACCCTCTCGAACCCGCATCAAAAACCAATAAGCCGGAAGCCTTCCACGTTTACTCCATGCGCCAGGCCATCGAAGAAGGCTTTATTCTTGATGTGCTGAAGAACTACACCAACTACAAAGTGGCGTATAAGTTGCTGCAAAAACTGGACGACCCTGACCGGGAAGTGGACAGCAAAAAAGCCAAAATCAAACTGAACCAGTGGGTTGTGCTGCACGAGCACAACGTCTCGCAAAAAGTAAAAGTGATTGTTGAGCACTACCGCAAACATGTGATGCATTTATTGGGCGGGCAGGCTAAGGCGATGGTTGTCACCAGTTCACGCAAAGCGGCGGTGCGCTACAAACTGGCGTTTGATAAATACATTGCGGAGAACAACTACCAGAAGATTAACGCCATGGTCGCGTTTTCTGGTGAAGTGGAATTTGTGGAGAGTGACCACAATAGCCTCGCACTGCTGAACCAGAAGTTTACCGAAACCAATATGAACCCAGGGCTTAAGGGCCGGGATATGCGCAAAGCCTTTGATAGTGATGATTATCAGGTAATGCTGGTGGCGAATAAGTTCCAGACCGGTTTTGACCAGCCGAAGTTGTGCGCCATGTATGTGGATAAAAAACTGGGTGGTGTGGAGTGCGTACAGACGTTATCTCGTCTGAACCGCACCTATCCGGGTAAAGCGCAGTCGGGCACGTTTGTACTTGATTTCTGGAACGAGCCCGAGGAAGTTCTGGGCGCATTCCAGCCTTACTACCAAACAGCAGAACTGACCGACGTCAGCGATCCACAACTGGTCTTTGAGTTATTCCAGAAGCTCCGCACCAGCGGTATTTTCCAGTGGAATGAAGTCGAACAATTCTGCGAAGCCTTCTTTACGAAAAACAAATCCAACGCCGCGATTAGCAATATCTGCAAACCTGCCGTGGAGCGTTGGAAGAAGCGTTACAGCTCCGCGGTTGAGGCTTATAAGCTGGCTAAAGAAATCTTTGAACGCACCAAAAAAACCAATGATGTGGTGCTGATCACCAACGCTGAAAACAGCTTCAAAGACTGCAAGCAAGAGAAAGACAAGCTGGACATCTTCAAGAAAGATCTCGGTAGCTTTGTACGTTTCTACGAATTTATGTCGCAAATCGTTGAGTACGATGACAAGGAACTGGAGAAGCTCAGCCTGTTTGCCCGCCATCTGCGACCGTTACTGCATGAGCAGCGTATTGAAGAAGACGAGATTGATTTAAGCAACGTGGAAATGAGCCATTACCGCTTATCAAAACTCCACGAGCAGCATCTCAAGCTTCAGGAAGATGCCGAAGAGTACAAAATCGAGCCGGGCAATGACATTGGCACAGCCAAGCCAAAGGATAAGAAAGAAGAATTTCTGTCCAATATCCTGGCGCGCCTGAACGACCTGTTTATTACTGATAACCTTAGCGACAAAGACATGATCAATTATGCCTTTACCGTGCGCGACAAGTTATCGGAAAACCAGGCCGTGATGACGCAGATTGCCAACAACACCCGTGAACAAGCCATGTTGGGGGATTTCCCTAAAGCGATTGATGATGCAGTGATGGACAGCAGTGATGCGCAACAAGAGATGATGATGCAGTACCTCTCAAATCCAGAACTTGCGAAGGGGTTTGCGCGAGTTGTGTTTGATATGTTGAAAGGGGCTTAAGTTTTTGGACCGACGGGCAGTGGGGCGTTTAGGCGATAATCAGGAAGGTATTTCCCTTATCATTTTTCGCCTCATCTGTCGCAATGGATAAATGATGACTAACGTTCGTAATTCAGATAGTTAACAAGGAAATTAAAGGATGAAGGCTAAAGAAGCCAAGTTGCTCAACTTTCTGCAGACTGCACCTCAGTTGGTCATCCCGATCTACCAGCGTATTTACTCCTGGAGCCTGAAAGAGTGTGAACAGCTGTGGGATGATATTCTCCGTTGCGGATTGGATGAGAATAATCAAGGGCACTTTATTGGTTCCGTGGTGTATATCGAAAATGGGCTTTATTCGGTGACGTCTCAATCACCCTTGTTGATCATTGATGGCCAACAGCGGGTCACGACAGTGTCATTGTTAATTGCAGCTTTAGCCGAAGCCGTGGGCGAGCAAGAG